>Ga0209013_10000666_pt1 | contig 31178 bp, 28 predicted proteins | sample Cruoilmetagenom2_FD_187291 | JGI IMG/M metagenome (GOLD analysis project Ga0209013, IMG submission 187291) | Oil polluted marine microbial communities from Coal Oil Point, Santa Barbara, California, USA - Sample 2 (SPAdes) (version 2) | ecosystem: Environmental > Aquatic > Marine > Oil seeps ...
CTCCCCGACCCTCCCCCTTATAGGGGGAGGGAGGATGCGTTACGCGCATTCGAGACACAGCTCTTGCGTCTCAAGCAGAAACTTTCCGCGCCTCTCTATCTTGCCGCGCATCACACCTATCACGGCGAGGATCGCGCTCGCATCGCACAGCTTGCCGACCTTGCACAACGCGCAGGCACGCCGCTCGTCGCCACCGGCGCCGTGCTCTATCACGCAAGCCACCGCAGAGCTTTGCAGGACGTGCTTACCTGCATCCGCGAGAAGTGCACGATTACGGACGCCGGCTTTCACCTTGAAGCCAACGCCGAGCGGCATCTGAAGCCTCCGCAGGAGATGGCGCGCCTGTTCGAAGGACACGAAGACGCGATTGCCCGCACGATCGAGATCGCCGACGCCTGCTCATTCTCGCTGGACGAACTGAAATATGAATACCCGGACGAGCCGGTGCCGGAGGGCAAGACGCCGCAATCGCATTTGGAGGATCTGACCTGGGAAGGCGCCACATGGCGTTTTTCCGATGGCGTGCCCGACAATGTCCGCAGCACGATCAAAAAGGAACTCGCGCTCATCGCCGAGCTCAACTACGCGCCATACTTTCTTACTGTCCACGATATTGTGCATTACGCGCGGCAGGTCGGCATTCTCTGTCAGGGCCGCGGCTCCGCCGCCAACTCCGTCGTTTGCTACTGCCTCGCCATAACCAATGTGAACCCCACGGAGATCGACCTTCTGTTCGAGCGCTTCGTCTCGCCCGAACGTCAAGAGCCGCCCGATATCGATGTCGATTTCGAGCATGAGCGCCGCGAGGAGGTGATCCAATATATCTACGCGCGCTATGGCCGCGACCGCGCTGGGCTGGCGGCGACCGTCATCTCTTATCGCGGCCGCTCCGCAGTGCGCGAAGTCGGCAAGGCACTTGGCCTCTCGGAAGATACGGTCGCCGCGCTCGCCACCACCATCTGGGGCTTGAGCAACGCTGAGCTGCCGGAGAAATATGTGCGCGAGGCTGGGCTAGACCCTGCCGATCCGTTGCTCGCGCGCTGCCTCGAACTGGCGCACGAGCTGATCGGCTTTCCTCGCCATCTGTCCCAGCATGTGGGCGGCTTCGTCCTGACGCGCGGCCCTCTGTCGGAGACGGTCCCTATCGGCAACGCTGCCATGGAGGACCGTACCGTCATCGAATGGGACAAGGACGATCTCGATGCGCTGGGACTCTTGAAGGTGGATGTGCTGGGGCTCGGCATGCTCACCTGCATCCGCAAGGCCTTCGCGCTACTGAAAGAGCATTACGGCAAGGAGATCACGCTCGGCACCGTGCCATGGGACGACCCGGACGTGTACGACATGCTCTGCCGCGCGGACTCCATCGGCGTCTTTCAGGTGGAAAGCCGTGCACAGATGAACATGCTGCCCCGGCTGAAGCCCCGCACCTTCTACGACCTCGTCATCGAGGTCGCCATCGTCCGCCCCGGCCCTATCCAAGGCGACATGGTGCATCCTTATTTGCGCCGGCGCGACGGCATCGAACCGGTCGAGTTTCCCTCGCCGCATCCGGACCACGGGCCTCATGACGAACTCCACAAAGTGCTCGGCAAGACCATGGGCGTACCGCTATTCCAGGAGCAAGCCATGCGCCTTGCCATGGTGGCGGCGAAGTTCTCCGGGAGCGAAGCCAACGAGCTGCGCCGCGCCATGGCGACGTTCCGGCGCCGCGGCACGATCGGCACGCTGAAGGACAAGATGGTCGGCCGCATGACCGCGCGCGGCTACCCGCCCGATTTCGCGATGCGCTGCTTCAACCAGATCAAAGGCTTCGGCGAATATGGTTTCCCCGAAAGCCACGCGGCGAGCTTCGCCCATCTCGTCTATGTGTCGTCCTGGCTCAAATGCCATTACCCGGATGTCTTCGCCTGCGCGCTGTTGAATTCACAGCCCATGGGCTTTTATGCGCCCGCGCAGATCGTGCGTTGCGCACGCGAACACGGCGTCGAAGCGCGCGAACCCGACATTAATGCGAGCCTGTGGGACTGCACGCTGGAGCCTCGCGCTCAAGGTGCGCGAAGCGAGGGTGTGCAGACAAATCGCGCTCAAGTAGCGCGAAGCGCGGTAGCGCAAACAAAATGTGCGCTGCGCCTTGGGCTTAGACAGATCGACGGCCTGCGCGAGGAACATGCGCAAACGCTCATCGACAAACGCAGCCACGCGACCTATCGCGACGTGCCGGATCTGTGGCGGCGCAGCGGCGTGGGGCGCGCAAGCCTCGAGACGCTTGCCGCGGCGGATGCCTTCCGCAGCATCGGCCTCGACCGCCGCCAAGCTTTGTGGGAACTGCGCGGGTTGCCGAAGGACATTCCCCTGCCGCTGTTCGAGCATGCCAAGGCCGCCGAGACGGGCACGGAGACGAACATCGCCCTTCCCGTCATGCCGCTCGCCGAGCATGTGGTGAACGACTACCGCACATTGCGGCTTTCGTTGAAAGCGCACCCGATGAGCTTCTTGCGCGCGGACGCCACCGCCGCGCGCATTCTGCCGTGCATCGCACTCAAAGAGACACGCAACGGCGCGCGCGTTTCCGTCGGCGGTGTCATTCTCGTGCGTCAACGCCCGGGCTCCGCGTCCGGCGTGGTATTCATGACCATCGAGGACGAGACCGGCATCGCCAATGCGGTGATCTGGCCCAAAGTGCTGGAGCGGCAACGCAAGGTCGTCATGGGCGCACGGCTCATCGTGGTACATGGCCGCGTGCAGCGCCACGAGGACATTATTCATGTGGTGGCCGAGCGGCTGGAAGACCGCAGCCATTGGCTCTCCCGGCTCGACGACGATAGCGCCTCCATGGAGATCAGCCTCGCTCCTGCCGACCACGTCAAACGTCCCGAGAGCGGCGAGCCGGCCCACAATGGAGAGGCGCGTCATCCGCGCTGGCACCCGCGCTGCCATCCCCGCGAGGCACGCATTGTCCCCAAATCCCGCGACTTTCACTGACTGGCGGGCGCGGCGAAACCCGATATGCTGCCGCGCATGAAACACCTCATTATATGCGCGACCCTCGCCGTCCTCGTGTCGGCCGCGCCGACGCACGCCCTAGAGCTACCCGAAGGCGAAAGCGGCTTTGCGCCGAAGCCGCTCGTCAAGGCCGAGAACCACATGATCGTCGCCGCGCACCCGCTCGCGGCGGAGGCGGGGTTGACGATGCTGCGCGACGGCGGCTCTGCCATCGACGCCGGTATCGCCGCGCAGATGGTGCTGACCCTGGTCGAACCCCAATCGTCCGGCATCGGCGGCGGCGCCTTCATGCTCTATTGGGAAGCAGCGGCGAAGACGCTCACCAGCTATGACGGGCGCGAGAAGGCGCCGATGGGCGCAACGCCGGAACTCTTTCTCGACGAAAATGGCAGCCCGCTGTCGCGTCCCGGCGCTATGCGCAGCGGCCTTTCGGTCGGCGTGCCGGGCGTGCTTGCCGCGCTGAAACTCGTGCACGACGAGTACGGCAAGCTGCCCTGGGCGGCGCTGTTCCAACCCGCGATCAAATTGGCCCGCGATGGATTTCAAGTATCGCCTCGTCTGTCCAAAATGCTGAGTAGTGCGGGCGCGGACAGTTTTGCGCCGTCCGCACGCGACTATTTCTTCGACGCGGACGGGCGCCCGCACCAACCGGGCTTCACGCTCAAGAACCCGCAGCTTGCCGACACGTTCGAGATCGTGGCGCGCGATGGCGCCGACGCCTTCTATGAAGGCGCCATCGCCACCGATATCGCAAAGGCCGTGCAGAACGATCCGCGGCAACCCGGCACGCTGAGCATTGAGGATATGAAGAACTACCGCGCCGTGCCGCGCGCACCGCTCTGCGTTCCTTATCGCGGGCGCAATGTGTGCGGCGCCGGCCCGCCCTCCTCCGGCGCCGTCGCCGTGGGCCAAGTCCTCCGTCTCGTCGAGCCGTTCGATCTCGGCGCTACGCCCTTCACGCCGGAAGCCGCGCATGTGATCGCCGAAGCCGAACGTCTCGCCTATGCCGACCGCGCGCGTTATCTGGCCGACCCCGACTTCGTTCCCGTTCCGCTGGAAGGGTTGCTCGACCAAGATTATCTCGCAGGCCGCCGCGCTTTGATCGACAAGACCCGCGCGCAAGACAAGGTCGAGCCCGGCAAGCCGCCCGTCGTGCCACCGAGCGCGTTCGGCCGCGACCGCACCAAGGAGCGAGGCGGCACCAGCCAAGTTTCGGTGGTCGATGGCGCAGGCGATGCGTTCTCTCTCACCACGAGTATCGAGCATGCCTTCGGCGCACGCACCATGGTGCGCGGCTTTCTGCTGAACAATCAGCTCACCGACTTTTCCTTTCTGCCGAAGGATGCGCTCGGCCGGCCGATCGCCAACCGCGTCCAGCCGGGCAAACGCCCGCGCAGCTCCATGGATCCGACCATGGTGTTCGGCAAGGACGGCGCGCTTGAGTTCGTTCTAGGCTCCCCGGGCGGACCCGGCATCATTCTGTTCAATCTCAAGACGCTCTTCGCCCTGATCGACTGGCAGATGAACGCCGCGGACGCCGCAGCCCTTTTCAATTTCGGTAGCACCCAGGACGTGGTGCTCATGGAGCCGGACGCGAAGTGGGATGCGCTCGCTGACGAGCTCGAGGCCTTGGGTCACAAGGTCCGGCGCTTTCCTCTGACCAGCGGCGAACACATCATTGCCGTGACGGAGGACGGCCTTGAAGGCGGCGCCGACCCGCGCCGCGAAGGCGTCGCATTAGGCGATTAGGGGAACTGGACAGACGCGCCCGTCAAAGGCACCCCGTAGAAGGCAGCCCATAGAACATGACCAACCCCCTCAAGATCGCGATACGCGGCGCCGGCGTCGCCGGACTGTGGCAGGCGCTCACCCTCGCGCGGCGCGGCCACGGCGTCGCAATTGTCGAGCGCTCCGTTGAGCCCTTTGTCGACGCGTGCAGTCCTTACGCCGGCGCCATGCTTGCGCCCCGCTGCGAAGAAGAAAGTGCCGAAGCCGTAATCCGCGAACTCGGGACGCGGGGCATCGCCCTGTGGCAGGCCACCTATCCCGACCTTATGACACATGGCAGCCTCGTGGTCGCGGCACCGCGCGACCGTAGCCTGCTCGACCGCTTTGCGCGCATGACGCAAGAGCCCACACGGCTCGACGGGAGCGCCCTTGCCGCGCTGGAGCCCGGGCTCGCGCCGCGCTTCGGCAGCGCTCTCTATTATGAGGACGAGGCACACGTGAACCCGAACACCGCGCTGTCCTTCCTGCTTCGCGCTGTGCAGGAGGCCGGCGTCCAGGTGCACTTTGGCGTGGGCGACATGCCTCAAGGTGCCGACATCGTCATCGACTGCCGCGGCCTTGCCGCCAAGGACGCCCTGCCGACCTTGCGTGGCGTGCGCGGCGAACGCATTCTCGTGCGCGCGCCGGAGATCGCCATCCAGCGGCCGGTGCGGCTCCTGCATCCGCGCTTTCCGCTCTACCTCGTGCCTTGGGGCAACGGGCTTTTCATGGTCGGCGCCACGGCCATCGAGCGGGGTGATGCCGGGCCCGTCACGCTGCGCTCGGCGCTAGAGCTGCTCAGCGCCGCCTATGTGCTCGATCCGACCTTTGGCGAGGCCGAAATTTTGGCGCTTGGCGCCGGCGTCCGGCCCGCCTTCCCGGACAACCGCCCTAGGATTATCCCGGCGAAGGGGTATATCTATGTCAACGGCCTCTACCGGCACGGCTTTCTGCTGGCGCCGGTCCTGGCCGAGATGGTCGCCGATTTTCTTGAGACCGGCGCCGCCGATCCGGAGGTGTTCCTTGCAGATCCTGCTCAACGGTGAACGCGTCACGACCGACGCTTCTACGCTCGATGAGCTCTGCGCCAGGCTCGGCTTTGGCGAGGCGAAGGTCGCCACGGCGGTCAATGGCAGCTTCGTGGCGGCCGGCGCACGGGAGCGCACGGCGCTATCGGAAGCAGACGAGGTCGAGATCGTGGCGCCAAGACAGGGCGGGTGACAGGACAGCAGATGCTCGAGCTCTACGGCAAAAAATTCACTTCGCGCATGCTGCTGGGCACGGCCGGATACGCCTCGCCCGACATCTTGCGTCAAGCGGTGGAAACTTCGGGCGCCGAGATCGTCACCGTCTCGCTCCGGCGCGAATCCGCCCGCGCCCGCACCGGCCAAGGCTTCTGGGAACTGATCGAGAAGCTCGGCCGGCTTGTGCTACCCAACACCGCCGGTTGCCGCACGGCGAAAGAGGCCGTCGCCACTGCGCAGATGGCGCGCGAGCTGTTCGGCACCACTTGGATCAAGCTCGAAGTCATCGCCAATGACGACACGCTCCAACCGGAGCTGTTTGGCTTGGTCGAAGCGGCCACCGAACTCTGCGCCGACGGTTTCCAGGTGCTGCCCTACACCACCGAGGACTTAAGCGCCGCGGAGCGGCTGGTCGCCGCGGGCTGCGACGTGCTCATGCCATGGGGGTCTCCCATCGGCTCCGCGCGCGGACTACTGAACAAGACCGCGCTGCATTCGATGCGCGCCTATTTTCCTGAAACCCCGCTCATCGTCGATGCCGGTATCGGCACGCCGTCCCACGCCGCCGAAGCCATGGAGATGGGCTATGACGGCGTGCTGCTCAACACGGCCATCGCCAAGGCCGGCGACCCGATAAAGATGGCCGAGGGATTCGCCAAGACGATCCAGGCTGGACGCATCGCTTACGAAGCCGGGCTCATCGAGCCGCGGGACATGGCCACGCCCTCCACGCCCGTGGCCGGCACGCCGTTCTTCAAAATCGACCACGCGTCCTGACCGCCCACGTGCTCCGTCTCGACCCGTTCTACCCAATCGTTCCCGACACCGCCTGGCTCGCGCGCCTTCTGCCTGAGGGCGTCAAGCTCGTGCAACTGCGGATCAAGGAGGCGGGCGAAGACGTCATTCGCGCCGAGATCGAACGGGGACTCGCGCTCTGCGCTGATCATGGCTGCCAACTGGTCGTCAACGACTATTGGCGCGAGGCCATCGAGGCTGGAGCAGGTCTGGTGCATCTCGGCCAGGAGGACTTGGCGAACGCCGATCTTGCCGCCATCCGGGGTGCAGGTCTCAAGATCGGCATCAGCACCCATAGCGAAGAGGAGCTCGACACGGCGCTCGCCGCGAGCGCGGACTACATCGCCTTGGGCCCGATCTACCCCACCAAATTGAAGAAGATGCCCTGGGCGCCGCAAGGGCTGCCGCGCCTCGCCGAATGGCGCGAAAGGGTCAAGTGCCCCCTGGTGGCCATCGGTGGCATCACCGCCGAACGGGCCCCGGCCGTGCTCGAAGCCGGCGCCGACAGCGTGGCTGTCATAACAGACATTGTGACGCATCAAGATCCTGAACGTCGGACAGGAAATTGGCTCGCTGTCACAAAATCATGGCGGGCTCTGTCAACAGGTTTTCCACACGGCTAGATTCCGGTTTTTCGGTTGACCCTGGACCTGACCGGCGGTCATCATCGGCTTGGGAACTTGGAGGCCTGCAGGGACAGATGAGTTACCGGCTCAATCCGGCTATGCCGATGAGCGAAGCGCTGCGATCTGTGGCGTTGGCTGAGCTCGACGTCGCCCATAGCGCGCTGGCAAGCGCACCTGATCGCCATAAGGGCGTCCACAACGCCCGCAAGTGCTTCAAAAGGCTGCGCTCTGTCCTCCTGCTCGCGCGCCCGGGAATGCCCGAGCCCGTCTTCCGCAATCTGACGGCCCGCGTCGCCAATATCGGCAAGGGCCTGGCAGCCGCCCGCGATGCCCAAGCTCTTCTCGACGCCATCGACAAGCTTGAGCAGAACACGGAGCCAGACGCCAGTGACGGCCCGATGCGGTCGATACGCGGCTGGTTGCACAAGCGCCGCCACGCCGCCGAGCAGAACTTGGCGCAGACCACCGGATCGGAGGCAATGCGCAAGCTGCTCGAAATTCGGCCCGCCATCGCCGGGCTGGCCGTCTATCCGGACAATTTCACCCCCTTGGCGAAGGGTATAGAGCGCTGCTACCGCGCCACGCGCACGCACTTCAAGTCCGCCATCCGCAGCGACGAAGCCGAGGAACTGCACGAGTGGCGCAAAGGCGTCCAGCAGCATTGGCGACACATGCAGCTCCTCACGCCCTGCTGGCCGTCCGAGCTGTCCGCCCGCGCCGAGGCCGCGCGCGCGCTATCGCAACTGCTGGGCGACGATCACGACATCGCCATGCTGATGCACCTCGTCATGACGCCGACCATGACTTTTGGCAGCCCGGAGGACACGACGGCTTTCGTGAAGCGTTGCCGCAAACGGCACAAAGCATTGCGCAAGGACGCGAAGATCAAGGGCGAAAGACTGTTCGTCGAAAAGCCTGGACCTTTCGCCAGCCGCATCCATGCTTATTGGACTACCGCCGCGGTCGGCGTGGACGAACCCGTCGCGGTGCCCGCAGCGCAAGAACCGGTGCAGCAGGACAATGTGGTGGCGATCGGCGGGGTGCGCTCAGGGCGCGCGGGCCAGAGCTAGGCCTTCACTTCCATCCCATCGTAGGAAACTTCCCATCCGGCGGCCTCGACGGCGGCGCGCTCGGCCGAGTCGTCGCGCAGCGCCGGATTGGAGTTGTTGACGTGGATGAAGATCTTGCGGGCGATCCCGAGCGGCTCCATCTGCGCGAGCGTGCCCTTCGGTCCCGACATATTCATATGACCGATGCGGTCGCCCGTCTTCTGCATGAGACCTTGGGCGATCATCTCGTCATTGGTGTAGAGGGTCCCGTCGAAGAACAGAAGTGACGCGCCTTCAAGCCGCGCGCGCAACGCATCGTCGAGCCCGGAGCAGCCGGGAATAAAGAAGAAGGACTTGCCGCTCTCGTCCGCGGTCACTTTGAGGCCGATCGTATCGCCCTCCTCCGTGCCGAAACTGCCGCCCGTTCCCTTCTCCTCGTCCTCGAGATAGAGCGGGATCTTGCCCGGCACGTCGAACCCTTCGACCGCCAAGCCGACAGGGCCCTCGGGCCCGACCACGGTGAATGAACGCCCAAGCGCCATGGGCTCGCGCTTGACGAGTTCGGGGTTCAGTACGTCGAAAATGCTGTTGCCGGCCAGCACGTCCAGGACCCGCGCGCTGCCATAGACCGTCAGCGGTTGGCTCTCGCGCAGGCACAGAAGCCCGGCGACAGCGTCGACGTCGCCATTGCTGAGAACCACGGCCTTGATGGGACTGTTCCGCGGCGGGCCGTCCCTGTCCGGCTGCAGCTCGGGCGTCGCATTAATCTGCTGCCTGAGATCGGGCGAGGCGTTGAGCAGCACCCATTGCCGCCCGTCGGCGCTGACCGCGATCGAGGCTTGCGTGCGTGGCTTGACCGTCGGCAGGCCGTGGCGTGCATCGGCCGAGTTCTGACCGTTGCAATTCCACTGCGGTAGTCCGCCGCCTGCCCCTGCGCCGATGACTTTGATCAACATGATGCCAGTCAGATGGCGTCTCCGGCACCGCATCGTCAAGGTAAAAAGTCCGGCCCAGGTCAGAGCCAAGTCAGCGGTAAGCCGGCGTTGAGTCAGCGCACCGTCACGCTATCACCTTGGCTTCCGTCAGAAATCGTCGATCGGGTCTTCCCTGAGCCTGGGTTCGTGGATGACCGGACCCAAACCGCCATTCTCTGGCAGGTGCTGGATGGCGATCCGCATCAACTCGGGGCGGGTGCGTGCGCCGAGCTTGCTCTTCAGCTGCGTACAGATATTGGCGACCGTCTTGTAGCTAACATTGAGCTCATCGGCGATCTCGCCATAGGGCCTGCCTTCTGCAACCAAGGTCAGCGTCTGAACTTCACGTGGCGTCAGGCGGTCGAGCTTATTGCTCTTCTCCTTGATGCGCGAAAACACCACGTCGGAGGCAAGATCATGGCTGAGATAGGATTGGCCCACGCGTATCTTCTGAAACGCTTGAACAACCTCCTCGGGCGGCGCGTCCTTCAAGACATACCCGCTTGCCCCAAGCTCCAGCGCGCGACCGACGACCATCGGGTCGCGATGCATGGTTAGCACGAGGACCGGCGTCTCCTGATCGATCCGGCGTAAGCGCCGCAGAAAGGACAGGCCACTCAGCGCACCGGCCTGCATGGCAAGATCGACGACGATCACATCCGGCTTGCGCTTGCGGTAAAGCCGAAATCCCGCCGAGGCGCTTAGCGCCTCGTCGACCTCCTGGGCCCCGGCGTCCTCCAACAACTTCTTGCAGCCCTGGAGGACAATCGGATGGTCGTCGATCAGGAGAACGTGGGTCAAGGGCTCCCCCCCACGAGCTCAAGATCGCTGGCAGCTGCGCTCGCGTGTCTGATCGGAATGTCGGTGCGAATCGTGGTGCCTTTGGTTTTGGAGTTCCGGACCACGCAGGACCCACCCACAGCGCGCACGCGTTCGGCCATCGTGGCGATGGTCAAGTCCTTCGGCTTCGATCCAGGGAAGCCGGCGCCATCGAAACGAAGCGTCGCGCGCAATGTCTCGCGCCCCGCCTTGCCGCGACCATGAGCTTCGACGATGTCGATATAGACGGTCTTCGCCTTGGCTTTGCGGATCGCCGCCGTGACCCCTTCTTGGATAAAGCGGTAGAGCGTGAGATCCGTTCCCTCTCCATAGGACTTCGCGAGATCCTCGATCGTCGCCAGAATTTGGCATTTGGAATGCGCGCGTTGGAGCCCCGTGACCAATTCTTTGATTAACTGCGAAAGCCCGACCTGTCCGATCGGACCCGGACGAAGCTGTTTCAGAATTTCGCGGTTCATCGCCTTCAACCGGTCCGCGTCGTTCAAGATCTTCCCGACATGTCCCTCGATTTCAGAGGTTTGCTCGTCCGCCAGCCGGTTGGCAAAGGTCTTGATCGACGAGGCGTTCGCGGCAATGCCGAATAGACACGCGCCGGCCTCGTCGTGCAGCTCGTGGGCGATGTCTCGCCGCACCTTCTCCTGAGTCGTGATCAGTTGCCGGTAGAGCTGGCTGTTCTCCTCCCGTGCGCTATCGAGATTTCCGGCAAGTCCGTTGAAGCGATCGGTGATGAGCGCAATCTCCTTGACCCGGGAGGGCTGCAGCCGCGTGGCGTAGCGGCCGCCTTTAAGGCTTTGCATGCCGCGCGCCAGGTTGGCGAGCGGATCGAGGACGCGCGCCAGCACAACGTAGAGCATAATGAGGACAAGAGTGTTGAGCGTGAGCCAGATAGCGGCGAGCGAGGCAAAGTCACGCCATGCCTCGGCGATCTCATCGGCGGGCTCTCCGATAATGATGACCGGATCGGCCCGGCTCGCCGAAATCACCCGGGTCGAACGGCCCGACATTTCCGGTCCAACCAAGCGGGCGAACCATTTCGGCGCCCACCGCGATACGGGCTTACCGACCGCAGTCACCGGCGAGTACATGCTGAGTTTGCCGTCAACCATCAGCAGGAGGCGCACATGCCGCAAATTCCTGAGGTCGTCAGGCAACCGCTCGGAGAGTTGATTGAGACGGCCTTGCTTGGCCAAGTCTCGAATCGTGGCGTTGGCGAAGCCTTGGGCCGTTTCCAGCGAGGCCTCGATCTCGACGCGCGTTGCCGCTCTTGTGTTGAGAATCCAAATCGCGCCCGCCGTGAGCGCCGCCAGGAGATTGGCCACTCCGATGATAAGCAGAAGCTGAGTCCGGACGGACCGCCCATTCCACAGGACGCTCGGATTGAGCATCTTGGCGATCCGCCGCACTCGATTTTCCCCGGGTTTCTGCATGTCTCCGGACGGCTGTGGTGACGAGATATTAGGTAGCCCAGAAAGGAAAGTTGGGCAAACGGGTCTACCTTTTTTGCAAAGCGCGCCCCGGGCCTGAGCGTCGAGAAAAAGGGGGCGCAGACACGACTGCACCCCCCCCTTGATCTTTGGCTGGATCACTCCGTCAGGCTGCCTCGCCCGCGGCCTCCTCGGCAGCGCTCAAGCTGGCTTGCTCACCACTTAACGCGGGCGCCCGCCATGAGCGAACGGCCGAGACCAGGCTTCACGCCGTCCTCGCGGTCCGTGATGTAGAGCTTATTAGTGAGGTTTTGACCGGAGATGAAGAGCGCCATATCGGCCCCCCCCGGCGTCAAGCTCTGCGGGACCGTGAAGTTGGCCCGCGCGTTGAGAAGCCAGACACTCGGGACTAGGCCGTTTTCGCCGCTCGGATCGCCCTCGAAAGGCGTGTTCACAGCGTCGGTATAGAAGTCGCCGCGATAGACGAAGCTTACGCTGGCATTCCACCCGGCCGTGCTCTCGATGCCCGTCGTAAGATAGGCGACCTCGCGCGGTGCGAAAGGAATGCGGTTGCCGACAATGCTTGCTCCACCGTCGCCAACGCCGGCTGTGATCTCGCCGGCCGCGTAGGTGAAGGTGGCTTCACCGTATGGGTTGAGCTTCCATCCGGTGAACGGTCGCGAGTCGAGCCGCGCATACATCTCCACGCCAGGAATTTCGACCTCGTCGGCACTTGTGAAGACATTATTGCCTGCGACGGTCGTCGCTGCACCCCGGATCTGGTAATTCTGGATCTGCTTATAGAAGCCGGCCATGTCGAGGGTCACGCCTCTGATGCCGGTTGAACGGATGCCGAGCTGATAGTTGTCGCCAAGCTCGTCTTCCGGCGGGAACGGCCCTTCGCGCTGCACTGGGATGGTGACGCCGCGGTTGTAACCACCGTACATCGTGGTGTGATAGGTGGTCCTCATCGGCTCCAGAGATTTACCCATCGGCGCGCTCTGCGCCCCGAACAGCCCCCAAGAGAACGAGATGCCCGGAAGCCAGTAGGTCTTATTGTAGGCGAAGTTCTTCGTATCTCTCTCGACGCCGAACACAGCGCACGGCCCGTCGTCAAAGAACTCAAACTCCTCGTCGCCCACTTCGAATTCGCACTCCTCGCGCTCTTCACCTTCGCCTTCCTCTTCGCTCGAAGCGAGCTGAACCACACTCGAGTTGAAGTGCTCGAAGCGTATGCCAGGAACGATGTCGATGGCCGGCGTCGCGTGGATCACTGTCTGGACGTAGGCCGAAATCGCGTCGGCCTCGTGCTCGCTGTCGAAGACAGTGAGACCCTTCTTATCGCCGTCCTCCAGGATCTCACCTTGGTCGCCCAAGAAGTTGCGGTTAGCGAAGGTGTGACGCTCGAAGCGCACGCCCGTCTGCAGGTCCTGACTGAGCCCGCTGAGGAACGGGCGATTAGCGAACTCGAAACGCTGCTCGCCACCGATATGCTGGTAGGTGCGCAAGCGGCCCAGCATGACGCCTTCTGGGATCAGCACATCGTCGCCAAAGAAGAGCGGACTGAAATCGGTCTCAACCGCCATGGGGTTCTGGCCCTCGAAGTTCTGATACCGGTCGCGGCGGTGATGCATGTAGTAGATGCGCGACGTCGACGTCGTATCCGGGTCGAAGTAGTAGTTGTACACGCCCTGAAGCCGGAAGGGATCGGCGCTGTAGGTGTTGTACCGCGAGCCAGGATTGAAGCAGGTCTTGCAGTGCTTGACTTCGTTGAAGAAGGCTTGCTCGACCGTGGCGGAGCGGAACGCGGGTCCCTCCTCCTCTTCCTCCTCTTCTTCGTCCTCGTCGTTTTCGCCTTCTTCGTCCTCTTCCTCTTCGAACTCTAGATTGGCTTCGTCGTAATTGTCGCGCTGGCGCATATAAGCCGCCGAGAATACGAAGTCTGACTGGGTGCCTTGCCAACCGAGCGCGGCATAGAAGTCGTTGTAGCGGAGCCGCTCAGTGTCCCAAGCGCCTTGCACATTGGCGCCGGTATAGGACACGACGGTGCCCCAATTGCCCCAGGTCTGCCGGTTGTGCACATGCCACTTCGCTGCAGAGCCGTCGTCGCTGCTATTTCCATCAAGACTACCGCCATTGGTCGACACCGCGCCGCCTTCGCCCGAGACAACCGTCTCGTTCGGTCCGAACGGTTGAATATTGCGGAAGTTGACGGCACCGAAGTTGTTGTTCGGCGCGTAGATGATCGAGCCCTTAATGACCTCGACCGCCTCGATACGATCCGGCGGTGGGACATAGTGCACCGAGGGATCGATGTAGAGGCTCATGTTGATCGATTGGCCGTCCTCCATGACGAGGACCTTGCGCGAGCGCCGGGGGTTTGACCCGCGGATGCCGACACCGCCCTGATTGCCCAGACCGTCGTCATTGACGATGGTGACGCCGGGCACCCGCTGCAGGATGTCATTGGTGCTGAGCGGGTCTTGCTCGTTGATCTGCTGCCGCGTCACCCGGCTTCCCGCCTCGGAGAAGTCCTGCAAGTTCCCGGGGAGAATGCCGTTGAGTGGATTGACCGGCGATTGCGCCCCGTTCATGGCGCGCTCATAGGCGCCCGCAGCGCCAGGAGGACCATAGAACCCAGGTACGGGCTGGGTGATCAGCGTCGAGGTGTCGAGCTCAGGCTCAATCGGCTCAGACTCTGTGGGGCCCGGCGGCGGGGCCGGGACGTCGGCTACGACCGGCGCCGGACGCGGCCGCGGCTGCGGCCTTGGCTCGGGCTCAGGCTGAACTTCGGCCTGGACAGGCTCCGGCTCAGGTGTGGGCTGAATGATCTCGACGGCCGGGACCTCGCCCTCAATGGCCGGTGTTTCGCCGTCGACTGCCGGCGTCTCGCCGTTGACCGCCGGCGTTTCGCCGGCAGCCGAAGGCGTCGTCTCCTCGGAGACAGCCCCATTCTCGGTCGTTTGAGAAAAGCCCTCAGTCGGTACTAGAGCACCAATTATGAGCGCAAGGGCGCCCCCGCAAATGCGAAGTTTCATTTTCAATGCCCCCCGGCACGGTCCATTCTTGGACTCGTTTGAATAGTCCCCTAACAAAATTTTACCATTCGCTGGGTTGGATATCTAGCCGGACGTAGGTGCCAACTAAAAGCATCTATGATGGGAAGTTTTGGTAACAGCGATACCAAAGTTCCCAATGACAAGATGTTCATGGGCAAGATGCTTGAATGGCCTCAACGGCCACGCTAAATAACCTTCGGCACTTCTAAAGGGCCACTAGTTTTTGGTTTCGAGGTCGGTCCGACTCGCCGAAATGCCAGTTTAGATACTGGCGCCGTGCGCAAGGTCCCTCAGCCAAGATCGAACATAAGAAAGCAGGAGCGGCGCGAGCCGTATTGTCGTCCGTCGGCAACCAAAACCTGATTGTCTAAACTGGCTGAGTAGGGAGGTTCGTGTGCGCTCAATGTCTGGCAGGGTTCAGTGGATCAACACCGGTCTCGGAGTTTTGCTGGTCACGGCAGCTCTTCTTAGTCCCGGCACGGCGACCGCCGAAGAGGGAGAGATCGCCATCGAGCTCAACAAGCTCGAGGCTCACAATAGTGATTGCCGCGCCTACTTCGTCATCGACAACAAGCAGGACACCACCTACGACGCCCTGAAGCTCGATTTCGTGCTGTTCCGGCCCGATGGCGTCATTGGCCAGAGATTTGCCGTCGAACTTGCACCGCTCAAGGCCAAGAAGCGCACCGTGAAGCTCTTCGACGTCGCCGACACCGCCTGTGACGACGTTGGCAGCTTTCTCATTAACGACGTTATGGAATGCAAGGCCAGCACCGGTGACGCCACCGACTGTTTGCAGGATATTTCGGTTTCGAGCCGAACCAATAATCCGTTGACCAAGTAAGGAAGCGCCCCGTGGAAGAAGAAATTACAGTCACTGCCGCGACCATCCACGACTACTCAGTTTGGGGCCTGGTCATGCAGGCGGACCCGGTCGTCAAGGGCGTGATGATCCTGCTCGTTTTGATGTCGATAGCCTGTTGGGCCATTATCTTCGAGAAGCTGGTTCGCATCGGCTGGCTAAACGGGGCGATCCGCCGCCTGGCCCAAAGCCGGGACAGCCGGGCGCGCGGCGGCCTGAGCCGCACGGTGCTCGAGGCTGGCGAACGCGAGCTCGATGCAGATCTCGACGACACGCCCACCGAGCGGCGCTACCGCGCCGAGAATGCCATGCGCTTCTCGTTGAAGTCGCAGATCCAGAAATTGGAAGTCGGGCTTCCGTTCCTCGCCACGATCGGTTCCGCCGCACCCTTTATCGGCTTGTTCGGAACGGTTTGGGGTATCGTCAACAGCTTCACAGCCATCGCGACGCAGAAGGACACGAGCCTCGCGGTCGTGGCTCCTGGTATCGCCGAGGCTTTGATCGCGACTGCGCTCGGTCTCGCTGCGGCCATTCCGGCGGTGGTCGCCTACAACCAGATCACCGTGGCGCTTGGCCGTTCCTTCGCCCGTGGCAATAGCGCGGTGATCGACATCGCCCGCGACCTCGTGGCCGGCGAGACGGAGCAAAAGCCCCAGGGCCGGCGCGGAACCAACGTCGAGCCTCTTCGCGCAGGGAAACGTTCGTAATGGGTATGTCCCTCGGTAATAACGGTGGCGGGGAAGACGCCGAGTACCGTCCGATCTCCGAGATCAACATCACGCCGATGGTCGACGTGATGCTGGTGCTGCTGATCATCTTCATGGTGACGGCGCCGCTGCTCGTCGCCGGCGTCCCTGTCGATCTGCCGAGTACGTCCGCTGCCAAAGTCAGTCAGCCTAAAAAACCGATGATCGTCTCGCTTGCGTCCGACGGTTCAATCTATGTCCGCGAAGAGCAAGTGACCGAAGACACACTTGTGCCGACGCTGATCGCGCTGCGCCAAGCCGAAGGCGACACGGTCGTATACGTCCGGGGCGACAAGAGCCGTCCCTATGGCGAGGTGATGGATATCCTCGGTCGCGTTGGCCAAAGTGGCTATGCGCGGGTTTCCCTGCTGTCCCAGCCGAAAGCCAACGGGGGCGCGGCCGCGCACAGCCAGTAGGCACGTCTAAGGCGAACTTCATGGCGATCCGCATCATAACCTGGCTTATTTCTCTCGGCGTTCACGGCGCCTTTGCGCTTGCCATGCTGATGCCCGCGTCCGGGGGTGTCGCTCTCGAAGAGGGCACCGGCGACGACATCATGGTTGTCGAGCAAGGCGTCGCCTTGCAGGGCTTTGCCAAGCTGGGTGAGGACGTGATCTCCGTGGACGCCGTTGAGGCCCCGCCCATGATGATGGCCGCGGCACAGCCCCTCGAGCAGGTCGAAGCGGTAGAGGAGCAAGAGGAGCTTCCTGTCGAGGAGGTGTCCGAGATCGAGCCCGTCGAGGACGAGGTCATCGCCTCCGAGGCCGGTCCCGAGAGCGAGTTGATCGAGCCGGTGCAGGAAGAGTTGAAGGAGCCCGAGCCCGAAGTCAAAGAGCAAACGCTCCCGCAGCAAATGCCGACCATTCCGCAAGAGACCGTCATCGCTATGCGCGAGAGCACGGGCGAAGAGAAGAAGGGCGGCGACGCGACCGCCCATCGCCAGTATCTCGGACAGCTGCGGACGCATCTTGAAAAAGCCAAGGTGAACCCGCGCACTACTTTGATCGGCACCGCCGTAGTTCGCCTCACGGTCAAATCCGACGGCGTGCTTGTGGCGCAAAGGATTGTGAAGAGTTCCGGGTCCAAGGTTCTCGACAACGCGGCAATCGACTCGATCAAGAAGGCCGCGCCCTTCCCGCCGATCCCCTCGGCGGTTGGCAAGGACACCGTCGAGGTCTCCGTGCCGTTCAAATTCTCCGTGCGCCGCTAGCGCGAGAGGCCCTGCGAGTCAGTTGAACTCGTAGCCGATGAACACTTTGAGCGCGACGTCTGAAGCTTCTTTGGTCAAGCCAAACTGGGCGCCGAGACTCACGGTGAGTTCCCGGCTCTTCTGATAGATGTCCTCGTCTTCGTCTCCGGCACCCTCCTCATCGTCATCCTTGCCAAAGGTGTAATAGAATGTTGGACCGAGGCTATGAAGCTGCTGGTCAAACGGCCCTGCATTAGACATGTCCTCGATTTCGCCAAACATTTCGACTGCAAGCCATAGACGGCCGCCAAACGCTTCGTAACGTCCTTGCCAACCGTACTCAAAGCCCCAACCTTCTTGCCGATTGAGATCTCCAATCAGCTTGAAGAAGAGCGGGTTCGTGACGAGCGTGAAGTTTGACTTCGACAACTCGACAATCGGTCCAAAATGAAAATCGGGATCGAATTTCTCTGACGCCTCTTGCAATGGCTTTTCCATCCCGCCCTGAATGGCAAGCCCAAGACCATCGCCCTCGCGTTCGATGAACTCGATCTGACTCTCAAACTCGATGGCCTCGAGTTGGAAGTGATCCCCAACGGGCTCGGCAAACGCGTGCGTAAGTGCGAGAAGCCAGCGGCTCGTCACGCTCATTTGCAACTCAAACTCGTGACTCTGCAACAAGAGCGCCTCGGGTTCATCGATGATTAAACCAAGGTCAACGTCGTCGTCCAAATCTGCAGCCGGCACACCTGAGTGCCACGCCCCGCGATATTGCAGTTGGATCTCACCGGGATCGATGGTCGATTCTTGAATCTCGAACTCCGCAAGCGCAGGAGTGGCGGCGGCGATCGCAATCGTGGCGGCTGGGGCGACGCGGAGGAGGCGAAGGCTTCGGTGTGTGGTGCGGAGCATCGTCAATACTCCACTGCGAAGGTGATGCGCAGCGCCGCGTCGGGCGACGACTCGGTCAAACCGAAGAGTACGCCGGCACCCAGAGTCCACTCGCGCTCGGCATCCGGCGCGGAGAACACATAGAGGCTAGGGCCGAGCACATGGGCCTGGCCGTCAAATGGCCCCGCATTCACCAGTTCCTCGATCACACCGAAGCCCATTACGGCAACGCTCCAGCGGTCCGTCACGCTGTAGCGTGCTTGCGCGGCATATTCGAAGCCGAGACCTTCGTGATCGGCGTTCCCCGGTTCGTCGGCGAGTCGCGGGTTCAAGGTGAACAACCATCGCCCCGGCGCCAACTCTATGACCGGACCGAATTCGAACTCGTCCTCCTCGTCGATATGGAGAGAGTACGGCCCATAGCCGATCATCAAGGCCAAGCCGAACGTGCCGTCATTGCGGGTGACAAACACGAACTGTGTTTCAATACCGATGGATGAGAGCTCGGCGGACCCGCCCGCCGGCTGCTCGACATTGGGCGTGAGGCGCAGCATCCACCAGTCGGTCAGCCCATACTGAAACTCGACCTCATGGCTCTGGCGGAGCGCATCGATATCGCCGTCCTCGTCCGCCTCCGGCAGCCCCCAGTGCTGCGCACCCCGATACTCGGCTTCGATCGCGCCCTTTTCGGCATCAACCTCGGGAATCTCGAATTCGGCCCAAGCCTGTCGAGGCGCGCTGACGAGCGTCAGCGCAGCCGTCGCCAGGAGCACAGCCCCCAAGACGATCCTGCGGAATATGCCCGCGCGCCTCCAAACCGGATGCAAAACCCGCCCCCCCGACAACTCAAGTTCCGAGCGATTTGCCCGCTTTTTCGGCGATCCCAACTGCCAGGGGGGAAATATCCAACGCTGGGTGCGGCGTGTCTAGCAAGAGATGCGGGAAAGAATTGCAAATTCTATGGGAAGATCGGCAGAATATTCACGACAAGTTGGGCGCCTGCACACCCCCCCAACCCCCCTCATTTTCTGAGAAAATGCAGTATAGGTATCAGGCCGTCCGGCGGGTGGCGGAGGATTGCCGTTGGAGAAGAGCAGGCATTCTCCCCCGGACCAAGGAGACGTGAAGACGGATGCGGTACCGCACGAAACTTCTGATCGCGGCCGGCTTGCTCCTGGCAATGTCGCTCTCGGCAGCGGCTCTCGCCTATTGGGGCGTGGCCCAGTCGCACCGCTACCTCACCCGCTCACGTATCGCTCACGAGCAGCTGGAGCGGCAGCTTCAGCTTTCACGGCACAGCCAGCAGCTGTTCAAGGCCTGGACCGACACCTTGCTCACGGGCATGACCGACCGCCCTCTCGGCGCTGCTTATCTCAACAAGGTCATCGAGTCCGATCTCTCGGCGCTCCAAGACCTCTCCGAGAAGGAGCTGACGATTGCCGGCAGTGAGGAGCACAGGGCGGAGTCGGCGGAGATCGAGCGCCTGGCCGACATCCGGCGCGAGTATCAGCACATCCTCGATCAGCTTGCCGAAGTCGAGCAGCTCCGCAGCCGGGGCCGTCCCGACGTCGCCTGGCAGAATCTGATCGAACTCCTGCGGGGCGGGCTCGACCAGAAGCTCAACGAGCTGATCGAGGTTGCCGTGGCCGACGAGACTGCGGAAGTCTTGAGGATCGATGCTGACGCGGCCCAGCTCCTGAGCCGGCTGGAACGCATCAGCCAGATCCATGCCGCCCTCGCCATCCTGACCACGCTGGGCTTGTTGATCCTCCTGGTGCGGGGATTGCGCGCACCCCTCGCCGACCTCCTCGCCGGCACGAGAAAGCTGGCCGAAGGAGACCTGTCCTATCGCATTGCCGTAACGGGACGCGATGAGTTTGCCGAGCTTGGCCGGGGCTTCAACGGCATGGCCGCCGATCTTCAAGCGCACCAAAAGGCGCTTGAAGACGCCCACGCCAATCTGGAGTCGCTCGTCGAAGAGCGCACCGAAGAGTTGAGCAAGGCCAACGAGTCTCTACGCCAGATCGACGAGACCCGCCGCGCCTTCTTCGCCGATATCAGTCACGAACTCCGCACACCCCTCACAGTCATCCGCGGCGAGGGAGAGATCTCGCTCCGGGGCAAGAACAAGCGCGTTGCCGAGTACAAGCACTCCATGGAACGCATCGTCGAACAGGCCAAACACCTTTCCGTGCTCGTCAACGACCTCCTGTTCATCGCCCGTCAGGGCGCCGGTGCCGCCAAGCTCAAGCTGAAGCCCATCGACCTCAACGCGTTGATCGAGAAGGTGTGCGGCGACGCCAAGATCATCGCTCACGACAAGGCGGTCGGCATCACGGTCGCCAATGGAACGGCCCATGAGACGGTCGTCGGCGACCCCGCACGGCTGCGGCAGCTCTTTTTGGTTTTGCTCGACAACGCGGTCCGCTACTCACAATCCAAAGGCGCCATCGAGGTTGGGATCGACCGCTCCGACGGCAAGGTCACGGTCAGCGTTTCCGATTCGGGCATAGGTATCGCGCCAGAGGAGCTTGAGGGGATCTTTGAGCGGTTCCGCCGTGGCGGCAATGCGACCGAGATGAACGAGGAAGGCCTTGGCCTTGGACTGCCGGTCGCCAAGGCCATCGTGGAGGCCCACAAGGGAACGATTGAGATGCGAAGCAAGGTCGGCGAAGGCACCACCGTCTTGGTGACCCTGCCCGCCGAAACGGAAGGAGGGCAGGCGTGAACGTGCTCTTGGTGGAAGACGAGCCGCGTGTGTCCGACTTCATCGACCGCGGCTTACGCGCGGAGAACCACGGGGTGACTGTCGCCCCGACGGGCGGTGAAGGCGTCGATTTGGCCAAGACGGGCGAGTTCGACGTGATCGTGCTCGACCTCATGCTTCCCGACATGCATGGCTACGATGTTTGCCAACGCTTGCGCCAGGACGGGAACCACACGCCGATCCTTATGCTGACGGCAATGGACGCCCTGGAAGACAAGATCAAGGGCATCAAGATCGGCGCCGACGACTACCTGACCAAGCCGTTCGACTTCGACGAACTTCTCGTCCGCATCGAAGCGTTGGCGCGCCGCGCCCATCAGTTCGCGCAGAGCTCCAACGTGCTGAAAGTGGCGGATCTCGAACTCGACCGAGAGTTGCTGGAGGTGAAACGCGGTGGCGAGCCGATCAAGCTCACGGCCAAGGAACTTGCCATCGTCGAGCTGCTGATGGGCGCCCCCGGGCGGGTGTTTTCGCGTACCCGGATCCTCAACCAGGTCTGGGGCTATAGCGAAGACCCCCTGACCAACGTGGTGGACGTCTATATCGCGCGGCTCCGGCGCAAGATCGATACCAAGGGCCGCGAAGCTCTCATCGAGACGGTCCGAGGTCACGGCTATCGGCTGAAGGCGGCAAGCTGATGCGGACTTGCGACATCCTTCCCATAGGCCAATCCGAGCACTGGAAGCGAGGCATTGGAACCTTGCCAAGTCCGGCGCATGGGGTAGATTGTGCCTCGCCACTCTTACCTATGACGCGCCATACCTTTTTCCGGGCCTTGCCAGAGGGCCGCGGGGCCGCGCCTGTCCGGCAACGAGGGCCTCGGGCCCACCCGCGCCTGGCACACCCCAGAGAAGTCGGATTGAACCAATAGCCCACGTGGAGGAGCCCCGTTGCGGTCACGTCTGTTAGCTTTCTTATTCCTGGTTCTCATGAGCGGCACGCCCGCGCATGCGGAAGATCCGACCACGGTCGATATCGGCGTCTTGAAGTTCGGCACGGTGAGCTGGCTACTCGACTCGATCCGGGCCAACGGGTTCGACAAGGCCGAAGGCATCGAACTCGACATCACACCGCTGGCGAGCACACAGGCAACGACGTTGGGCTTGCAGAGCAGGTCCTTGAGCGTCGCCGTCACCGATTGGCTCTGGGTTTCGCGCGAGCGGACCAACGGCGCCGGCTTCACCTTCGTCCCCTTCAGCACCGCGCTGGGCGCCATCATGGTGCCCCCGGATTCTCCGATCAAAACGCTTGCCGACCTCAAGGGCAAGACATTGGGCGTCGCCGGCGGCCCGCTCGACAAGAGCTGGCTGCTCATCGTGGCTTACGCGCTGCGCACCGCCAATATCGATCTTAGAACCGAAACGACCCAGGAATTCGGTGCCCCGCCCCTTCTTGCCGCAAGAGCCAAGCAGGGCGAGGTCGACGCAGTGCTCAACTTTTGGCCCTACGCCGCGCGTCTCGAAGCGGCCGGTTTCACGCAGCTCATCGGCCTTGAGGACGTCGTCCGCGAACTCGGCGCCAAAGGCGAAGTCGCTATGGTCGGCTATGTGTTCGACGAGACATGGGCGGACGAGAACCCAAAGGCAATCAAAGGCTTTCTCCGCGCCGCCGCCAAGGCCAATGAGTTACTTGCAACCTCCGACGCCGAATGGGATCGCCTGAAACCGATCATGAGCGCCAACGACCCTTCATTCACGGACAAAACCTTCGAGGCGCTGCGCCGGCGCTACCGCGAAGGCATTCCCGAACGCCAAATTTCTTCCGAGGAATCTGACGCGAAGGTCCTCTACCAGTTCCTGCGCGAGCTGGGCGGCAAGAAACTGGTCGGCTCAGGCACGGAGCTTGCGCCCGGAACCTTCTGGCACGGGATGGAGAAGTGAGCGTCACGTTCGCCGAGCCTTCGACCCGGCAGGGCTCGCGCTTCATGCGCGGGCCTTGGATCTCGATCGCATCCGTCGCGATCTTCTTGCTCACGTGGTTCATCGCCGCCGAGGTGGCGCAGAGCCGTCTCCTGCCGGGGCCCGGCGCAGTTCTGACTTATATCTACGAAGAGACTGTCCACGGCGACTTGCTGTTCGAGCTTGGCATCACGCTGTGGCGCGTGGTGGCTGCGTTCGTGATCGCCATGGTGATCGGCAGCGCCCTCGGGCTCCTCATGGGCCAGATACCGGCCGTCAATCGCGTGCTGGACCCCTGGCTGATCGTCTTCCTCAACCTTCCGGCGCTGGTGATCATCATCCTGGCCTATGTGTGGTTCGGGCTGAACGAAGCGGCGGCCATCGGCGCTGTCGCGCTGAACAAGATTCCCAATGTGATCGTGACCTTACGCGAGGGCGCCAAGTCGCTCGATCCCGGCCTGGACGAGATGGCCCGCGCCTATCACATGTCGCCCTGGAGCAAGTTCCGCAATGTGACGTTGCCCCAGCTGCAGCCCTATTTTGCAACCGCCTCGCGCACGGGGCTGTCCTTGATTTGGAAGATCGTGCTCGTGGTCGAATTGCTCGGCCGGCCGAACGGCGTGGGCTTCGAGCTTCACCTCAACTTCCAACTCTTTAACGTGACCGCCATTCTCGGCTATACGCTAGCCTTCGTGGCGGTCATGCTCGCGATCGAATACCTACTGGTGCAGCCCCTTGAAAGATACTCTACCCGCTGGCGCAACAAGCCAGTTTAGAATCCGCATCGAGGACAAGACGCATATCGGGGCTGACGGCACGAGGCTGACAGCCATCCGCGACTTTTCGCTCGACCTCAGGCCTGAGAGCATGACCGTGCTCATGGGGCCGTCGGGCTGTGGCAAGACCACACTGCTGAGGATCGTGGCCCATCTCGACGACCACTATAGCGGCGAGATCGAGATCCCCCGAGATGCCCGGCTTGGCTTCATGTTCCAAGAACCGCGGCTGCTGCCGTGGCGAACCGTGCGGCAGAATATTGAACTTGTGGCCGCGCCGGGGTTCTCGCAAGACAATCTCGATCGCTTGGCACATGCGGTTGGCATTGCTGACATGATGCAGCGCTATCCGAGAGAGCTTTCGCTTGGGCTGGCCCGGCGCGTAGGCCTAGCCCGCGCCTTCTCCACACAGCCCGACCTTCTTCTCCTCGACGAGCCGTTTGTGTCACTCGACGAAAAGACGGCCGACCGCCTGCGGTGCTTACTGTTGGAGGTGTGGTCGGAACGGCCCACGACGGCGCTTCTCGTCACCCACAACGCCCGCGAGGCCATCCAGCTCGCCGATCAGCTTGTCCTGCTCGCGCCGCGGCCCACCCACGTCCTCGCGGTCGAGACTATAGACGTGCCGCAGGACAAACGGACGCCCAAGATCGTCGACGAAATTCACGCCGATTTCCTCAAGCGCCACCCGGCAAATTTCTCAGCAATGTAGAAAGGCCTCGCCTAGCCAGCGGCCGGAGCGGCGCCGACCTTCCGCTGCTGAATGCCGCGCGAAGGATCGTAGGCCCATACCGACAGCGCCAAGAAGACCACGGTGCAGCCGGCGACCACGGCCAGCGCCTCCCAGTTCATCTTCAGATAGAAGGAGAACCGGATGAGCTCCACCGCCCAGGTGAAGGGGTTGTAGAGGCATATTTTATAGAGGATCAGGCTGCCCTCGCGCATCTTCCACAACGGGTACAGCGCCGAGGAGGCGAAGAACATCGGGAAGATGACGAAGTTCATGATGCCGGCAAAATTCTCCAGCTGCTTGATCGTCGAGGACAGCAACATGCCGAGCGCCCCGAACATCATGCCTGTGAGGATCAACGCCGGGAGCGCCATGAGATAGCCCCACAGGGGCAGTTCCACGCCACACAGATAGGCCACGAGCAAAAACGTGTAGACCTGGAACAGCGAAACGAGCACCCCGGCGAACAGCCGCGCCATAAGCAGGAACCAGCGCGGCAAAGGTGTCGTCAGCAGCACACGCATGGAGCCCATCTCACGGTCATAGACCATGGAAAGCGAACTCTGCATGCCGTTGAACAGCTGGATCATGGCGAGCAGACCCGGCGTGATATAGACGTCGTAGGTAATGTAGGTTTCGTAAGGCGGGATGATCGAGATCCCGAGTGCCGCCCGGAAGCCCGCCGCGAAGATGATCAGCCAAATCAACGGACGCACCAGCGCCGCGAAGAATCGCTCGCGTTGTTGCAGGAACCGTAAGAGCTCCCGCCAGACAATGCCGCGAAAGGCGCGCGCGTAGTGCAGGAACGTCATACGGCCACGTCCTCCCCGGCAGTGCTGCCGATCAGCAGCCTGAACGCATCGCCGAGATCCTTGGCTCCGGTATCCGCCACCACGGCCTTGGCCTCGCCTTGCGCCACCACGCGGCCATTGCTCAGCACAACCAGATCGTCGTCCGGCTCGATCTCGTCGAACAGGTGGGTCGCCCACAGCACGCCGATATTGTCGGACCGCGCCAAGTTGTGGATATGCCGCACGATGGCCGCCCGGGTCGGATCGTCGAGACCGATGGTCGGCTCATCCAGGAGAAGGAGCTTCGGGCTGTGCAGCAAGGCCCGTGCGATCTCTACACGGCGCCGATGGCCGCCATTGAGCGAGCGGACCCTCTCCCCGATGCGTTCCTTCATGTCGAGCGCCGTGAGCGCCTTGTTCATCCGCTCGTCCGCCTCCTTGCGCTTCAGCCCGCGTAGCGACGCAAAATAGCGGAGGTTCTGCTTCACGGTCAGATCAAGGTCGAGGGTGGGCTGCTGAAAGACCACGCCGAGCGGTCCGAGAGCCTTGAACCCCCAATCCGCGGCCGACCGCCCATCGATCTCGATCCGCCCCGTCGGCGCGTCGAACAATCGGGTGATCAGGGAGAACAGCGTCGTCTTGCCGGCACCGTTGGGCCCCAGCAGCGCCGTGACCTTGCCCGGGAAGACGTCGAAGCTCACGTCGTCGAGCGCCTGCTTGGCGCCATACCAATAGGACACGTCCTTGACCGAAAGAACCGGAACCCGTGCCGGCCCCTTCTTGGCAGTTTCCTTTTGCATGGCGGTGCTTATGGCAAATGGGGCTCTGACGGCCCCAGTCCTGAACTGCGTTTCCTGTGGCTCAGAGATAGCCTTGGACCGCGACTTTCACAAGCCTCGGTCACGGACACCATGCGCCTGGTAGGGCACCCTGTCTCAAAGTGCGGAGAACGCAGGTGGGGCGCAAAAAAAGAAGCCGCCCCGAAGGGCGGCTTCCGTTTCTTGTTCTTGTGATCGGGTAGTGTGGATTAGAAGAAGATAATCCCACCAGCCTGGAACAGGTCCCAGCCTTCGTAGCCTTGATTGACGGACTGCCAAGTATTGTTGCCCGCATCATAGCCCTGGAAGCCTGCGTCAACGTCCATGTGCCGCCAGCGGCCCCACAGATGCATGGCAGCAGCGTCGATCTCCTGAACAACGCCAAGGCCGTACGTTTCAACCTCAGACCCCGAAACCTGAACCGCACGGGCGCCGCCGCCGCAATAGTTGGCCACGCTCGTACCGGCGTTGAAGGCACCGCAGACGTTATTGCCCGCAACACCACCGAACTGATCGTTGTACTGGCCGTACTCACCGAAGAAGGTGGTGGCACCAGCGTCGTTCCAGTTCCGCTTGATGAAGGGCTTCAGGAACCAAGCGTCGGTTGAGGCAATGCCTGTAGCGTTACCAGCGAGGTCCACGTAGTTAACGTTGGCATCCTCGTACTGGTACATGCCGTAGATACCAAGACCGCTCGGGGTATGCATGAACGTAGCACCCACCTGATGAAGGTTGTCTTCGTTACCCCCACCGCCGGCTGCGATAACCGAGGGGTTGAAAGTTGCGATGGCAGCCGTCTCTACCCAGGTGTACGCGTAGGCGGCCGACACCCTAAAGTTACCCCAGTCTTCGTTGTAGAAGAGTGCGATATCCCAGAAATTGCTTTCTGCGCCAGTCAGGAACCCAGGAGTGCCAACCAGCCCGTCGTTGGTGCCGTATGACGTTTCCATGCGGAAACCAGCCCAGGTCGGCGAATCATACCGAACTGCGGACTGCGGACCACCCCAACAGTCGGTACCAATTCCTGCCCCAAGGCCGTTACAGGTCAAGAAGCTGCCCCAAGTCAGACCACCAGCGGCCAGGCCATTGTTGCCCGAAGGACGAACAACGAAGCCAGGGCCCTCAAACGCCACGGAGTTTGATTCGATGACCGTCCCGGAGATGTCAGCTAGCACAGCCGGGTTGTCCGAGGCCGGGCTCAAGTAACCCCAGTTCAGCGCGCCCCAGGTGTCACTCTTCACGAACATGTACGAGTACAGCGTGTAGATGTTGTTCACACCCGAGCTTTCTTCGTACTGGTTGCTGCCGATACCGAAGATCGTGGACGGTGCCGCGACCGTAAGGTTGTATCCGGCAGACCACCCAGGAGCGATCGTTGCACTACCGGTGATAGCAAAACGGCTCGCCAAGTCGGCATCCTTGTCGCCAACATAGAAGTTGCCGCTATCGCCGTCAGACCACCAGTTCATGCTCTTGACGACCCAACCGGACAACGTGACGGAAACCTTCTTGTTACCCTTGCGGACGGTCGTAGCTTCAAGCTCGGCCACCCGCTCTTCGAGATCTGCGCAGCAGTCGCCGCCGAAATCAGCAGCATTAGCCGGCGTGCTCATGGCATATGCCCCGAACATGCCGAATGCAGCTGCGATGGCGATGCGGCTGGATGTTTTTGTCAGTCCCCCAAACATATCCATCTCCACCTTCCCTGATAAAATTGCCTAATCCAAAAACTCTCGGCTCGATTTGCCTTCCGGCTCCGCATCGTGAAATTCCGACCAAACTGGGTAGAAGTTCCCCAATGAGAGAGTTCTAGGTTCTGCTTATACGCGTTCTCGCCAGAAGGTAAATTGCTAACCAGCCGAGCGGGGCCATTTTCGGCAGTCTTGTGACATTTCCGCCACGAACCTCACCCCCCTCTCGCACCTCCTGGAGCCGGGGCGAGTCTATTGAAAATAGAAGAAAAAACAACCGATTGGCGGGAGGCGCCGGCGCCATGCCAGGACCCATCTCAGGGCCTTTTCGGCGGCCTCCAGAGGAAGGCTCGGGAGCGGCGGACCGAGTGGAGAACCCGATGGATTGCCCATTCTATGCTCACCTGAAACGCAGAAATCGGGCAATTTGCGATTCTCCCGGCCGCCCCCGGCTTTTTAGGCGGATTCGGTCCAATATGGCTCAATTATAGGGCTCGCCCAGGCGCCCGTCCTGGTCTAGAAAACGCAGCCCCCGGGGCCACTTAGCAGAAGCGGATTCGGGCGGCGGGGTAACCCGCGAGAGTCGCAAAGCTGGAGCGAACACACAGTGAACAATAACGAGCAAACGCCGGACCTGACGGACCTGCAGATTCTCGTCGTGGAGGATGAAGCCCCGATCGCGCTTCAGCTCGAGGATATGCTGACGGAACTCGGGGCCGCCGTCGTCGGCCCGGCAAGCCGCGTGCGCCAAGCCCTCCAGCTCCTCCAGGAGCAGACGGTGGATGCCGCGGTGCTCGACCTCAATATCGCGGGCGAACTGGTCTATCCCGTCGCCGAAGCGCTGGAAACCAAGGGTTTGCCGTATATTTTTGCAACCGGCTACGGGGTGTCGGGCCTTGCCGAGCCCTATCGGAGCCGCACCGTCCTCCAGAAGCCGTTCTCCAGGCGCGAACTGCTCCGGGCCATTCGGGAGGTCCTTCCGCGCCCATGACGCGCCCTGACGCACCCATGACAGGGCTTACGCAGGGCCGATTCGACACCGATCGCACGCTTTCGCTGCCAGTCGACGCCCCGGCGATTGACCCAGGTCAAAGCCGGGGACCGACCAGCAGCGCTATGCGACAATAGAACTAGGCGAAGTCGGCCCGGCGATCCTTGTGGCCGGCGCGCGATTGGGCTACTTAAGCTGAAAGTACAAGATCCGGCCTCGGTAAACTTTAGCAAGCGGTACAAGAACTTGCGCAATCCGGGTCGAACAAAAATGCTGTCTGTTCAGCCAATAGCTGGGTGCCATTGGCGGACGCCAATGGTCTAGGGGAACAGATACAGATGGATTACGAGGCAAGCTTCCGCCAGCGACTTGAATCGCTCCATGCCGAAGGGCGCTACCGCGTTTTTGCCGACATCAGACGCCGCTGCGGGGCCTATCCGAACGCCGATCACATCACCGACGAAGGAAGCCGTGACGTAACCGTCTGGTGCTCCAACGATTATCTCGGCATGAGCCAACACCCCAAGGTGCGCGAGGCCATGCACGAGGCGATCGACACCGTGGGCGCTGGCTCCGGCGGCACCCGCAATATCTCCGGCACGACCCACTATCACGTGGAACTGGAAGCCGAGCTGGCCGACCTGCATGCCAAGGAGGCTGCACTCCTCTTCACATCCGCCTATATCGCCAACGACGCGACCCTTTCGACGCTGACCCGTCTCATTCCGGGCCTGGTGATCTTCTCCGACGAGAAGAATCATGCCTCGATGATCGAGGGCATCCGCCATGGCGGTGGCCAGAAATACATCTTTCGAAACAATGACTTAGGGCACCTCGAGGACCTCCTGAAGAAGGTTCCTCTGGAAGCGCCCAAGATCATCGCCTTTGAGAGCGTCTATTCGATGGACGGGCACATCGCCCCTATCGGCGAGATCTGTGAGCTAGCCCAGAAGTACAACGCCCTCACCTATCTCGACGAAGTGCATGCGGTCGGCCTCTATGGACCCTGCGGCGGCGGCATCGCCGAGCTTGAGGGCGTCATGGACCGCGTGGACATCATCAACGGCACGCTGGCCAAGGGATTCGGCGTCATGGGCGGCTATATCGCCGCCAGCAAATCCTGCTGCGACGCCATCCGCTCCTACGCGCCAGGCTTCATTTTCACGACCTCCTTGGCGCCGGCGATTGCCGCGGGCGCCCTGGCGAGCATCCGCCACCTCAAGGTCAGCGAGCTTGAGCGCGCACGCCATCGCGAGCGGGTGGGCACCCTCAAGGGGCTCATGGCCGAGGCGAGGCTGCCCGTCATGGAGAACCGGAGCCATATCGTGCCGGTCATGGTCGGCGATCCGGTCCACTGCAAGGCGGTCACCGATACCCTGCTGACCCACTACGGAATCTACGTGCAGCCGATCAACTACCCGACCGTGCCGCGCGGCACCGAGCGGATGCGGTTCACCCCCTCTCCGGTCCACACGGACGCCCAGATGGCCCACCTGATCGACGCTCTGAATGAGCTTTGGGCCGCCTGCCCCGTCGCCAACGGCGAGTATGTGAGGCTCGCGGCGGAGTAGGCATGCATCCGCGCATCCTTGCCCGCACCCTTGGCCGGGCAATTGTCATTGCTCTGGGGCTGACCAGTTCGCTTGCTGTTGCGTCCACCCAAGACGCCACGCTTTGCCTCCTCACGGCCGAACGCGTGGATGAAGGCGAAACTCTCGACGAGGCGGAGAAGCAAGAGGCGCACGAGGCTTGCCAGCGGGCCCTGTCGGCAACCGCGAGCGTAATCCAGAAATATCAGTTTCAGGAGGCGGACTTCGCCATCACCGGAGCCGAACGCTAGCCCGGGCAAACCGAGGCGCCTAGCCCGCTACTTCCTCATGAGCCAGGCGGCCAGGAAAGACAGGGTGAGGACGCCAAGCAGGCACAGCAGGATGATCACGCCGATCGCGCCAAGGATTCCCTTGAGCGTAGCCCAGAACCCAAATGTGGCGACCATGGCGGCCAGCAGCAGGATAATAATGATCGGCATCTTAGATTTCCTTCGGCCGCTGAGCGTTCGAGCTTACCTTTGCGCTTTTACCGCGCCCGCCGCCTCGGCTCAATAAGAGCGTAAATGGTTCGCCGTGCGCACCTGACAGAGGGCATTTCAGCAAGGGGCATTGAGACCGTGGACGAGGACTTGACCGATTTGGGCTCACTCAGCCGGCTCCTTGCGCTGGAGGACGCGGCGCTCGAGAGCGACGA
>Ga0209013_10000667_pt1 | contig 31121 bp, 28 predicted proteins | sample Cruoilmetagenom2_FD_187291 | JGI IMG/M metagenome (GOLD analysis project Ga0209013, IMG submission 187291) | Oil polluted marine microbial communities from Coal Oil Point, Santa Barbara, California, USA - Sample 2 (SPAdes) (version 2) | ecosystem: Environmental > Aquatic > Marine > Oil seeps ...
CAGGTTGATATCACCCCATGGATGATTATAATCTGTCACCCGTAAAGATCAATGAGCGGTCGCTGTTGCAGTTCACCAGGATGTATGAAAGCATTTAAATTTATTGAAAAGATAAGGGGTCGTTTATAATGCCGATTTACGAATTTCATTGCGATGCATGTGAAAAAGACTTTGAATGTCTGGTTTTTGGAAACGAGAAGGCTGTTTGCCCGTCATGCAACAACAAAAAAGTCAAAAAAATCATGTCCGCATGCACATTCTTTAGTAAAGGCAGCCATGGTCAAACGGTTAAGGGGGCTGCGTCGGCATCATCTTGTGGTGGATGTTCAGCTACCAGTTGTTCGAGCTGTAGTCACTGATGGGAAAAACACTCAAAATAGGAACCCGGGGCAGCAAACTCGCACTCTGGCAGGCAAACTGGGTTAAATCTGCGCTGAATACCCAACACCCTTCCTTTTCGGTGGAACTTGTCATCATAAAAACCAAAGGCGACAAAATTCTCGATGTTCCCCTTTCCAAGGTCGGCGGCAAAGGACTTTTTGTAAAAGAAATCGAAGAAGCGCTTTTAGACGGCCGCATAGACCTTGCTGTACACAGCATGAAGGATATGCCGTCGGAAATACCGAAAGGGCTGTGCATCGGCGCAATTCCCGAGCGCGAAAATCCGCAAGATGTTCTGATTTCAAAAAAAGGACTGCCCCTTTCCCAACTTGAACCCGGCGCCAGGATCGGAACCAGCAGTCTTCGTCGTGCCGCTCAGCTTCTCCATGCCAGACCGGATCTGCGTGTATCCCCCTTAAGGGGGAACCTGGACACGCGCCTAAAAAAGCTCGAAACTGAAAATCTTGATGCCATCGTTCTGGCGGCGGCCGGTGTTAAGCGCTTGGGTCTTGAAAACAAAATAACCGAATTCCTTGACGAAAACATTATGCTTCCGGCCGTTGGACAGGGTGCCCTTTGTATCGAGATCCGGGAAAATGATCCCGAGGTGGCGCCGATGGTCGCAGAACTTGATCACCGTCAAACAAGAACGATCGTCATGGGTGAACGTGCCTTTTTAAACCGCCTCGAAGGCGGATGCCAAGTCCCGATTGCAGCCCACGGAAAAATCGACAACACCCTGTTTACCCTTTGTGGTCTTGTGGCCACTGTCGATGGAAAAACCCTCCTCAAGGAGACCGTTTCAGGGCCTGAAGGTTCGGCCGAAACCATCGGCGTAGAACTTGCCAATCATCTGGTTTCCATGGGGGCGAAAACCATAATGGAAAACCTTAAATCTGATCTGGATTTAAACCATGAACGGTAAAGTCTATCTGGTCGGTGCCGGGCCCGGTGATCCGGAGTTGATCACGTTAAAGGGGTTGGAGTGCATCAAGAACGCCGATGTCATTATTTACGATTATCTTGCATCTCCAAGCCTGTTAAAACATGCCCGAGAGCATGCTGAAATCATCTATGTGGGGAAAAAAGGAGGAGATCACACCCTTTCCCAGGATAGAATCAATGCGCTGATCGCGGAAAAAGCCCAAAAAGGTTTTACGGTCACCCGGCTGAAGGGCGGCGATCCATTTATATTCGGACGGGGCGGCGAAGAAGCAGAGGTGCTCATCGACGCCCGAATTCCTTTTGAAATTATCCCCGGTGTCACTTCAGCCATCGCCGCCCCGGCCTATGCCGGCATCCCGCTGACACACCGAAAATTTACCTCCACAATCGCTTTCGTCACCGGACATGAAGACCCCGCAAAAGCGGAATCGAATATCGACTGGGCAGCACTTGCCAAAGGAATTGGAACCCTTGTTTTTCTCATGGGTGTCAAAAATCTTCCCCATATAACAGACCGCCTCATCCACCACGGTATGTCCCCGGACACCCCGGTTGCCCTCGTCCGCTGGGGAACGACCCCCAAACAGACCACTGTTTCAGGAAAACTCGATACCATTGTCGAACGCACCAAAGCCGCCGGTCTCAAACCACCGGCCATTATTGTTGTGGGTCATGTTGTAAAATTAAGAGAAAAAATGCGATGGTTTGAAACCCGGCCTTTGATGGGACGATGCATCGTGGTAACCCGAGCCCGGGAACAGGCCAGTGACCTGGTCAAGCGGCTTTCCGATCTGGGCGCCGAGTGTCTCGAATGCCCCACCATAAAAGTTAGCCCGCCCCAGGATGTAAAACCATTGGACCGGGCCATGGAAAACCTTGCATCTTATGACTGGCTGATCTTTACCAGCGTCAACGGCGTTAACTTCTTTTTTGAGCGGCTTTTCCAAAAAAACAAAGATGTCCGTGCCTTAAAAGATATCCATACGGCGGTTATCGGTCCGGCAACAGAAAAAAGACTGTTCGATTTTGGGCTCAAAAGCGATATTGTCCCCGAAAGCTACCGGGCCGAGTCTGTGGTCAAGGCATTTGCCGGAAAAGATGTCACCGGGAGAAAGATTCTGCTGCCCCGCGCAAAAGAGGCAAGGCCGGTGCTGCCGTTGGAACTGAAAAAGATGGGGGCCGTTGTTGATGAAGTCACAGCATACTGTACCCATGCGGTCAAGGACAACACCGATGTCCTGTCGGCACGTCTCAAAGAACGATCCATAGATATGATCACATTTACAAGCTCTTCCACCGTAAAAAACTTCCGCGCCCTTTTCCCCAACGAAGATCTAAAGGATCTCATGCGAGGGGTCACCATCGCCAGCATCGGTCCCGTAACCGCCGATACGGCACGAGACCTGGGATTTGACGTCCACATCATCGCAGAATCCTACACCATACCGGGACTGTGCCAGGCAATTCTAACGCATTTCAGCTGAGGGATCTTACGATCCGAAACAGGTCCCGCGGGGGGAGGAAAATATGCTTTTCCCATGTGAATTTTCAAAATGAATCGGCCCGGACCATAATACAAAGACATATTGACCCGCTCCCATGTTTTAGTGTATCCTTAATTTTTTTTCAAGCACTCAACACAACTAAAGGGAACCGTCATGGACGACCATCTCGATAAACTCCATGGATTTGTCGATACGATTACATCCATGAAAGAGACCATAATTACCAACATCGTATTGATCGGACAGATCCCCGCTCCCACATTCAAGGAAAAAAAACGCATCGGTGTCTTCATGGAAAGACTGGCCGAATTCCAAGTGGATGAATGCACCACTGATGGCTACCGAAACCCCATCGGCATCATCAAGGGGACCTCTGAAAAGAAGCCCCCCATCTTTGTCGTCGCACACCTGGACACCATTTTTAGCAAAGATATCGATCATTATTATACCATCAAAGAGAATTCAATCACCGGTGCAGGTATCATGGACAATTCCGTGGGCGTCGGCGTCCTGCTCTCCTTGCCGGAAATCCTTCGAAAATTAAATCTGCGCTTTGAATCGGACATCGTCCTGGCCGGTGTTATACAGTCTTTGGGCAAAGGTAACCTGAGAGGCATCCGGCACCTTTTAAAAACATGGGCCACGCCCATCAGAGGGGCGGTCTGTATCGAGGCCACTGAACTCGGAAGGCTCAGCTACTACACTGATGGAATGATTCGATGTGAAGTGGAATGCAACATCTCCTCGGACAACGGCTGGGAGCATAAATTCAAGCCCAATGCAATTCTGATTTTAAACGAGGTGATCAACCAGATACTTAAACTCCGATTGCCCCAAAGACCACGATCTCGGGTTATTATCGGAAAAACCTCAGGTGGTTTCAAGCACGGCGTGATTGCATATAACGCGACCCTCGGTTTTGAGATCCAGAGCAACTCCGACAAAATGGTTAAATCGATTTTCAACAATATTAAGGATGTTGTCGAGGGCATCGGTCATGAACATGAAGTCGATCTGAAATTAAAAACATTGAGCAATATCCATGCAGCACGGTTAAATTTCGCTCATCCTCTGGTAAAAAGCACGGTTGCTGTGATGAAAAAACTCGATTTAGTACCCATCAGTGAGCCCAGCGAGTCTGAGCTTTCAATCTTTCTTGCACGTAAAATTCCAGCGGTTACACTTGGAATTACCCGGGGTGAAAACTATCACCAGAAAAATGCCACCGTGGAAATCGAGCCCATCTCTAAAGGGATCGCCCAGATTATCGGTGTATTGATGGCCATTGACAGCGGAGGATGTGATGAAGAGCAATTGGCTTGAAAAAAATACCTTCCATTATTCAGAATTCAACAACCTCAATCGACTGGTGGAGGAAAAACAACGGAAAAATCTGAAAATTTCTCTGTGCCTGCCCACACTGAATGAAGAAAAAACCATCGCAAAAGAAATTCTGATAATGAAATCAGAGCTGATGACGCGCTATCCCCTTCTCGATGAGATCGTTGTAATCGACTCCGGGTCCACAGATAAAACCAGGGATATTGCAAGTGCATTTGGGGCGGATGTTTATGAAGCAGCAGAGATTCTTCCGCACCTGGAAACGTTCAAAGGCAAAGGGGAAAACCTCTGGAAAGCCCTTTATATTGCCCAAGGCGATATCATTGTCTACTTGGATACAGACATAAAAAATATTCATCACAGATTTGCCTATGGGCTCTTGGGGCCGCTGCTTCTTTTCGATCATATCAAATACGTAAAAGCCTTTTATGACCGACCGATTTCCATTGGAAAAAGTAAAATCAGACCCACCGGCGGCGGCCGAGTCACCGAGCTTGTTATCAGACCGCTGTTCTCTCTTTTCTTCCCGGAACTCACACAGATTTTACAGCCGTTATCCGGTGAATATGCCGGCGTTCGCGAACTATTCGAAAAAATTCCATTCCCCATCGGGTATGGGGTCGAAACCAGCATCATTCTCGATATCTATGAAAAATGGGGACTCGATGTAATTGCTCAGGTGGACCTTGACAAGCGAATTCACAGAAACCAGGACACACGGGCGTTGGGAAAAATGGCGTTTGCGATTTTACAGACATTCATCAGACGGAAAAGAAAATTGGGACTGGTCGATTTCAAAGAGGATCTTTTCGATGAAATGATACAATACAACCTTGTAAAAAACCAATACATGCCGGATATTTACAAAATTGAAGGCCACGAGAGGCCCCCCATTATCGAAGTTCCAGAGTATCGTGAAAAGTTCAAGAGATAGATGATTTGATCACGCCATCAAGAAAACACGACATTTTCGATGTTTCGTGTTTTCCTTTTTCCGGATCCTTGTGATATCATTTATTCCAATTGAACGTTTTGGTTTCCTGGGGAAAATCCAAATTAAGAGGATACAAACACATTGCCAAGCTCAAACCTGATCGACCGATTCAATCGAAATCTGAACTACCTTCGCATATCCATTACCGACCGCTGCAACCTGAAATGTCTATACTGCGTGCCTCAGGATCTGATTCCAAAGCTCTCGCACCATGAGGTATTAAGCTATGAAGAGATACTCCGTATTGTCAGGGTAAGCATACGCCTTGGGATCTCCAAGGTCAGAGTAACCGGTGGAGAACCGCTGGTTAGAAAAGGTGTTTATCATTTTTTAGAGGAACTGGCCGGAATAGAAGGACTTCAGGATATATCTCTGACCACCAACGGTGTTCTGCTCAAGGATAACATACACAAGATCAAATCCGCCGGTATAAAAAGAATAAATATTAGTCTAGACACGTTAAACAGAGAGAAGTTCAAGCAAATTACAGGCTACGATTTTTTCGACCAAGTATGGGAAGGCATAGAACTGGCTCAACGAACGGGATTTTATCCCATCAAAATTAATGTGGTGCCCATAAAAGGCGTCAACGATGATGAATTGGTAGACATTGCCAGATTGTCCATGACCCATCCATTTCACATACGCTTCATCGAATACATGCCCATGGGTTCAAATCATATGGACGTTGACCGCCATTTCCTTGCCCCTGAGATTAAAAAGCAGGTCGAACATTTGGGGGAACTTGTACCGGTTGATAGAAGTACCAATGACGGTCCTGCAGAACGATTCAAGTTTGAATCGGGTCGGGGAGAAATCGGCTTTATTCAACCCATAAGCCGTCATTTTTGTCAGACGTGCAATCGGTTAAGATTAACCGCAAGCGGCCAATTGCGCCCCTGTCTGATGCATGACAAACAGGAAGATTTAAAATCGATCATACGAAAAGGCTGCTCTGACAGGGAGCTGGCTGAGGTTTTTCTCGAAGTGGTTCGTCACAAGCCTTTGGAACATAAGCTACAGACAGATCACAATGCCGGGAGTGCAGTTCAGATGTGCGCCATAGGGGGCTGAAAGGGGCGCAAAAAAAGCCTGGGCCGTATCAGTGGGAGGCTACATTTTCTCGCACAAATCATCGGTTTACGACCCAGGCTGTATAAACGACTTCACCCGAAGGTTTCTTGCTGCGTTTCGAGGTTTGCTAACAGAACTAAAACAATTAATCAAGGGTTTTTTTAAGCGCAAGTATTTTTTTTACGAACCCATCCCGATTTTCCCACGATTTTTATTCGTTCATTTTATTATAAGCTTCCGCGTCTTTCTCTTTAAAAATAAATTGTAAATACCCACCACGATCCCTTCAGGCAAAAAGACAAGGACCAGACAAAGAAAAACGCCGTATGCAATGATGTGATATTGTTTGGCGATATGAAGTGCTTCGGAGATAAAGGTGAGTATGCCGGCGCCGAACAGAGAGCCCCACAGACTTCCCATCCCGCCGACGATAACCATCGTCACGACCTGGATGGAATAATGAAAATCGTAAGAACTGGGACTGATAAACGTAATGTAATGAGCATAAAGACTGCCGGATACGGATGCAAACATGGCGCTCAAGACAAAAATCTTTACTTTATAATCGGCCGTATTAACGCCCAGGGAATTTGCAGCCACTTCACTGCCGTTAATAGCGCGCAATGCTCTGCCGACCCTGGAGTTAAGTAAGTTCCTGGCCGCCAGCATGAAGAAAAAAACAAAACTCCAAATCAGGTAAAAATTTTTAAGGTCATCATCAAAGGTCAGACCGCCGATGGCAAGTGGTGGTATCCCCATCAAACCGTCATGCCCGCCGGTGAATTGCTCCAGCTCGCCCATAAGAATATTGATAATTATACCGAATCCCAATGTCGCCATTACCAGATAGTGCCCCCGGAGCTTTAAAGACGGGTATCCGATCAGATATGCCACAGCTCCCGTTGCCAGCATTCCCACAAGCATCGCCGGCCACAAAGGGAATCCGTAGTTGACGGTAAGTATCCCTGAAAAGTAAGATCCGAGGCCGTAAAACGCAGCATGGCCCAATGAAATTTGTCCGGCAAAACCGATCAACAGGTTCAATCCCACAACCACTAGAGTGTTGAGACCAATCACGTTCAAAACAATGAAATAGTACTTGCTCTCGACAAACACGGGAATGGCAACAATGACAAGGGCCAGTATCCCGAAACAGAGGTTATCTTTTTGCTTTAACAAAAGGTCCATCGTAATTATGATAAAATTATGCCCCTTGGTATGGTTTATCCTGATGTATTCGGGCTAAACCCTTTCCGACTCTCCATACCCCATGATCCCTCTTGGTTTCAGAAAGAGAACCAAAAGGAGAACGAAAAATGCGATGGCATCTTTATATTGAGAGGAGATCAGGCCGGCGCCGAGTGATTCCAGAAGACCCAGGATTATTCCGCCTAAAATTGCACCCGCAAAGTTACCGTAACCGCCGAGAATAGCTGCAGCAAATCCCTTCAGTCCCAGCATGATGCCTGTATCATAGGATGTCGAAGAAATCGGTGCGATGATCATTCCGGCCACCGCCCCCAACGCACCGCTGAATGCAAAGGAGAATAGGACCATACGATTAACGGAAATCCCCGCTAAAGCCGCCGCCCTTCGATTCACCGCCGTTGCCCGCATGGCCTTGCCCATTAATGTTTTTTTAAAAAAATAACGGAGCATCAGCATGACCATCACGGTAATGGCAAATATCCAGATGTGCTGGGGTACTATGGCAGCCCCCCCCGGAAGATGAATCGGAGTTTCGCCTGAAAAGGCAGGGACGCCCACATTGTCAGTCCCCCACACCACCTGAGCCGTTCCCCGGAGAATTTCCGACAACCCGATTGTCAGAAAAATAAGAATGATGATCTCCTTTGAACGGGCATGCCGTATCGGTCCCATCTCTATTAGGGCGCCAATAAGCGCAACGCCGGCCATGGATATAAAAAAGGCGATGATCAAGTTGACTTTGAAAAGAACCGCCAAAGAGTACATGAACATCCCGCCAAGGGATATGAATTCACACTGGGCAAAATTGACAATTCCGGTGGCATTATGGATGATATTAAATCCCATGGCCACAATGGCGTAAATTGCCCCTATGGTTAAACCGGTGATGATATATTGGGCGATTTGTTGGGAAAATTCCATAAGGTCATTTTTTTCCCTCCCCTCCCTTCATCGTAACGGTTAAGGGAGGGAAGGGTGAGCATAATTGGGCTGATCTTCTAATCAAGCAGTTTCCAGCCCCCTTTGGTGGCTTTGATCATGACGATGTCGTCCATGGACAGCCCGTTATGATCCTGTGGGCTCATATTGTAGATGCCGCTGATACCCACATAACCCGTTGTATTCTCAATGGCATCCCGGATTTTGGCCCTGTCGGGCCCAACCTTTTTAATAGCATTCACAGTAATGAACGCCGCGTCCGCGCCATAGGCAACCATGGTGCCGGGCTCTCGATTGAATTTTGCCTGATACGCCTTCACATAGTCTAAAATCATCTTTTTCTGGATGTCGCTGTCGGGAAGTTGATCAGCCACTACAATTTTGGTAGAAGGCATCATCACCCCCTCACCGGACTCTCCGGCAACCTTCCAAAAGATAGGATCTCCGGCGCCGTGGCATTCAAACAGAGGCGCCTTAATACCCAACTGTTTGATATTTTTGGCGATGATTCCCATGGCTGGACCCACTGTCCAGGCAATGATTGCATCAACACCCTTGGCGTTTATACGGGTCAATTGTGCGGTCATATCAATGTCTTTGGGCTGAAAGGCCTCTTGGGCAACAATCTCTACGCCGTACTTCGGTGCCTGGACCTTTACGTTTCTGACCCCGTCTTTTCCGAACCCTTCGTTGGAATAGATAAATCCTATTTTTTTGATGCCATGCTGGTTCATATACTGGCAGATCTTGCCCATTGCATCTGCCGCTTTATACGGTGATTTAAACGTCCATTTCGGCATCGAGTTTGGATTTTTTTTGTCGAGCGGCGCCTTTAAAATAACGTCCCCCCCTGAATGCATGAAGGTGGGAATCTTTTCCTTTTCAATGAAACCTCTCATGGCCATGGCCGTTCCAGTCAGTGTCGGTCCGATAATCGCCACCACGTCTTGGGATTCCAGAATTTTTTTCAAGGCCATAACCGCCTTGGTGGGGTTGCTTTCCGTGTCTGCCATAACCATTTCCAGCATGCGGCCGTTGATGCCTCCCTGTTGATTTGTCTCATCGATAGCAAGCAATACGGCATCCTTCTGCGCTGTTCCAATATGAGCAGCACGGCCGGTCAGCGCAAAAATTCCTGCAATTTTAATAGGCTCGGCACTATAGCAGAGTGATGATCCTACCATAAAACTGACTGCGATAACCATTACAACGAGTGTCAATAATCTTCTGTTCATTTTTTTCCTCCCGATTCATTTTCGTATACACTTTTCCGGCATTAATAGATATTTCTTTTCACCCCCCCTCCTTTTTATGACCTGTTTCCCAGATATGCCTTTTTTAATTCCACATTCTCAAGAAGATCCGTTGCGCTTCCCTGAAGCCGCATTTTTCCGGCTTCCAATACATAACCGCGATCAGCGATCTTGAGCGCCGCTCTTGCATTCTGCTCGACCAAAAGAATCGTGGTTCCCTCCTGTCTAAGTCTTCCAATAATAGAGATAATTTCTTGCATCACAAGCGGCGCAAGACCTAAGGATGGTTCATCTAGAAGCAAAAGAAGCGGTCTTCCCATCAACCCCCTGCCGATGGCCAACATCTGCTGTTCTCCACCGCTAAGTGTTTCGGCTCGTTGTTTAAGCCGTTTTCCGAGAACAGGAAAAAGCTGTAATATATGCTCAAAATCGTCGGATATTTTTTTCTTGTTATGCCGCCTTCGCCGCCGATAAGCCCCTATCTCAAGATTCTCCTGGACCGTTAACGGCCCGAAAAGATGTCTGCCTTCCGGAACTTGGATAATACCCAACTCAACGATCTTTTCAGGGGAAAAAGATACGATATCTTCTCCTTTAAACATTATCGTTCCATGGGTAGGCTTGAAAATGCCGGAGATAAGGTTTAAAAGTGTCGTCTTGCCGGCGCCGTTTCCACCGATTAGCGCCAAAATTTCTCCTTCCTCCTGTACAAGAGAAATCTTATCGAGGGCTCGAACACCGCCATAGTAGGCACTTATGCCGTCTATTACAAGCACGGTTCTTTACAATTCCTTTCCCAGATAGGCGTCTATGACTTTGGGGTTGTTCTGTATCTCTTTGGCGCTTCCTTCGGCAATTTTTTCCCCATAATTCAAAACGGTAATCCTATTGGAAATGCCCATAATCAAATTCATATCGTGTTCCACCAGCATTACGGTTATCCCCTTGTCCCTGATTTTGAGAATCGTGCGCGCCATCTCTTCGGTTTCCTGCAGATTAAGTCCGGCCACCGGTTCGTCGAGAAAAAGAAGTTTGGGTTCCATCGCCAGTGCCCGAGCAATCTCCACCCGTTTTTGAACTCCATAGGGAAGACCGCCGACGAGCATATCCGCCTTGGAATCAAGGTCAAAAAATTTTAAGACGACATCCGCTTTTTGCCGAATAATCTTCTCTTCTTTCAACACCACGGGCGTATGCATAAGGCACCTTAAAAATCCGGAATCGCTCTGGGTATGAAGGCCCACCATGACATTTTCTCGAACGGACATATTCTTGAAGACTTGTATGTTCTGGAAAGTTCTACCGATTCCCATACGGGCCACCTGATATGATTTTTTTCTAGACAGTTTCTGGCCCTCAAATAAGATTTCACCGGATGTTGGCGGATATATGCCTGTAATCAGATTAATCGCTGTGGTTTTTCCAGCACCGTTTGGACCAATAATAGAAAAGATCAATCCTTCCTCGACCTTGAAGGATAGCCGGGTGACCGCCTGAAGTCCCCCAAAATTTTTAGAAATGCTTTTTATTTCAAGGATGTAATTGGGACGACTCACAACAAACAATGCTCCCCAATCCCGTGCGCGGATCATTTAAAAGTTTTACGTCTAATCCGGGTTATTCAAAAAAAGTCGCGTTAAACAGCGGCTGTATCGTTATTTCTTTGATCAAAGACCCGCCGGCTTTTTCGCTCTGTCCGCGGCAGGGATCCATAATCGACGATCTCCACCTGACACCTTACCAGGATTTTGCGCCGGATCTCTGTTGCCACTTGTTCGGCCAATGGGTCATCATCTGCATTTTTCGCCCCTGCTTCCCGTTCCACCTTAATAAGCATCATATCCCGTCCGCTTTGACGCTGTTTGAGATATATCTGGAATTCACTGCCGATTCCGTCAAGGCGGCTCAAAACATGATCGATCTGGCTCGGATAGATATTGACAGCCTTGTAGATGAACATATCATCCGTGCGGCCGAGGATCCGGTCATGCATGGGAAACGGGGAACCGCAGGGACACGCCCCATCCATAATGCGGGTAACGTCATAGGTGCGGTAGCGAATCAACGGGCTGCCCTCTTTGCGTAAAGTCGTTACCACAAGCTCGCCCTGTTGGCCGGCGGAAACCGGCTTTAATGAAACCGGATCGAGAATTTCAAAAATAAAATGGTCGGCCCAGTAATGGATGCCATTGTGAAGATGGCAATCGAGCCCCGTTCCCGGGCCGTAAAGTTCCGTCAATCCATAAATATCAAAAACATGGTCCACCCCCATCAGTTCTTTTATGCGCGCTCTCATGGCATCACTGTGGCGTTCCGCCCCCAGGATAATCTTTTTGACCTTTATTTCAGACAAGAGGCCGCGTTTATGAATCTCTTCTGCCATGAGCAATGCCATGGATGCAGTGGAACAGAAAACGGTCGTCTCCATATCCACCAACATTTCACAGTGCATATCCGCATTGGCCGGACCCAGGGGCACCGCCATGGCACCGAATCTTTCACAGCCGGCCTGAAACCCGACGCCGGCGGTCCACAAGCCGTATCCCACGGCGATTTGAACCCGGTCTTTGCGGGTTAAACCCGCTGTTTCATAACACCGGGCAAAAATATCGGCCCACACATCAACATCTTTTTGTGTGTAGCAGAGCACCTTTCGCTTCCCCGTCGTCCCCGAAGAGGCATGAATCCGAACGATGTCCTCAAATGGAACGGAACGCAAAGGAAAAGGGTACTCTTTCTGCAAATCATCTTTATCGGTAAGGGGCAGGTGTTGGATATCATCGAGAGAGCGGATATCTTCGGGTTTAATGCCTGCGTTGTCCAGTTTTTTACGGTAAAAGGGTGAATTGTTATACACGTGGCCCACGGTCCATTTAAGGCCTTCGAGCTGGATCTTTTTTAATTGGTCTTCAGTTAAATCTTTAGGGATAAAACTCATGATAAGCTCCTAATGTTACATCAACCTAAATTGAGCCTTTCAAATTCATTAAATCCTGTTTCGAGCGCCGTTATGGCATCGCCCAGCATTTTCTTTTTACCTGCCAGCTGCTTTTCCAGAACCGCTTTTAGATCCTCAAAGGAGCAGAACAAACGGTTTTCCAACGCCTTTGAAACAACGCCAACGGTAAAACCCAGCAGGATTAAGTTAACGGACTTCGGCTGATGAATACGCTGTGCCAGTCCATCCGCATCCACAGCAAACACCGGCGATTCAGAATCCTGAACAACAGCTTCTCGACGGTTCACGGCAGCCCAAGCATCGGGCTTCAGATAAAAACCGTGCTGGCTTAAACCGCCCGCTTTTAAAGCCAGCAGACCGTCCGCATTGGCGGGTCGTATCAAGGGGCTGGAGAAGTTACCCACTTTAAGATGTGATAAAACCGTTCCGCCCCGCTGGGCCATGCCGTGGGTTTCCGAGGTGAAAACTGAAAATCCCCTCATAATTGCCGCCTCTGCCAGAAGACGCGTGACAAAAAGGACGCCCTGGCCCCCCACGCCGCTGATAACAATCTGCTGTTTCATGGATCCGATCATATTTCTGATTTTTCTCAATTGGGTCTGTTTATAAACTAACGTATTTTAATAAGGATAAAAGGTCGATCCGATTTTACGATGATATCGAAAGCCTATTTCGTGCTTTCGGAATGATCTTTCCCCTTTTCCTTGATAGAATTTTTTGGACAAACACAAATGCATACGCCGCACCCATTGCACAAGATGGGGTCGATATCTACCTGCGCCGCCGCTTCATTTAAAACCAGCGCCGGACATTCAAAATGATCGACGCAAAAGCCGCAGCCGTCGCATTCATCTGAAACTTCGACCTTGACCGGCTGATGCGCCGGTTTTTCTTTTCTGAGCCGGTCAATAAGACAGGGATGCCTCGAAATAACCACCGCCGGTCCGTGTTCTCTGCTGTATTTTACCGCATCTTTAAGCAGGGATATAAATTCGTTCAGGTTGTAAGGGTCTTCGACGCGGCAAAATTTAACGCCGCATCCTTCGACCAGTGCCTCAATCTCAACAGAATTGAGGGACTCTCCAACGGCCCCTATACCCACGGCCGGTGTCGGCTGGTTTCCGGTCATTGCTGTGGTTCGGTTGTCAAGAATTACGAGCACAAAAGAAACCTTCTGAACCACCGCATCGATAAGGGCCGGAACGCCGGCATGAAAAAACGTCGAATCCCCGATGGTCGCCACAATGTCCGGCGGTTTTTTTTCATTCTTGAACGCATGGTAAAAGCCCGCCGCCTGGCTGACAGCAGCCCCCATGCAAAGGACGGTGTCCACCGCGCCAAGGTTTAGCCCAAGGGTGTAGCATCCGATATCGCTGGGATATATCCCTTTTGGCGCCGCCTTTTTAATGGCAAAAAACGCCGCCCGGTGGGGGCAGCCTGCACAGAGTGTCGGGCGGACGCCGGGGTCCGACGCACCATCGATTTCCACGGGGTCCACACCGGCAAACTCGCTGATGATTTTTTCGACGGTCTCAGGGAGAAGTTCTCCGACCCTGGGGACCGAACGGGTCAGTTTCCCTTTGATGCGATGACGATCCGCCAGCTGCATCTCAATGATCCCGGTTGTCTCTTCGACCACCAGAATCTCATCATAGGTGTCGATCATGTGAGATACGAAATCTCCATGCAAAGGGAACGGCTGAAGTACCTGGTACATGGGGATGCGGTCCCATAGATTTAGATCTTTCATGATTTCTTTGGCATGGCCTGCTGCCACACCGGATACGATCACCGCTTTTGAAGCATCTGCCCCGACATTGAGCCTGACCGGTGCTGTTTTCGGGTAGCTGGCAATGGCGTCGAGCTTTTTCTCCAGCGCTTGATGCAGATGAAATCGAAATTTAGGTGTCGCCGCCCACCGGGTAGGGTCTTTTTGGAAATCTATTTCCCTTGGATGCCACTGGATATTTCCCGGTTGAACATCCTGTCTGGCATGACAGACTCTTGTGGTGGGACGCAGCATCACGGGTATCTCAAAAGTCTCGGAGAGTTCGAAGGCTGTGGCAACCATCTCTCTTGCCTGCATGGGGGAATCCGGGTCGAGCACCGGGATCTTTGCCATCATGGCCATGAGCCTGCTGTCCTGCTCGGTCTGAGAAGAATGGGGTCCCGGATCATCCGCGCTGATCACCACGAATCCACCGGTTACGCCAAGGTATGCCGCGCTCATCAGAGAATCGGATGCCACATTCAGTCCAACCTGTTTCATGCTGACGGCGGTGCGTAGTCCGGACATACTTCCTGCATAGGCAATTTCAAAAGCGACCTTCTCGTTAACCGCCCACTGGACGTGCCTCGGCATCGATTCTTCTTTTTGCAAAGCAGCAAATGAAGCGAGAATCTCGGAAGCCGGAGTCCCTGGATATGATGTTGCCATTGTGCAGCCGTTTTCCATCAGACCCAGCGCAATTGCCTCGTTCCCCAGCATTAATTTTCGTTTGATCACTTACTTCCTCTATAACGGGGCGGCCCTATTCCCGCCTCTGGTATGATTATATGGAACAAAAAAGCCAGTACTTTTTGAAGAAGTGCTGGCTTATAGTAAAAGAGCCATGAACCTCTTCAACGCCGACTGAAGAAGCCGCTCACGGCTCTGAAATTAATTAATCATGTGTTCAAAGGTGGTGAGCAAACTTCATAATCGGTGCCACCACCAGCACCACAGTTTAAATTTCATGATCGTCTCTTTGGCTATGAATTTAATGTTAAAATGGTTTAAAAGAATATCTCCAAGTATCTAAGTAAAATACATTTGTCAAGCGCTTTCCCTATTTTCTTCTCCGGCCGGTTCTCTGTAATCCAAACCCCACGAGCGGATGGCGGGAAAGACGCCATGGGCAAAACCGCCCTTTATCCCACCCGGTTGAGCAAGCCCGGGTCAGGTATGTTGACGTTTAGAGACCTTTGAAAAATGTTCAATTTTGCCTGCCCAGTTAAATCCGTATTTAATATTTAACCGGGGTTCAAGTCCAAGGAAAGCGAAATTTTTAACCATAGATGCCCCGCAGGAAATGCCCTTGGGGTGCATACATTATGTATTTCGAGGATAAAGCTAAAGCTTCACTTCGTGCAAAATGTTGAGTCAGACGCAGGAATTGGGCAAAAGGGGACGTTTTGCAAAAGTCTCGTTTAATATCCCACGTAGTGAAACGGCTCGATCTCGGAAAGCTCCTGGGGGGTGAGGGTTTTAAAGCCCGATTCTTTTATCAGATCTTCAGCCCGCGCTGCGTCTGTAACATCCAAAACAAAGACTGCATGTTTTCGGCTTTCTATGACAAACCCATAGCCATTTTCAATGTTGACATCTTCCGTGCAAAGGACCTGTAATAGATCATCAAGTCCACCCGGACGGTCATCGATCAGCACCGTAATAATTTCTTTGAGCTCCACCTCAATGCCTTCTTTACGGAGGGCCTTTTCGCCCTGCTTGGGGTTGTCTACAATAAGATTGATAAACCCCGAATCGCCAAAAGACGATATGGTGGCCGACCGAATATTGATCTTTTTCCGGGCAAGAATCGACGTAACTTGAGCCAGGATGCAGGGTTTGTTTTCCGCCGGTATTGTAAGTTGATAGGCTTTCATGGTTTTTTGTTTAAAATTTTCCCATCCAAAGGCCATGACGGGTTGTATTATGTCTCAAATAAAGTATTTTATCCCGGATAATATAGAAAAACAACCGAAGCCTGTCAATATAATTCGAATACAGAATCCGCCGGGTTTCGCACTTGGGAATCTTCTGGCAGCCCGGCTTCCAAGCCTTACTCGACGTGCCGGTGCAGGCTCAAAATTCTCCGGTTGGCCCGGTAGCTGCCGCCGAAACGGTTTGCGCCGTCGGCCTTCATTCTTTCGGCGTGTGTGTCCAAATAGGCTTGCAGATCGGACATGGATTGAACGTGGTAATGGATGGACCAGCACACCGTCTGTGGGTCATCCTCGCTTGCCCGCGTGTACCAATCGATGCTTTCGAAGCCTACAAAGCCCAGCATCTCCTGAATATGCGCTTCCAACCACGCAGTGTACTCTTTCTCTATTTTCTTGTCGACATCATGATTAACTTCGTAAATGATCATGGCAGCACCTCAATTTATGGGCAAGGAAACTCGGCAGGGTCGGCGGTCATCCTTGAAATTGTGAGACCTATGCAAAACACCCCTTTTTTCCCAATTTCTACGTCAGTATAAAACGGGACCCGAAATGCATTCCATTTGCCTCGGATTGTAAGGTCGAAAAACCCGTCTTCGGATCCCGGCTCTGCGGACCGGCCGCAAACCGGCAGATGCAATACACACACATGAATATAAAAGTCAATCAGATTGTGGCACAAGGCTTGGAAAATGCGTTTAAGCCGGCACGAGATCCCCGAAGGCCCGCTTGAGTTTCGAGGCTATCGGACCCGGTTTGCCGTCACCGACGATCCAGTCATCGACCCGGACGACCGCTGCAATTTCAGACGTCGTACCCAGGACCATCAGTTCACTCGCCCTTTTCAACGTCCGTTCAAGAATCGGAGATTCCTTGACAGGGATACCCAAAGTAACGCAAAGGTCCAGCACAACGCGCCGGGTGATTCCGGCAAGGATGTAATTGTTGGCAGGATGTGTTACGAGCTGACCATCAAACACGGCACAGAAAGAAGTATGTGATCCTTCGGTAATGACGCAGTCCCGAACAAAAACAGCTTCGGACGCCCCCCGTTCCTTGGCCTGCTGGCAGGCCAGCACGTTCGGCAACAGCCCCACCGACTTGATATCGCATCGTCCCCACCGGAGGTCAGGGACGAGAATGATGGCAATCCCCGTCTCCCATTCCCCAGGGGAAGGCTGGAGCACAGACGCAGATACATACACCGTCGGAGAAGTCTCTGGATCCGGGAATGGGTGCTTGCGCGGTGCTACGCCCCGGGTAATCTGAATGTAGAGCGTCGCATCTTCATTTTCAAGATTGTTGCGATGTATCACCTGATCTACGACGGTTTTGAGATGGGCAAGGGAAACAGGCGCCATGTGGAGTTCTCTCAAGCTGTGCGATAGACGCGATAGATGATCATCGACCTTGAAGAGCCGGCCCCCATATGAGCGGATCACTTCGTATACACCATCGGCAAACAGAAATCCGCGATCGTCCGGTGATATCTTTACATCTTCTTTAGAAACGTACTGGCCGTTGAAATATGCTATCATTTTATTTCCTGGATAAATTTCTTATGAATGGGTCTCCCCTGCATGACCCGGACAAAGTTACGCGCCGTCCTGTGCCGGCAGATGGACCCCGATGCTGGTTTCCGACCCCATTCGGTTGCAGGACCCTGACCCTCCGACTAAAATGCGCTGCCGGCATCTTATTTGAACCGGTCATCCGACCTTTTTTCAGAGACCTGCTGCTTTGATTTCTCCAGCCAGCCCGTCCTCACAATGCCGGAGGGATGGTCAAATTCCGGAGCATACGGCTTGATGTCAAGAAGCGGCGTTCCATTGAGTACGTCAATTCCTTCAATGTGCAATTTTGTATCATCAACCCCCACCAGCCGGACCACGGACAGTCCGATGGGATTCGGCCGATTCGGCGCACGCGTGGCGAACACCCCCCGTGGCACAGAATCCATAAATGGTGTCACCAGAAGGCTGCAACTGTTTGAATGGTGAAATACATACAGCAAAATAATGTGAGAAAATCCACGGAGGTCCTGTACCCCGGCAGCATACTCCGGAAGAAGCTCAACGGTGCCGGATATCCCCTGTGCGCCGGCCGGCTGGATGGGCATGCCCTGTCTGTCCATAAAAGGTGTATGGATGGTGCCAATGGATTTGAATTCGATCATGATCTTTCCTTTTCAGTCCTGTTTTCTCCGTTTTAACCAAGCATTGCAGCGTGTTGCTGCATTTTCAAGAAGATTGCCATAAAAAAAACAACGAACCATTTAAAACATGTCTTCACAAGCAATCCTTTGGGTCGATTCCAACGGGTTTTGACCCGCGGCACTTGCCAAGTGAAGACATCGGGTTCAAACCCAAACTGTGAAATCATTTTGACAGCGGCAAAATCCCTGCATCCCTGTTGAAACGGGATTTGCGCTTCACATATTTGATAAAAAGGTCCCAAGCCCGATAAAATTCAACAAAGAATGATTCTTTCACGGCCGTTGATCGGAGCTGGTCAGACGTATTTTTTCGAAATTGTCAATCCACTTTTGGACCCGCGCGGTGCCGTACGCCTTTTTCCATGTGGCCACGATGTCGTCCACGGGGATGTCTGCGTAAACTCCGTTATACTCCAGATATTCCATAAACTGTTTTTTATCCTGACTGTATTCATGGAAAATGGCATCTTCACGGCCATTGAAGTCTAAGGGGGCCACATGATTTTTTTTACACAATTCGACGTTGAATGTCGGGGTCGCCTTGACCCATTTGCCGGCCAGATAAAATTCTGTAAATCCGTGATAGACAAACCGGTCGGAGCCGATGTATTCAAGAAGCTTGGGGGTGGCCAGGTGATTTCGGACCGTGGCGAATCCGACTCTCGACGGAATATTGCACGCCCTTCCCAAGGCGCAGAGGAGTCCGGCCTTGCTGATGCAAAATCCCCGGCCGCTTTTAATGATATTGCTGGCACGATAATGCTCTGGAAGATAGAACGGGTAATAGGGATCGTACCAGATATCGTCCCGCACCACGTAATAGAGTTTTACAGCTTTATCCACAGGGTCGTCCCCTGCATCTTTTACGGTTTCATTGGCATATTCCACAACCGTTGCATGATCACTGTCGAGGATTGCCGTGGCCGAAAGATATTTTTCATCCATTGGGTCCATTCTGTCACTCCATTTATACCATCGCTTCGCGAAAAAAAACGCCTATACGGTCGATTTAACCCGATCCGGGATGAATCTTTTGTTGGTCAGATAAACCCCCGAGCAGACCAGTACGGTGCCGATGAGCAGACTCAGGGTAATCGGTTCGTTTAAAATAAAAAACGCCAGCACAACCGCACTGATGGGAACGAAATTAATAAAGAGGCTTGCCCGCATGGCCCCGATTTCCTTGATCCCTTCGTAATACCAGACAAATCCGATGACGGTTCCGAAAAACCCGAGGTAAAAAATACTCAACCAGGCCATGTTGGTATAACTGCTGTAATCGTTGAACATCCCTTCGAAAAACGCGGGGAAAAACAACAATACGGTGCCGATCACCGAAGAATAGGTTACCGAAGCCAGGGGACTCAGACTGTTCATGACGGCTTTGCCGATCAAAGAATACGCCACCCAGCTTAACACACAGCAAAAGATAAAAATTTCTCCCCGACCGATGCCGCCGTTTACAATCTCGCTCAGGCTCCCCTTTGAGATGACGATCACTGCACCGATCACCGATATTATAATGCCGATGCCTTTGATCAGGTTCAGTTTTTCTTTAAAAAAATATGCGGAAAAAAGTGTAATGAATATGGGATTGCCGGCAATAATAATGGCCGCCCGGCCGGCATTGATGAGCTTGAGTCCTTTAAAAAAAAAGACATTGTATGAAAATACACCGGTCATGCCCAGAAGGAAAACTGGAATCATTTGCCGCTTCCCCGGCAAGGGGAGCTTCCCCTCGATCCTGTATGTAAAGAGTACCAGGAAAATCGAGGCGATCAAGAACCTGAAAAAGGCCGCTGAAAACGGGCCCACATCTACGGCAACCACGCGTCCGGCAATAAACGTACCCCCCCATAACAGTGCGGTTAATAGGAGTTTTATATAAATCAGCATTTAAAAATATTCACTTATAATTAATTACTCGGAATCCGGATTTGAAAAATCAAGACCCAGCACCGCATCGATTTGTTCTCCCACAGGGTTCATCGATATGGGCTGCAGCCTTTCCACCTGTTGTTTTATTTCAGAAAACGTTTTGCCCACAATTCTTCCGGATCCCGCAAACAAACGAACGCATGCCTGAAAGACAAAGAAACTTAAAAACAGTACGATGGTGATGGTCAGAAATGCGTGCAGAAAAAAATCGGAAGACAGATAATCCCCGGCAAAGTAATCCCGTGCGGTGGTCCAGCCCACATGACCGAGTATGGCGATGACCGGCAGGTTGAAAACCACCTGAAATATAAATCCGCTAAGGGTCTTGGAAGCCTTTTCCAGGGCATTGTCCAGGCAACGGTTCCAGAGGGCGGTCAGGTCCCCGTCCAATCTGTTGTTGTCGGGAAGAACATTTTTCATATTACGCGCCGATGGGTTGAAGCGAGCTTTAACCAGGGATTCGGCAACATCCGGCCATTCCTGCAAAATGGTCATCCTGTAACTGCGCATGGCGGCATCCACGCCATCGCTTTTGCCGGTCTCGGCCACCGCCGCCCGGGATTCTTTAAAATGCCGCAAAGAAGAAACCATTCCCGTCAGCTGACGAATCGGATTTCCGAATCTCAACATGGCCACAATACCGGTGCCAAAAATCAGCATACGCGCCCATAGGGCGATGATCCATCCCAACGGTCCCAGCCAACGTTGTGCAAGTTTCTGATACAACAGAACATTAATGCCGAAAAACTGACCGGCGTTGTTGTTTTTGATTGCAAAAAGCGCATCGGCCAATGCCTTTTTTTCGGCGGACCGAATACGCGTTTTTGCGTCTTCCAGCCCCTTGGCATCTTTTTCGACTTCTGTTTTCGTTTCTTGAAAAACATAATCCCGCAAACTTTGGGCATTTTCGATCCGCCGGTCCACCACGTATCCAGGGCGATTGAAGGTGCCGAAAACCATCTGCTGCAGGTCCTTAAATTGATCGAAGTCGTGCTTCGGACGCACCTCGGGGTCCCACTCGGGATGGGTCAAGTGCCGGCGGGCGGAAATGCACAAGACGGTTTGAACCGGTCTTTCCCAGGCGTCATGGATGAACGTTCTGAACTCCGGTACGATTTTTTCTTTGAGTTCGCCTTCATCCTGACGGTCGCACTTGTTGATCACCACCACCAGAGAATCCCCGCCAAACAGGCGGACATAAGATGCCAGAAAATCTATGTGATCCCTTCTTTTGGGATTTTCAGAATCGAAAACACAGATGAGTATGTCTGAAAGCGCGATGGCTTTTTGCACCACCGGGATGTGGGTATCCTGTTCACTGCTGTCCGTATCCGGTGTGTCGATGAGCAATACATGCTCCAGTGTTTTTGCGGCTCGACTCGATCGAAACACGACCTTCTCCATGCCGAGTTGTTCACTCAATGGGTCGGCGTCTTTCTTTGCCTGGCTCAAAACAACCAGGTTCCGGGTGGTGGGCCGATGATGCCCCGTTTTGGACAGACCGTCGACTTCAGCCAGCGCATTGAGCAGCGTCGACTTGCCGGATCCGCACGGACCGATGAGGGTCACAATGAGCTTGCGCTCGAACCGTTGTTCGAGATCCCCCATTATACGGAGGACTTCGCTGCACTGCTTTTTCAGCCCTGCCGCCGGCTGCCATAGGGGCGCCAGGTCAATGGCTTGGTGAAGCATGTGAACGTCATTTTTGAAGCCCTCGATCCTGCCCAGGGCCTTGATTGATTCTGTTTTTTGCTTTGAAATCATCAGGATACCATCACTTTTTTGCACGTATCGATGCGGGTTTCGATCCTATGGATCAGCGGGTTTGAGGCGTCCAGCGTATCTGTTGCAGCCCGTATGATTCCGCCGGTGACTTCCTGTTCGAAAAGATCCCGTACCGCCTTGAGCTTGTCGTTCAACCACGTTTGCACAATGGGGCCGAGCATCTCTTCAAGTTGGTTCTGATCGGCTTTTTTAAGCCCCGTGGTAGCGGGTATCGCAACCAGTGCATACAGATCATGCAGTCCGAACAGGCCGGTCAACTTGACCTTGATTCCCACGGCCCCCACGGGATCTCCGGTTGAAATAATATACGTAACCGCCGCGGTGGCCGGAACGACATTCAAAAATGCAGCGAACATCTGCCGGATCTTGGTCCACATGCCCATTTTACTTCGGTAACCGTTGGCCAGATCTTTCAGGATCATTTCGATTCCGTGGGACAGCTCCACGATGACATCCCGGCGTGAAAGAATCGACTCGAGCACCGATTTCCAATCCATGCTCCGCAATTTTTCCTGTTCCTGAAACACGACCGGATGGGCGGAAACAGAGAAGGTCAGGGTCCCTTTTTCTTCGCCGGGCTCTGTATACGGTCTTTCGGTGTCTTTGAGGACCTCGCCGGCCCTGATCTGCTCGAGGGTTTCAAGCATTCGCCGGGTAACGGGATCCTTCAGGGGCGCGTCGACGGATATGTCTGAATGGACCGCCGCGGAATGGATGCTGTTTACGGCTTTGAGAAGATCTTCTTCCACCCGATCGACAAAATCAGCAGGCGGAGTCTGTTTTTCGGTGTCGGAAAAAATCTGTTTGACCTTTTTTGCCGTGCCCACCAGTACTTTAAAGGGGCGTTCGACAAGGCTGCCCGTTTTGCGCATGGCCTTGACATAGGGGGGGTCCGTTTCCATCCATATCTCAACAAACCGTTTCATCACCCGATCCATGGGAAAATGCTGCAGCGCTTCTTGAACACAATGACTCTGTGCGGTCTGCAGCGTATCGAGATAAAGGCGCAGTTCATGGTTGGAGATTTTTGCATATTCAAGTATTTCATCGGCCTGGATCACCACATCCTTCAAAATAGAGGACAGCAATTCGAGCCTAATGGTGCCGGAATCGACGGCCGTAAGGGCCTCCATAAACGACGGATCTTTTTCATCGATGGACCGCAACGTCATGAATTTTTGCCCGACCGCCACGGCATTATCCTCATCCGTTCGATAAATACCCTGGACATAATGAGAAGCGTCGCTGCCGTATAAGTTGGCGGCAACGGTCATTGCGTGCCCTCGAACCTCTTCGTCCGAAAAGCTGGGATAAACGCGATAAATCAAAAAGCATTTCCGAATGCCGATGCCGGTGAGCATCTGGGCGATGAAATCGGTGTTCTCGCGATTGTTATAGTTGGAATTGGTAAAAATATATATCAGGATATCGGATGCTTCCAGGGCTTGCCGGGTAACATCCCGGTTGATGTATACGCCTTTGGCACCGGTATCGAAGTCCGGTGTGTCCATGAGGACCAGATTCCTGGGAACCCCATCGTTTAATACATAGAGGGGAGGACCCGCCAGAGTGAGGTCCTGCGGGTTTTCAAGACGGGCGGGCCGATGCCCGAAAGGTTCAAACAGGGCGGGAAGAATATCCGGCCGGTGGAGGATGTCTCCGTGGGCGGACACGAGAACGCGGCGATTGAGCCCCGCACTACCGCCCACCGGTGAAAGCCGGTCACCCACAATGGAGTTGAACAGCGTCGACTTTCCCGAAGAGCCGCCGCCGCAGATGGTGGCCATTATGGGAAAATCGGGCGAGAGCCGGACAAGGAGCTTATGGTCGAGAATATGGGCCCATGTGTCCGTCTCCTTACCGCGGTGGAGTCCCAGCAAGTCCACGATCCGTGGAATATCGTCCCTCAATTTTCTCAGAGCGTCATTCAGGTTATGTGTATAAAAGTTTTTCATAACAGCCGTTACACTGATAACACATTTTTTCCCCCAAAGAAATGCTCTAGTAATAGCATTCCTTTGCGATGCGATATAACGCCTCTCCGAACCTTTTTTCCTCGGGATGCCTTCGGACGGTTTTGCTGCTAAAAAGAAAATTTTTCCATACAATCAAGTTAAATTAAGCAGTCTGGGATTTTTTATTATAACACCTCTCCATGAGCGGAATGAATGATCTTTTTTTAAAGCGTGTACTGTTTGAGTGTGTTAGGGATCGTTGGAAAGAACAGACGAATGCCCCAAAATTTTCATTGAAAGAAATTATATTGTCGGAAAACCAACCGATTTTTTTATTGTATTGATATCTGTTCTTTCTTTACGAGTCCTTATACACGAGTTTACACGGTTTAAAAAAAGATTATTCATGGAGCGATTTAACGTTAAAAAAACCTCAACCCCTGGATTAATTATCAGGCTCATTTATCCCCTCACCCCACCCCCGCAGTCCCCAGATCAAGGACACAAGGCCCAAACCGCTCACACCAGCAGAAACAACGGCGGTCAAAAGGATCCCGCCGGTTAACCAGACCACCCCGCCGGTCAGCGCGCCGACCACCCGCCCGGCGCCGGCCGCCGCAAGGAAGGCCGAAATCATGGTCGCCCGAGATCCGGGAAGCAGCTCCGTACAGAGTGACAACGCCGAGACAATGGTAAATTCAAAGGTTATAAAAATAAAAAACAGCCCCCCCAGCGCCTGGGGGAGGGTCTGATCCAGCAGGGGTAAAACCCCATAACTGGCCATACACAGGGACAGCCCCAGGATTATGGAGCGTTTCAGCCCCAGGCGGTCGGAAACAGCCGCGGTCAAGCCCTCCCCTGACAACTCCGCCGCCCCGATAATACCGGTGCCCAGGCCTAGCGCCACGAGGCTCAGATCGAAAGACGTTTCCAGCCATGCACCGTAAACGACGAAAAGATTATCATTGGCTGCGCTGACAAAAAAAGAAAAACCAACGGCCCCCATTGCAGCACGTTCCTGCCCCAACCGTCGCCAGGAATTCCATAAGCCGAAAGCAGTCCGATGCTTGATGCGCTTTTTCCCCTCTTTGGGTATCAGAATGCTCAACGCCAAAATACAGATCACACCGATGCCGCCCATGGCGAAAAAAGGGGCTCGCCAGCCCATATATTCCATGAGGATGCCGATCAGCGGAATTCCCACCAGTGTACTGCCTGCCCAGCTGAACTCGAGTAGGCCGATGACCAAGCCTCTCCGGTGAAAGGGAACCCTTTCGCTGACATACGCCTGTAACGCCGGATCAAAAACACTTTTCCCAAGACCGGCGATGAACAGCGACACCAGAACAACTCCGTAGAACGGGAAAAAACCCCCGGCGAACATTCCTGCCACCAGCATACCCAGTCCGGCCAGCATCATCAAACGATACCCTAAATGATCGGCCAAAGGACCAAAGAACATGCCGAGCAGCGCCGTGGACTGATTCGCTGCGATGACGGACGTAATGGCGGTCAGCGGCACCCCCAGCCCACGACTCAGCGCCGGCGCAAACGGATAGGCAAACCGCCGTGAAGTATTGAGGGCCAGTCGGCATAACGTTACTACCCAGACTTTCCAGACCAGGCCGGAACTGTCCCAACCCGGAGTCGAAGTGGTTGATTGACGGGACACAAATGAACTCCGCTGCAAAATTGATGCGTCAACCCTGACGCTGTTTAAACAAGCGATCGATTTTTCATAATTTTTGATCCAGGTGCAGTGCTTTTCAGCAACGCCCGATAGATCGGAAACAACCCGATAATAATGTTATATTTTTTTGCAATACCCCCCTGCTGTTTTTGCAAGGTTAGGGTTAACCGCGTCATGGCCGTAATGCAACAGAAATTTTTCAAAATATACGGATGGGCTATTAAAAAAACAGAATAAAATGAATCCATCCACAAAAATAGCTTTACTGTCTTGAAAGAAAGACATAAGTTTGCAAATTACACATAATTCAAAACTATTGGCCCGTTGGGAGCACAGGATGAAAATTCGAGTGGAATGCTATGCTGGGTATCGAGGAGAAGAAACTCCCCGGAGAATCTTTATGGGAAATAGAAAAATTGAAGTCAAAGACGTTCAAGATCAATGGTTGTCACCCAATCACCGATACTTCAAAGTTCATGGAGATGACAATGCCGTTTACATTCTTCGCCATGATCCGGAAGCAGAGAATTGGGACCTGGCGTTCTACAATCGGGCGGAAGTCCCTTCCAATTCGACATCCGAATAACCCTCATCCCGCTATCTCCCTTACAGCATTATCGAATATGGACAGACAGGTATCGATCTCTCCGGTTGTTACCGTCAGGGGGGGAGAAAATCGAATGGTGTTTTCACCGCACCCTAACAGCAGCAGCCCTTTGTGAAAAGCGTTTTGAATAATTTCGTTCCGCCATGTTCTGGCAGGTTCTTTGGTTTCACGATCTTTGACGAACTCCACCCCCACCATCAGCCCTTTGCCCCGGACATCGCCCATGCATTCGTACGATTGCTGCAGTTCCCGGAGCCCAGCCATAAAATAGTCCCCCTGATCGGCAGCATTTTTCATAAGTCCTTCTTCCAGCAGTTCAATGGTCGCCAGCGCCGCCCGGCATGAAACAGGATTGCCGCCGAAGGTGGACGCATGAGAGCCGGCTTCCCAATCCATAATCTCAGTCCCTGCGATCAATGCCCCCAACGGCATGCCCGAAGCGATCCCTTTGGCCAGAGCGGTGAGGTCCGGATCCACGTCAAAATGTTCCATTGCAAACATTTTTCCCGTACGCCCCATGCCCGACTGAACTTCGTCGGCCACATAAAGGATGCCGTATTTTTTCGCTATGTTATTCATTTTTTTATGAAATTCAGGCGGCGGCACGATATACCCCCCTTCTCCCTGGATCGGTTCCACGAAAATGGCGGCAACCTCTTCGGGGGGTATGGTTGTTCGGAAAAGAGTATCTTCAACCCATTGGACACATCCCAGTTCGCACTCGGGATATTTGAGATTATAGGGGCACCGATAGCAATAGGCATAGGGGATATGCGTGATTCCCGGAACCAACGGGTTGTAGTGTTTTTTCTGGATGATCCTACTGGCCGTAAGGGACAGTGCCCCCATTGTCCGCCCATGAAAAGCCCCGTAAAAGGCCAGATTCAATTCACGCCGCGTATGCCATCGGGCCAGTTTGAATGCGGCCTCAACCGCTTCTGCGCCGGAGTTCCCAAAAAAAACCTTTTTTCCGCCTTTTCCCGGAGTTAGGCTCGAAAGCTTTTTTGCAAGGGCAATCTGGGCTCTGTAGTAAAAATCGGTCCCGGACATGTGCAACAGGCGGTCGGCCTGCTCTTTGACAGCCTTGACCACCCGGGGATGACAATGCCCCGTGGCGCAAACAGCGATGCCGGCGGTAAAATCCAGAAATATATTGCCGTCCACGTCGTGGACCCAAAGGCCCTTGGCTTTTTCAACCACCAGAGGATAATAACGCGTATAGGAAGGAGAGACGTATTTCCGATCCTGATCGATCAGTTTGCGTGCTTTTGGGCCGGGCAGGGGCTCCTGGATCAGCGGTGTTTTTATCATAATGCCTCCGAAAAAAAATTTGCTGGCAGTCCAGATGCTCTTATTCCTATTGTCGTTGACGAATTTTCTGCGTCATCGAATCTTTTGAATCCACCCGGCGCCATTGAGAACTTTTGAAATATCCGGCAAACCACGTCATTGTTTTTACCTAAATTGAGCGATTGTCGAGTTTGCCGGAGATGCAAGGCGTGAGACATGCAGCCGTAGTCTGCTACTGCAAATGTCTCATAACGAAGCAGATTCGGTAAAATCGGCAATCCCGAAGGGTTTCAAATGGTGACAATTTTTTGCATAAATACATTCAACTATTGGATGAGACTTATTAGCTATTTTAGCAATGTCTATTTATCTATAATTATTAATTTTTTATATTCCTGTCACTATTTGAAACGCTCAGTTTAGGTTTTAAAAATATGTGTGCTAACCTTTCGGACACACGGAGAGAACCGGACACGGCGTCTGACGTGCAACGCGATCCGTCGTGGACCCCACAAACAGTTTCTCCACAAGACCTTGCCCCCGGACACCTAGAACAATCAAAGCGACTTCATTTTCCTTGGCATAGCGGATCAGTTCCTCAGGTGGCTGACCCTCCAGAAGTGCGGTTTCCGGAATGCACCAGTTACAGGCTTCTTGGGGGACCATTTTTTTAAGCCTGTCTTTGATCCGTATCTGCAGCTCATCTTCAATATCTTTTTCATATTCCACAGACGTCTTGAGCCAGTCCACATATACAGACGGCTCTTTCACGTGGACCAGATGCAGTTCGGATTGAAACTCCTGAGCCAGGCTGAGTCCGTGTTGAAATGCCAGAATAGAATCCTCAGAGAAATCACAACCCACCAGAATCTTTGGAAAGCTTATCTTTTGATCCGAAAGGATATTTAAATTATGCTCCGGACCGCGAACGATCAGCAAGGGACAGTGAAGCGTGCGCATGAGACGTTCGGTCACCGAACCGAGAACCAGTCGTTTGAGACCGGATCTGCCGTGGGTGGCTGAAATGGCGAGATCCGCACCCTTTTCCTCCGCCAGACGGGATATTTCATCGGCGGCATGACCGATGGTAACCAGAGGCTCCCACTCAATCTGAGCCTCGCCAATTAACTGTTTAAGCTCCTTATGCGCGTTACCAATGGCAAGGTCCTGCTGATCCATAAAGAATATGGGCCCATCTCCGTATGTGATGCTGGTGGGGAAGTCGACCACGTGGCAGACATATAGCTTGGCTCCGAACTCTTGGGCTAGTGCAATACCCCAAGAGATAGAATGGTTGGAAAAGTCTGAAATGTCGGTGGCACAAAAAATTTTTTTTATTTCAACTCTCATGGCACAACCCTCCTTTCTTTTGCCCGGATTTCTCATGAAGAGTGTTGACAAATTTACACCCCAAATTGAGCGAAAGTCGCGGATGCCCCCCGGTAAAGTCGATTCCCACGAACTTACACCCGTAGCACTTGCCAAATGAATGGAAACGGGATTATCGACAAGCTTGCCTATAATGCGCCTGCACTGTTCAATCCCCGAAGTTTAAGCCATCATAATAAGATCATTTTAATTAATATAAGATAAAGCCGTTCTCATGTCAAAGGGAACTCGCCCGGATTTTCGGCCTTTTTCTTTTCTTGACCTGTTGTTGAGAGACCGATATCATAATTGTGCATGATGGGGTGGGCGCTTAGAAAGGAGGGATCATGAAACCTAAAACACGGTCCATCGAACAGATCATAGAAGAACAGGTGCGAAGATGGCAGATTATACAAACGGAAGAGAAAAAAGCCGATGAACGCATTTCTGTGATTACCATCTCCAGAGAACCTGGAAGTGGTGGAAACATACTGGGCGAACGTCTTTCCCAACAGCTTCAATTCGATCTGTTTTATCAGGAATTCGTCCACCAAATGGCGGAAAATGCCCACGTCAGCGTCCGCCTCCTGGAAACCCTCGACGAAAAAGGAGCGTCCGTCCTCGAAGAGTGGATATCGTCCCTGGTAGACAAGCGGCACCTGTGGCCGGACCGGTATCTCCAGCATCTCATGAAGATCATCGGCACCATCGGCAAACATGGCCGGGCCGTTATCGTCGGGAGAGGCGCCAATTTTGTTCTGCCGCCTGAAAAAAGAATCAGTCTCCGAGTAATTTCCCCCCTGGAAACGCGAATCCGAAATGTATCCCAGGCGTTCGGGACGGCCGCTGCCGAAGCCAGATCCAGGATTTTGAAAACGGAATCGGATCGCAAGGCGTTTATAAAAAAATACTTCAACGAGGACATCCAGAATCCCCTGAATTATGACGTTATCATCAACACCGAGGACTTGAGTGTCGACGACGCCGTTAATGCCGTCATTGGAACCCTGGGTCATTTGAGCAGAACTTAACCCGATGGAATCTACCGGGTGAGAATGCGATCGAGGATCAACCCGTGAAAACTGTCCGCGTCCGGCGAACCGAACAGCCATCCAAGATGCATCAAACACCGGAGGCAAACGGCAATTTGCCAGCGATAGCCTGGAAACCAGCTAAACTCATCCGAAGAAGGACCCGCATAACCGCACCCTTTGGCAGTTCTAAAACACCCGATCTCAAAAACAATTCCATGGGGATTGGCAAAGGTATGCCGGTGCGAGCCCTGGACGGTGGTGCGCTCGGCAGGGTGTGTTATGATATTATGGCATTGGCGGCAGCGGACATAGGCTTCGGGATCCAATACGTCCTCTTTAGTCTCGTCTTCAACAAAACTTTCGATCATTTCAATGTTTTGTTTTTCAGGCGGAACACGAAAAAGATAAGACAAAGACAGATGGGTGGATATCATTCTTTACCTTCTTTGAATCGAACATATTTAGCAGATGAGAAGGTTTTTTCAGAGACCATTCTCACGGTTTATCCTGTTTAGAGTAACATTGTTCCCAGGCAAATTTCAACATGGAGTTGAACTTTATGCACCCCGAACAGGATCTTTCTTATGGGACGTCCAATTAAATGATCGGTCCATAAAGTCCTTGAAAACACTTCGATTCTATATTATCGTTCATTTAAAATTGAAGATTTCACTCGGCAAGCCGCGGTGAATACACTCGCGGGGCTGATTTATAACCTGTTGTTTCGAATTTCTCATGATGCCCTTGTGTTGGGTTCTGCATGAGAGTTTCGGGTTAAAATGGCGAACCGAAATACCACATCTTCAATGGGAAAAAAACGGGGTTAATTTAAACAATGAACACACCGACAATTGTGGTAGGGCTGCTGACGTTCTGGCTGGTGATGGGACTGGGTTTTCTTTCTAAATACGCAAATGTTCGCAAAAAGGGAGAG
>Ga0209013_10000668_pt1 | contig 31115 bp, 32 predicted proteins | sample Cruoilmetagenom2_FD_187291 | JGI IMG/M metagenome (GOLD analysis project Ga0209013, IMG submission 187291) | Oil polluted marine microbial communities from Coal Oil Point, Santa Barbara, California, USA - Sample 2 (SPAdes) (version 2) | ecosystem: Environmental > Aquatic > Marine > Oil seeps ...
AGGAATTTGGGATAAAGTATAGTCATCGAAAGAGAATAATTGAATAAATGAAATAAAGGCATAAAAAAATAACGATTTGCCAACAAAACCTATACGTAATGCGGGTCTCAGGGCTAAGATTGGAGTAAATGCTAGTAAATATAATTAGTGGTAATTTGAAAGAGGAGTGTAATAAAATACCGCACTATGTGTAGCCAAACCAATGGAGCACATTCAGCAAAAGCTGAACTTTTTCTTTCCATGCTACGCATTCTCAATAAAAAGTAAATGTGCTCCATCAGGGAGCTAAACCCAAAAAAGGCCATCCTTCCGGACAGCCTTTTAAATATCTTATAGAGTTCCTTTTTATATCTCTTCTGTTTCTACGATCTTAGCCAGCAGGTCAGCATAAGGAACAGTCATGTATTTTTTCGATTCAAATTCCAACTCGGTGCCGGTGAACTTTTTGTAAAAAACGGTGTCGCCTACAACAATTCCCGGATTTTCGATGTTGCCAATGGCCACTACTTTAGCAAACTGCGGCTTTTCTTTGGCCGAGTCGGGAATGATAATCCCCGAGGCTGTTTTTTGCTCCCCTTTATCTTCCGTAATATCCAGTAATACGTTTTCGTTTAGCGGTTGTAATTCTTTCATTTTTCTCTCTGTTTTTATGTTTTAACTTACTTTTTATTGAATTCCTAATAATCTGTTGATCTTCACTTTGTCGAAACCGATGATCATGGTTCCGTTGATATCTGTTTGCGGCACACCCTGCTGCCCGCTTTTTCTCACCATTGCCTCAGCAGCTTTCTGGTCGCGCGAAACATCAATTTCAGTATACCTGATACCGTTTACGTTCAAATGCGTTTTCAGTGTGTTGCACCAGCTACAGCTGTGTGTTGTATAAACGGTCACTCTTTTTTTCGGTTTCCCATCGTCTTTTGCCTGCGCTGTAAACAAAGCATTTTCAAACAGCGATTTATAATAGTTGTTATCGTTGCATCCTTTGATGGCCTTCTCAAACTTCCCATTGTTAAACACCAGCAGCGAAGGTGCCGAAGTAATCTGGTAAACCGGGTGGATATCGCGTACTACGCTCACATCTGCCGCCATGGCATGGATGTCTTTCATTGAATTAACGGCTTCTGAAATATTTTTATAACTGCACTCGCTGGCTTCCGAACCGTTTTTATACAACAGCACATAGGATTTGCCCTGCTTGCTCAGGTGAGTCAGCATTTCCTCGTGCGAATTAATCTCCTTTAATGCCATATACTATTTTTTTTACAGCCTCTTTTATCAAACCATGTGCCAGTGCCAATTTCGTGGAATATTGTGTGCCGATTTTGCAGGTATGACAAAATTTCATATTCAAAAGTCATATGACGTGTCTATCAATGGGCACGAAGCGAAATTCCCGTAAAAACTTCCTGGTAATAATAAAAAATACCGGCTCCACGACTTTGTTTCTGTGCAAGTAGAGAGAAAGCCGTTTATTATGTGGAACCGGCGCTGCGAAGATACTAAAATCAGGAGGAAGCAGCACCCGTAAAAAAAGATGTATTTTAGACTGATTCCATGCGGATAATCAAAAAACACGGCTTAAATTTGTGGTCAATTGTTGTATCAACTTTATAACCTATGAATAAACAAAGTTCAGCCGGTAACCGCGGACCGGGAGTTAAGTCAGATTGCTACGTTGAGCTGGAACTGCTGCCTTACGGAGGCATTGAAACAGAACTGACAAGCAAGGTAAAAGCACTTTACGGCGAATCGATTAAACGTCTTGCTAACGAGATCCTTGAAGATTTCGGCATCAAAAATGCCAAACTAAACATAGAAGACAGCGGGGCGCTTGACTTTGTACTGGCGGCACGTATCGAAGCAGCCATAAAAAAGATTGTGGATACTAACCATGAGTACTTGCTGCCGGTTATCGAAGAAAATAAATCGGTGAGTGCCAAAGACCAATTCCGGTTTTCGCGCTTGTACCTGCCGGGAAACAGCCCGAAACTAATGATCAATGCCGGTATTCACTATCCGAACGGCATCATCCTCGACCTCGAGGATTCCGTAGCCCCCGATAAAAAATTCGAAGCCCGCTTTATTGTCCGGAATGCCCTGCGGGCGGTCAACTTTTACGGTGCCGAAAGGATGGTACGCATCAACCAGATTCCGGAAGGACTGGATGACCTGCGCTACCTTATCCCGCATCATGTGAACCTTATTCTTGTGCCGAAAGCTGAGGAAGCGGAAGATATTTTGCAGGTAAACGAAGTAATCGACATCCTGAAAAAAGAACACGGTATAAACCATCCCATCTGGCTGATGCCCATTATTGAAAGTGCCAAAGGGGTGATGCATGCCTATGAGATCGCTTCGGCAGCCGGCAATGTGGCTTCGCTGGCGATAGGCCTCGAAGACTATACGGCAGACATCGGAACCCGGCGCACCAACAAGGGCGATGAATCCTTTTTTGCCCGGAGCATGGTGGTAAATGCTGCCCGTGCTGCCGGCATACAACCCATCGATTCGGTATTTTCCGATGTTTCGGATATGGAAGCGCTGGCAAAAAACGTACAGACCTCCAAAGGCCTTGGCTTTGACGGTATGGGGTGTATCCATCCACGACAAATTGCTGTGATCCATGAAAATTTTGCTCCCGGTGAAGCCGAGATTGAAAAAGCAAAAAAGATAGTACTGGCCTTTAAAGAGGCTGAAGCCAAAGGTTTAGGTGTCGTTTCCCTTGGCTCGAAAATGATTGACCCGCCAGTGGTGAAACGGGCACAGAACACGATTGAACTGGCTATCAACATGGGAAAACTGGATAAGAACTGGGGTAATGGTTAATGGTTGGCGTTACTGCGTCAAATACAAACTAAGAAGAAAATGAAAAAATACGATAAATTAGTTAAAAATGCTGCCGGAAGGATCGTTCCAACAATCATTAACGGCGAAGAACATATTGCTTTTAAAGGCGTCAAAAAACACAAGCCCGATGGCCGTAAATACGCGCCACAAATTGCCAGTTGCATCGACTATCCGGACGATGGGAACAAACAGCTGGCTTCGCTGAAAGAAGCCCTTATCAAAGCCGGGTTGAAAGACGGGATGACCATCTCAACGCATCACCATTTCCGTAACGGCGACCTGATCACCAACCAGATATTCGACATTGCCAAAGAGCTGGGAGTGAAAGACCTGCGTTGGTATCCGTCAGCTTCCTTTCCATGTCAGGAACATCTGATCCCGTATCTCGAGGACGGTACCATCAACCGTATCGAAGGAAGCATGAACGGCCCGCTGGGGAAATTCGCTTCCGAAGGGAAGATGAAAGGACTGGCCGTACTGCGCTCGCACGGAGGCCGCTACCAAGCCATCCAGGACGGTGAGGTGCAGATCGACATTGCCGTGATCGCAGCACCAACGGCCGACATGTTCGGTAATGCCAACGGTGTGGACGGTCCTGCTGCCTGCGGGCTGCTGGGCTTCGCCCTGGGCGACTCGCAATATGCCGATAAAGTTATTGTGGTGACCGATAACATCGTTCCTTTCCCCTGCATTCCGTGGCAGATACACGGGAACTATGTGGACTATGTGGTGAAAGTAGACAAGGTAGGACTGCCCGAAAAAATTATATCCGGCACCACACAAATTACCAAAAGCCCCGACCGCCTGCTGATTGCCGAAATGACTGCCAAATTCTGCGAGGCTACCGGTCTGATCTACGATGGTTTTTCGTACCAGGCAGGGGCTGGTGGAACGGCTCTTTCGATCGGTAATTATTTCGGTGATATTTTGAGGAAAAACAACTGGAAAGCCAGCTTTATCAGGGCAGGCAGTAATGAATACCCGGTAAAACTGCTGGAAGAAGGTTATGTGAAATACATCCTCGACGGGCAGACCTTCGACCTGGAAGGTGTCCGTTCCATGCGCGAGAACCCTAACCATGTGAACACCTCCCCATTCACCTCGTACAACTACCACGGCAAAGGGAATTTTGCTTCGATGGTTGATGTCGTTGTGCTGGGCGCCACCGAAGTAGATGTAAACTTCAATGCGAATGTAGTTACCCACTCGGATGGTTATTTGCTGCACGGCATCGGTGGCTGGCAGAACTGCCTGTTCTCCAAATGCACGATTCTTCCGATACCGTTATTCCGAGACCGCATACCTGTGGTTGTGGACGAAGTAACCACTCTTTGCGGTCCTGGCGAGTTGATTGACGTGATCGTTACGGAACGGGGTATTGCCATCAATCCGCGCAGAACCGACCTGATAGAGAAGGCCAGACACTCCGGTTTACCCATAAAGACCATTGAAGAGTTGAAAGAAGAAGCAGAAGCCATTTGCGGCGTACCGAAGAAACCGGAACTCGAAGACGAAATAGTAGCCGTCATCAAATGGGTGGACGGAACTATTATTGATTCTGTAAGGAAAGTGAAGAGTTGATTTTCCGAGTTGGGTTTACAGAGTGATTATTTCCATGTTTGGGAGTGTTGAATAACGTTAACGCTCAGATATATTTATCTAAATAGCATCGCCTGAAACTTTCTTCGAACAGAACGAGGTAAACTGTTGCATTTTATCAACTACAGGCCGGGGAAAAACTCAACATTTACTACCAACTATAATCACACTCTTTCCAGATTTTCCGCTCCTGCTCTTCTGTTAGATTGGTAACTTCTGCGGGGGTGTATTTTTCCGAAGTTTTTTCAAACATACAGTCGCAAACATCTTCGGCACTGCCTTTATATACTTCGTTTTCTTCCAGCATTCTCAGGCAGTTCTTTTTCCATAGTGTCTCCTGCTTTTCAGTCCAGGTATCACTTTTTGTATTGAGGTTAGAGCAGGATGCCATAATAAAAACCAAGCCCACAACAAAAGCTACATATTTAATTTTGTTCATTTTAACTTGTTTTATTATTAGAAAATGTTTGTTGCCATGTGCCAACAAAGATAACCAATTAATCTGGTCATCATTCATCCGTTTAGTACAACGCCGTATCGGCTTATTTCATATCCAGTTCTTCCAGTTTTTTATCTACCATCTCCGAAATTTCGTCATAACGCTTCTCGTATTTTTCATCGTTAGTGCAATCGACAAATTTGAACCATTGCTGCGTCCATGTAGTCATTTCCTGGGATACCGTCATGTATTTTTGAGACAAATCAGGATCCGTAGGGTTTTTCTTAAACGTTTCGAGTAAATCTAGGTATTCTTTTACCCACGCTTCGTACCTGTCGAGAAACTCATCACAACTTGTAATTTCCTCCTCTTCATTAATTTCAACATCCTCTCCGTTGGTTGTTTCAACAACCTCTTCAGTAACAATTGCTTCGTCTCCGTTTCTTTCCTTATCACCTTTGTTTTCAGACCCCCCACCACAACATGAGGTAAAAAAGAACATACTGAAAGCTACTAAATAGATTAAATTTTTCATAACAGCTGGTTTGGTTTATGGCCATAAAGATAACTCAATTAACTAAATAGAACAAACCGGCTGGCGGTTAGAAATACAACCAATGAAAAACCAGCTGGTCTTTTTTGTTGTATTCCAGTGTAGGAAAAGGAAGTTTGACAAAACTCAGGCCTTTGAGAAAAAACTTAAGCACTTTCGAGTTTGTTTTAATCCGAGTCCAGTCAATATCCATCGACAGGTAATACTGTCTTACGCGGTCAAAGTGCGGGAGTGGATTACCTTCGCTATCATACTCCGGATTTGTTACTTCTGCCAGCATACCGTCGCCACCGTAACCCACAGCTACATTTATCCAGGAAGGGAATTTCGACTCTTTTCTGATAAACGAACTTATATTCGCCGACAGCCAATAGGTTTGTCCGTTATAATCCTTTATTATACTCTGGCAAGGATTTTCCCCAAGTTTTTCAGGGTTATATTGCGGGTACTCGGTCGGGTGGTAAGAAAACTTCAGTCTGAACCGCTGCTCGTGCCATAGAAACTGCTGCCCGACAAACAGTCCGACGCCTGTCGTGTTTGCCATAATATCGTATATGGAAGCTCCGTAATTAGTAGCAAAACCGTCCAGCAATTCAACGACTATCATGGCACTGAATCCCATTAACCCACCATACCAAACAGATTTCTTTTCGGGCACATTCGACCATTTGAGCAACCAATAACCATAATTGCTCATTGTGTAGGCAGTCGTCATATGGCCAACCTTATCCATCTGGAGCCAGTATTGGCTGTCGTTGATAAAATGAAACGGCGTGCTCAGATTGTCTTTATACCACACAAAGTAAAGTCCCGTTTGCGCCACAACATAGGCTGCGGCACTTCCATAAATCACTACATGCAATCTTTTTTTATTAATGGTATCCGGCACCGTATCTGTCTGCGCCGGGAGGACAAAAGGCGTGATGATAAAAAAAATTATCAGTAAAAACAGAATGCGGGCTCTCTTTGGTTGGGTTTTGAGCATGATCAGGAAAACTTACTGATGATATCAAAAATAATCTTTGTTTTTATATCCAGTAATTCTTCACTCCTGGCTTCAGCCAGAAATCGCAGGTACGGTTCGGTATTTGACGGCCTGATATTGAACCACCAGTCTTTAAAATCAAGCCGGTAGCCATCCACATCCAGAAAACTTAGCGGCGGGTCGTTCTGCGTGAAATAATCTTTTACAGCATCCATCGCTTCCTGTTTCTGTTCTATTTTAAAGTTCACTTCTCCGGTGTTGGCATAGGAAGATATACGTCCTATGATCTGCGAAAAAGAAATTCCCTTTTCCTTAAACTTCTTTAGAACATGCATCACCAGCAAGGCCGCCAGCAAGCCACTATCGGAATAATAAAAGTCACGGAAGTAATAATGTCCGGCCAGCTCACCCCCATAAACACCGTCAAGTTCTTTCAATTTTGTAGCACCATAAGCACGCCCCACCCGCCAGATGGCTACTTCAGCATCAAAATACTTTTTAAGGTATGCCCCCACTGCTTTGGATGTTCTGATATCCTGAACCACCATTCCGGATTCTTTCCGCTCTTCGAAAAAGTAATACCCCAATAACGCTATAATGAGATCAGGTGATACGAACTGCCCCTTTTCATCAATAAACATTACCCGATCGGCATCACCGTCGAAGATCAGGCCGACATCACAATGATGATCCATAACAGTTTTTTTTATCTGTTCCTGGTTCTCTGGAAGGAGCGGATTAGGTTCGTGTGCCGGAAAAGTCCCGTCGGGATTGTCGTTGAGATAGCGCACCCCGGCACCAAACAATTCGTGTACAAATAAGGATGACATTCCGTTGGAAGCATCAATGGCAACTGTCAAATCCTTAAAATCCGACCGGTATTTTTCAAGAAATGTAAGATAATGACTTCTGACCTCAAAATTTTCCAGTTTCCCTTTTAGTTTAGGGATGATCTCCTCACCTCGTTCGATCAGTTCTTCTATCTTATGCAAACCATTATCATAGCCTATCGGGACAACACCCTTTCCGGAAAATTTCAAGCCGTTGTATTCTGCAGAGTTATGCGAAGCGGTGATCATAATGGACGCGTCCAGGTCAAATTTTCCGGTGGCCCAATAAACCATAGGCGTTGTTGCCAGACCCACATCCAGCACATCTACACCTGCATCAAGCAGGCCTTTGGCAAGCGCCTCAAAGGCTTCATCCGAAGAAAGACGGACATCGCGCCCGACGAGGATATTTTCACAAGGAATAACAGAAGGGAAAAAATAGCCGATTTTGTAAATGATTTCCGATGTCAGATCCTCTCCCCACACACCCCGGATATCATACGCTTTGAATGCTTCCATAAAACCGGTAGTTATTTGTAAACACTCATTTTGTTCAACGCTGCCTGGTATTTCTTTGCATTTTTAGCATGCTGCCTGTTGGTACTGGCAAACACATGGTAACCCGAAAAATCGTCTTTGGCGCAGAAAAACAAATAGTTATGATGGCTATAATTCAGAACGGCATCAACAGAGGTTATAGAAGGAATACAAATTGGCCCGGGAGGCAAACCGGCTACAAGATAAGTGTTGTAAGGAGATTTGACTTCTTTATGCTTGTTCAATACCCGTTTGATCGAATAATCATTTAAGGCATAAATAACCGTTGGGTCGGCTTGTAAACGCCATCCGGCTTTTAAGCGGTTGATATATACACCGGCGATTTGCGGTTTTTCGTCGTCTTTATTAGTTTCTTTTTCTACAATGGAGGCCAGCGTTACCACTTGCGGAATTGTTAGATTCATTAACCGGGCCTTCTCTGTCCTGTTGCCGCTCCAGAATTTAATGTATTCTTCATGCATTCGCTTTACGAACCCTTCAGCCGAAGTATTCCAAAACATTTCGTACGTATTGGGGATAAACAAAACCGAGGCTGTTTCTGCATTCATCCCGATAAGAGTCAGATATGTTGAGTCGGTGAGCAAGCCTACAATAGATGCAGAATCGGCTTCTATCTGTTGACTTACCTTTTGCGCCATCTGGTAAATATCCCGAACATTATTAAAAATCAGTTGTACCGGTACCTGCTCCCCTGATCTGAGCATATTAATCAGTTGGTTATTGCTCATACCGGATTTAATCAGGTATTTTCCCGGCTTAACCAACTGGGGATATTTTTTCTTTTCGGCCCACCATTCAAAATACTTTCTGTTTACAACCAGACCCTTAGCATAGAGAATCCGTTTCGCGTCTTCAAAATCAGATCCTGTAGGAATAGTAATTGCTACCGCTTCATTATTTGGCGTCCATACATTTGGCTTCAATACAATGCTGTATAAAACATAAGCAGATCCTGCTATTGCCAGAAATAAGATCAACAGGATAGTGAAAATTATTTTTTTCTTTTTCCCGTTTTTTTTCTTGTGTGTGCCGTATCGCGGATGATAGTATGCCATTGTTCACAATAATTTGCCTGATACATCAGTTGTTTCAAACTTCCTTTTTGATGAGCTGCAAAAACAGTTCGTCAACCCATTTATTGTTTCTTTTATTCCACTCTTTCTTCTCGCCGGAAACAACAAAACCCTTGTCCTTAAACAACTTCAAGCTTATTAAGTTATCTTTTTCAACATTGCAATAAAGCTGGTGCAGACCCAGAAGATTGAACGAATAATCGATCAAAATATCCAGCGCTGCGCCGGCAAATCCAAAACCTCTTTTCTCTTCAATGATTGTTATACCTATTCCTGCCCTAAGATGTTTCGGTTCAACGTCAAAAAGATCAATTGTGCCTATGGTACTATTACGGTCAGTTTCTTTTAATTCGATAATAAAACGGGCTTGTTTTGCTGTAAAAATATCTTTATCGGCCAGCATAATATACTGTTCCAGATCAAAGCGGGAAAATGGAACGGTAACATTGCTCAGGGGCCAGAGTTTTTGGTCATTCTCCAGCAAATACAGAAAATCAACATCCTGAGGCTCGGGGGCCCTTAAAAAGATATTTCCTTTGTTCATCATAATTAGCTGTAAATATAAGGAAATATATTATTCCCATACTTACTAATTTCGGAAGATAAGAAAGAAAAGATCAATACCGTCATAAATAAATATAATTTAGTAATGTCCTCAAGCCGGACTCCCGAAAACTTTCGGGACATCCTTTTTTTCTACAGCAAAAAAAAGGATGTAAAAAATGCCGCCACTGCTGAATAAATTGCTAAAAATAAATCATTCATGGTTTTAATGCAATCTTTCTTCATCGTTTAGGACGCAACTGAGAAAAGATTTTTAATTAAAGCTTACACAGAGATTTCCACGCTTCCTTCAACAACAAACTCGGCCGGTCCTCTGAGCCAGACATTTTTAAAGGTTCTGCTCTCTCCGGGTTCAAAACTTACAATAAATTCGCCTCCGGTAGTATGCACCAGCTGAGAGGTTTTACCGTTGATGAAATAAGCTACCATAGCTGAAGCTGTTACACCGGTTCCGCATGACAAAGTTTCATCCTCCACCCCTCTTTCATAAGTCCTTACAAATATTCTGTCGTCATCCATTTCCACAAAATTCACATTGGTACCATCCGGCATGAACCTTTCGCTGTATCTCGTTTTTCTGCCTTCGGCAACAACATCTATTTCAGCAACATGCGACACAAATTCAACATAGTGCGGCGAGCCGGTATTTAAGAAATAGAAGTTATCCTCTTTTTCTATTTCAGTCACATCCGTCATTGACAACGACACATCGCATAAATGATCGGTACACCTGTCTTCAATAACAGCTTTATGCAAGCCATCATATGCGCTGAATATCATCTCATTACCCGACACCCCCTGAAGAAAAGCAAACATAGCTGCGCAACGCCCTCCGTTGCCACACATGCTGCTGAGCGCACCGTCCGAATTATAATAAATCATCTCAAAATCAGAAACAGTTGAAGCCGCAATGATGATCAGTCCATCGGCACCAATCCCGAATCTGCGCATACACAATTTTTTTATGTGTTCGTTGCTAAGATTTACACCTCCGCTCCTATTATCAATAATAATAAAATCGTTGCCGTTACCCTGATATTTCCAAAAATTTATTTTCAACTTTGATCTGTTATGGCAAAATAATTGATGTTGCTAAAACGCTTACTAAACGCTGGCAGAAGCCTGACAAAATAGTCAACTTGCTTTATTTAAATGTTAACATAAATTAACACGCGGCAAGTAATTTACGGCTCAGTCCACCGTTCTGAAACTGATAACAAAAATACATCATTAAAAACAAAGGTTATGAAAATTGCTGGAAAAAGTTTTATTGGCGCAGCTGCAGGAACAATTTTCATTCTGCTCATAGCTGCTGTGATCCTTAACGGCACAGTTAAGGACAATAACAAACAGGCAAAACAAACACAAGAGAACGTTAGCATGCAACAGCTGCCTGTACATCGAGCGAATTACCTGATTGCTCAGGAAGCAGATTTCGTGAATGCTGCCGAGAAATCGGTAAATGCTGTTGTCCATATTAAAACTGAAATAAGTGTGAAAAGTAGTACGTATGACGACTTTTTCGGCCCATTCAAATATTACTTTGGCTATCCGAACCGTGCAAACACATATGTTGCTTTCGGGTCAGGAGTCATCATTTCGCCCGACGGTTATATTGTGACTAATAACCATGTAGTTGAAGGAGCAGACAAAATCAGCGTTACTTTCAACGACCGCCGTGAGCTGGAAGCCTCTATAATCGGTACCGATCCGGCAACCGACCTGGCCTTAATAAAAGTAGATGCTGATGACCTTGTCTTTTTAACCTTTGGCAACTCTGACGAAGTAAAAGTTGGCGAATGGGTGCTGGCAGTCGGCAACCCGTTCAATCTTACCTCAACGGTTACGGCCGGAATTGTAAGCGCTAAAGCACGTAACATCAATATCCTGGGCACTCAATCGGCCATCGAATCATTTATTCAAACCGATGCCGCAGTAAACAGAGGCAACAGCGGAGGAGCCCTGGTAAATACGGATGGAGAACTGATCGGCATTAATGCCGCCATAGCATCGCACACAGGTGTTTACGAAGGTTATTCGTTCGCTATTCCTGTTAATATTGTGCATAAAGTAGTGGACGACCTGTTGAAGTACGGCGAAATTCAACGTGCTTTTATTGGTGTCCAGATCAGAGACATCGATGCTTCTTTCGCTGACAAACTCGGTTTGGACGAAGTGAAAGGAATTTATGTTGCCGGTGTTGTTGAGAACGGTGGAGCTTATGATGCCGGAATACGTGAGGGAGATGTCATCCTCAGCGTGAACGATCAGGAAATAAATACCGTTTCCGAACTAATGGGAGCCATCGGTCAGCATAACCCCGGAGAGGTTGTCACCGTTGAGATCAACAGGGACCGTGAAGAACTTTATTATGATGTTACCCTAAAAAACGAAGATGGAACGACTGGAATCATAAAAGCAGAAGATTCCTTTTATAATGAATTACTCGGAGCTTCGATGAAAAAGATCACAGGGGAAGAAAAAAGTAAACTGGGTATCGAACAAGGGCTGAAAGTGACGGACGTTGGTAAAGGATTTTTAGATAGAGGCGGCATTACTGAAGGGTTTATCATAACAGAAATAAACGGCCAGAAAATTTCATCAGAGGAGAGTCTCGAAAAGGCCTTAAGCAATAAAAAAACAAAAATAATTCGACTTAAAGGCATGTATCTTAACGGTGTAAGAATTTCTTACGAATTTATGTTGTAAAAATTTGTTATTTAGAATAATTTTAACGAAATTGCGTGTCCTTTTTCTTAATACAGAGAATCATTTTTCATTAAACTAACATGAGACAGCTAAAGATTACAAAATCAATTACTAATCGTAACACTGCTTCACTCGACAAATATTTACAGGAAATCGGGAAGGAAGATCTGATTACTGCTGAACAGGAAGTTGAGCTGGCCAGAAGAATAAAAGCCGGTGACGAGATTGCGCTTGAGAAGCTTACCAAAGCCAATTTACGTTTCGTCGTTTCTGTTGCCAAACAGTATCAAAATCAAGGACTAAGCCTCCCCGATCTTATTAACGAAGGAAATGTCGGATTGATTAAAGCCGCCAAACGATTTGATGAAACCAGGGGTTTCAAATTCATTTCGTATGCCGTATGGTGGATTCGCCAGTCAATTTTGCAGGCACTCGCCGAGCAATCGCGGATTGTAAGACTACCTCTGAACCAGGTAGGATCGCTCAATAAAATTAAAAAAACATCTTCAAGACTGGAACAAAGGTTTGAACGCCCACCATCAGCACATGAAATTGCCGATGAACTGGAAGTTCCGGGCCATAAAATTGATTCGGCCATGAAAATTGCTACAAGGTATGTATCAATGGACGCACCTTTGGCAGCCGATGAAGAGACGAGATTTCTGGATGTATTTGTCCCGAAAGATTCACCCGAAACCGACGAATACCTGATGCGTGAGTCGCTGGGACGGGAAATCCAGCGTTCGTTAGCTACACTCAGCGAAAAAGAACGGGACGTAGTTAATATGTATTATGGTATTGGCCTAAACCATAGCTTAACTCTCGAAGAGATAGGATCAAAATTCAACCTCACCCGCGAAAGGGTTCGGCAAATCAAGGAAAAAGCCATCCGCCGGTTGCGCCATACTTCACGAAGCAGGCTGTTGAAAGCTTATCTGGGTCAATAAACATTCGCCTGTAAAGACTTTTATAAAGGCAGCACTCATAGTAGCTGCCTTTTTTGTTTTTCTCCCTGGCGATTATAATTAATATAGATTTTATTTTGCACAGGAATTCATAGATATCATCGATTTCTCATAAAATTTTTTCATCTTTGCTGTGTGTAATTTCAAATGAAATAAATTATATTCATTTGTTGAAAAAGTTTTAAGAACTTACTCCATTCATTAATCAAAACCAAATCAGTAATGTCACAGCAAAAAAACATCAACGGAACCTATGAAGACTCCTTGAATGACTGGGCGGAACGGGAGATGCAGGCTAACGAATTCATCAGTGTATTATCCAAACTTTTTTACGACAAATCTATCGAACTTGTATTTTACAGAAGCCAGTTTATCGACCGAAGTGCCAGCTTAATTTTGTACAGGCATTCGTATGCAGAAAATATCATCGACAGACCTTTAAAAGTTATCGATTCGCTAAACCTCGCCAAAGCAATTCTCCACTGTAAAGTAGGCCCGTCAAAACTTGACATTGGCCGGCTCAACAGGGAATGGATTGAAGAGAAGAAAGACTATGTGGACCATGAAGACTTTGTAAAAGTCAAACTAAAACATTTAATCGGTGTGAAGGCACTATTCAACAAACCTGTCGATGTTATTTTATACGGATTTGGGCGAATCGGGCGGCTGCTGGCACGCGAACTCATCATTCTGGGTAATGGAAAGCAGTTGCGAGTAAGGGCCATTGTTACACGAAGTAATGACGAAAGACAAATAACCAAAAGAGCTTCCCTGTTCCGGCACGATTCGGTACACGGTCCGTTTAGAGGTGTTGCCATTGAAAATCTGGACGACAAAACAATTTACATGAACGGGCACGAAGTTCTGATGCTGGCTGCCAGCAACCCGGAAGAAATTGACTACACCGAATATGGAATAAACAATGCTATTTTAATAGACAACACTGGTATTTTCCGCGACAGAGAAGGTTTAGGCAGGCATCTGAACGCCAAAGGGGTAAGTAAAGTTCTGTTAACAGCGCCAGGAAAAGGTGATATTCCTAACATTGTTTTCGGAGTGAATCATTCCGGAATTGACTATAAGAAAGAAACCGTTTTCTCGGCTGCCTCGTGTACTACAAATGCTGCTGCACCGGTGCTGGCCGTACTGGAAAATGAAGTCGGCATTGAGAAAGGACATCTGGAAACAGTGCATTCATTTACCAACGACCAGAATCTGCTGGATAACATGCATAAGAAATTCCGAAGAGGACGTTCGGCACCATTGAATCTGGTAATTACCGAAACCGGTGCTGCCAGTGCGGTTTCCAAGGCTGTACCCACGCTTAAAGGAAAACTTACCGGTAACGCAATCCGTGTGCCCACACCTAATGTTTCGCTGGTGATCATGTCGCTGGAACTAAAACGGGAAACCAGTGTCGAGGAAATAAATGAACTGATGCGCCAAACAGCGCTTACAGGGGAACTTGTGGCACAGGTAAAATATTCAACAGCCATCGATGCCGTGTCAACTGACTTTGTTGGCGAACCTGCAACAGCCATCTTCGATAGCCTGGCTACTAAGGTTTCAGAAGACAAAAAGAACGTCGTTGTGTATGTGTGGTATGATAATGAATACGGATATAGCTTACAGGTGATCAGGGTTGCCAAAATGATGGGGCATGTTAAACGGCCAACTTATTATTAGGCTATTCGCGTAAGATAAAACAAGGATAACTTTCAGCTTATTGTTAACAATTAGTAGGCTTCTTTTAATAATTAAAAGTCTATTTATTGTTTATTTGTACGCTTGTTTTATTCAAACAGTATTATTCGCAATGAATAAAAAAGCAAAATACATCTTTGTCACCGGTGGTGTAACCTCATCGCTCGGAAAAGGAATCATCTCCGCATCTCTGGCAAAACTTCTTCAGGGGCGTGGTTTTTCGGTTACCATCCAAAAACTTGATCCGTACATTAATGTCGACCCCGGCACATTGAACCCTTATGAACATGGCGAGTGCTATGTAACTGAAGACGGTGCAGAGACCGACCTGGACCTCGGGCATTACGAACGGTTTTCCAGCACACCTACTTCACAGGCCAACAATGTGACGACCGGACGCATCTATCAAAACGTGATCAACAAAGAGCGAAAAGGTGAATACCTGGGTACTACCGTGCAGGTCATCCCCCACATCACCGACGAAATTAAGCGCAGCATCCGTATACTGGGAGAGACAGGTAATTACGATTTTGTCATTACGGAAATCGGTGGTACGGTGGGTGATATCGAATCATTTCCCTTTATTGAAACAGTCCGCCAGATGAAATGGGAGTTGGGCCACGACTGTGCTGTTGTGCATTTGACTTTGATTCCCTACCTGAAAGCCGCAGGCGAGCTGAAGACAAAACCAACTCAGCACTCAGTTAAAACGATGCTGGAGCAAGGGGTTCAGCCCGACATTATAGTTTGCCGTACTGAAAGGCCATTGAACGAAGGCATTAAAACGAAGATTGCCCAGTTTTGCAACGTAACCAGCGATGCCGTTATCGAGTCGATAGATGCCGAAACAATTTACGACGTACCTCTGTTAATGCGGGAGGAAGAACTGGATATTGCCGTGCTGAGGCAGACCGCAACCCCGATACCGGAAAAAATGGATCTGACCGACTGGGAACATTTTTTAAAAAGACTCAAAAACCCTAAGAATGAAGTGGAAATTGCTCTTGTCGGGAAATATGTTGAGTTAAAAGATGCCTATAAATCAATCAATGAAGCATTTGTTCACGGGGGATCAGCTAACGAATGCAAAGTTAACATCCGGCTGGTACATTCGGAAGAAATAACACGTGATACGGCGCAAAAACTCCTCGAAAATGTGGATGGAGTCTTAGTGGCTCCCGGCTTTGGCGGAAGAGGTATCGAAGGTAAAATAGAAGCCGTAAAATATGCACGCGAGAACGTTATCCCGTTTCTGGGTATCTGCCTGGGGATGCAATGCGCTGCCATTGAATTTTCGCGGAATGTCCTGGGACATCCCGAAGCTCATTCCACCGAATTTGAACCCAACTCTCCCTTTCCGGTAATTGACCTGATGGAGGAGCAGAAAGGAATAGAAGATAAAGGAGGAACTATGCGGCTGGGGGCATACGACTGCATACTGGATAAAAACTCCAAAACTTTTCAGATGTACCATAGAAAAAACATAAGTGAACGGCACCGGCACCGCTTCGAATTCAATAACGAATACAGGGAGCTTTTTGAAGGAGCCGGTATGCGACTTGCCGGCATCAATCCCCAGGAAGACCTTGTGGAGATCATTGAATTAATAGATCACCCCTGGTTTGTAGGTGTGCAGTTCCATCCCGAATACAAAAGCACGGTAAAAGAGCCGCACCCGTTGTTCGTGGGATTTATCAGGGCGGCTATTGATACTAAAAACAGGAAATAAATTAACGATCTTTTTTCTTTTTCCTTCCCGCTTTCTTTAAGGCTTCATTAAGTAAATACTCTATCTGTCCGTTCACACTGCGGAATTCATCAGCAGCCCATTTCTCGAGGGCTTCCATCATCTCAGGCTGAGTCCTTATGACAAATGCTTTTTTCTTAGCCATTAGTTTCTTTAACCATCATTTTATCCATTGCTCTTTGTAACGCATCGCCGCGTTGCGTTCCCAGCAAAATCTTTTTCCCGTCAACCAGATACAATTGCAATCCAATATTTCCTTTCACATTATAAGCTCTGCCCGACTTACCCCAACTGTACCGTATTCCCCAGCCACTGTATTCCTTGATCGGGCTGTATTTTCTTACCTCATATTTTTCTATTTCTTCCTTTCTTATCTGCTTGAATTTTAAAATAAAAGGAGGATATCTGTAAAACACACCCTCACTTCGTATTTCTGTAACCATTTTCATTTTATGAAACAACAATAATGTAAACACAAACATTACCAATAAAATAACCAGAAGCACCAGCAGCGCTTCATCGGAAGACGGTTCTTCTCCGTACGGGATACCCAGAATGATCTGACTGTATAAAGCTGTAGCTGTCGGCGCTATGGCAATCGTAAATACGATGATGACGAATACATAAAGCCAAAAGTTCGAAAAACGCTGTTCTTCGGTAAAATAAATTTTTTCCATGATGATCTACTTTTAATGAATTACGTTTCCTAGTAAAGACTTCCCGTATTAACCACAGGAGCAACATCTTTATCCGAAGTCAGCACAACCATCAGGTTACTCACCATGGTTGCTTTCTTTTCTTCGTCAAGATCGATAATGCCTTTTTTAGAAAGGGCATCCAGGGCCATCTCCACCATACCGACAGCACCTTCTACGATTTTCGTACGGGCAGCTACGATAGCTGTTGCCTGTTGTCTTTTCAGCATAGCACCGGCAATTTCCTGCGCATAGGCAATATAATTAATTCGGGCTTCGATAACCTCAATACCCGCAATTTCCAACCGTTCCGATATCTCGTTCTCCAATTTCTGGTTCACCTCTTCTCCCCCACTCCTGAGGGTTATTTCAGCACCCTCATCTTCAAAATTATCGTACGGGTAATGCCCGGCCAGTTTGCGTACCGCCGCCTCACTTTGTATGTCCACAAAATGCACATAATCATCTACCTCAAAGGCGGCTTTATATGTTTCTCTTACGCGCCAAACCAATACTACGCCAATCATGATCGGATTCCCAATCTTGTCATTCACTTTAATAGGTTCGCTGTCAAGGTTGCGTGCACGCAGCGAAATCTTCTTCTTTACAAAAAACGGGTTGACCCACCAAAAACCGTTTTTACGGATGGTTCCCTTATAAGCCCCGAATAAAACAAGTACTGATGATTCGTTCGGATTAATTACAACAAATCCAGGCAACATAAACAGCCCAGCAGCAATTAATATAAAAAACAAAAACTGTTTCGTGAAAACAATACCAATTACCGGAGGAACAATCAACAAAAAGATAATAAACAGGGCCATATAACCCGAAAAAGCAGCATGTATTTTTTCTTTGCTCATAATAAAGTTAATTTATAGATTAGATATTATTTTGATATCACAATGATACTACTTTTTTGAATACAAGTCAAGTAAAATTTCAATAATTTTCTTGCTGTGCATGATAAACTTTTTCTAAGTACCTTTGCAACCGATTTTTAACGGATAAAAAATGAATAGAAATAGCATAATCGGGTTTATCCTCATTGCGGTCATCATGGTTTTTTACACCTTCTGGATGAGACCGTCGGAAGAGGAACTGGCTAAAAAACAGCATGTGCAGGATTCGATCACGATGGTGCAAAACATACAGGACTCCATCAGAACTGCCCAAGCTGAGATAGCTGCAAAACAACAGGAACAGCAAAAAGAGCCGGAGCAAGAAGAGACAGAAGCTGCAGTTGAGGAAGCTGCAGCGACAGATGATTTCAAAGAACTGCAAAGTAAATATGCCGTATTTGCCAATGCTTCGGTAGGTGAAGATGAAATCTATCTTCTGGAAAATGATGTAATGAAGGTGGAGATTTCCAGCAAAGGTGGCTATATTAAAAGTGTCATCCTAAAAGATTATCAAACATTTGACTCGCTTCCCCTTCAACTTTTCGATCCGGAAACTACACAGTTTGGCCTGTCGTTTTTTGTACATAACAGGTCTATAAAAACTGAAAATTTCTATTTTCAACCATCCGACAGTAGCTCTAAGCACATAACAGTATCGGGAGCGAACACGTTTAACTTTAGCATGCGCCTGTATGTTGATGCCGGTGAAGGTGCTTATGACCCATCCAAATACATTGAATATGTATATTCAATGAAAGGAGATGATTATATGTTTGACTTCGACATCAACATGGTGAACCTGGATGATGTTATTTCTCCGACATCTACAAGCATTTCTCTTGACTGGTACACAGATTTACGTAAACAGGAAAAAACAGTTGACCGTTTTAACGGTTCCACCATCTATTATAAATACTACAAAGATGACGTGGATTATCTTTCGGAGACAAAAGACGATTCTGAAGAGATTAAAACGCGTCTGAAATGGATTTCGTTCAAACAACGGTTCTTTTCTTCTATACTCATCGCCAAGAACTCTTTTGAAAGCGGTTACCTGGAAACTTTTGAAAAAGAAGATCCGGAAGACTCCAGGTATTTGAAGAGCATGAAAGTGAACCTCGAAATTCCTTATAGAAATGGCATGACGACCAACATACCGATGTCCTTTTATTTCGGGCCTAATAAATTTACCCTGCTTAAGTCGTACAACCTTGACCTGGAACGGCAGATACCCATCGGCTGGAGTTTCTTCTTACTGGCTTGGATTAATCAGTACATTGTTATTCCGGTATTTAACTGGCTGGGCGGCTACGGGTGGAACTACGGTATCGTAATCCTGATCCTGACCATTCTTCTTAAGATATTTTTATTCCCCATAGCTTATAAAACTTATATGTCGTCGGCTAAAATGCGGGTATTGAAACCGGAAGTGGACGAGCTCTCAAAAAAATACCCGAAGAAAGAAGACTCCATGAAAAAGCAGCAGGCAGTCATGGCTCTTTATAAGAGTGCGGGAGCTAATCCTGCTTCAGGCTGCGTGCCGATGCTGCTACAGATGCCTATTTTATTTGCCATGTTCCGATTTTTCCCGGCGTCCATTGAGTTACGCCAGCAATCGTTTTTATGGGCTGATGATCTGTCGAGTTACGATTCTATCTTAAATCTGCCTTTCGACATTCCTTTTTATGGTGACCATGTGAGCTTGTTCACTTTACTGATGACAGTGTCAACAGTTATGTACACCTACCTTAACAACCAAATGATGGGCGCACAGAGCAACCAGTTGCCAGGAATGAAAACCATGATGTACCTGATGCCGGTCATGTTCCTTGGTATTTTCAATAATTATGCCTCTGGGTTAAGTTACTATTATTTTCTTGCCAATATTATTACGTTTGGCCAAATGTTTGTGTTCAGGTATGCCATTAACGAAGATAAAGTGCGGGCTAAAATCCAGGTAAACAAGAAGAAACCAAAGAAAAAGTCAAATTTCCAGAAACGGCTGGAAGATGCAGCTAAAAAACGTGGTTACAAAGGATAAAGAAAATATTGCTGTGGGTGCATGGACGGTGTTTTACAAACAAACAATCCTTTTTATTTTATTCATACTGGCTAACTTTAGCCTGTTTTCGCAATCCGTTTTTGTTTACGACCAGCAGACAGGAGATCCTGTTGCCAATGTGTACATCTTTAACGATTCACAAACGGCTACCGCGCTAACCAACGAGCTTGGCATAGCACAGCTCAACGGGTTTCTGGCATCCGATCATATCCACTTCCAGCACTCTTCTTATAATGAGTTGACACTGGAACCGCTGGGTATAGAAAATTTACAGTTCAAAATACCACTTAATCAGAAACTGATCAAGTTGGAAGAGGTGGTTGTGTCGGCCAATAAGTGGGAAATGAAGACTTACGAAGTGCCCAACAATATTGATGTGATTAGAAGCAAAGACATCATATTTGAAAATCCTGCTACAACAGCCGATATGCTTTCTTCTGCCCCGGGCGTGTTTATTCAGAAAAGCCAACTGGGCGGTGGGAGCCCGATGATCAGGGGATTTGCAGCCAACAGGATCTTATTTGTAACGGATGGTATCCGGATGAACAATGCTATCTACCGGAGTGGCAACCTGCAAAATGTCCTGCAGGCTGATGTAAACAGCATTGAAAGTACGGAAGTGATCTACGGGCCGGGCACTAATATTTATGGTAGCGATGCTTTGGGTGGCGTTATTGATGTTCATCTGCTCAAACCATCCCTGAATGATGCGAAGAAATGGAAAGTCTTCGGCCATGCCTCCGCCCGATTTGCTTCGGCAGCTATTGAACGTACCATACACGCCGATGTAAATGTAAGTAATGATAAATGGGCAGTCCTAACTATGTTTAGTTATACAGCTTTTGACGACCTGGTGATGGGAAGTATGCACAACGACTACAACCTGAGAAAAGAATATGTAAAAACATCAGACGGCTACGACACCATTGTGCAAAATAAAAATGAGCGCACTCAGAAATATTCAGGTTACAGCCAGTTTAGTTTTGTCACAAAAATCAAGAACCGAATCAGTAAAAATACCTCATGGACTTATTCATTTTATATTAGCAGGACTTCTGACGTTCCACGTTACGACCGATTGCTGCAATATTCCGACAGTTTGTTAAAATATGCCGAGTGGTATTACAAACCCCAGCAATGGCTGATGAACAGCCTGAGTTTTGACTTCAACAGAAAAAACAAAGTTTACGATCATATGAACATTCGGGTAGCTTATCAAAATGTGCAGGAGGGAAGAAACGACCGGAAGTTTCAAAACGATTGGCTGCGCGAGAGGAACGAACTGGTGCATGTGTTTTCGTTGAACAATGATTATTACAAATCGCTGAAAAAACAACAATTTTTATTTTACGGCCTTGAACTGGTGTACAACAATATCATTTCAAAAGGCGAAAAAAACAATGTCCACACCGGTGAAACTGAAAAAATCGCCAGCCGGTATCCTGACGGAAGTAATCTGTATTTTTCATCAGGAATCTACCTTACGTACAAAAAGAATTTTATTAATTCCCCGATAACGCTTATCGGCGGCATGCGCTATTCATATACGGTACTCGATTCAAAAATTGCAGATACCGGTTTTTATCATCTTCCATATGATGAAATCAAATTTAACCACGGAGCCCTCACAGGGAATATAGGATTAGTGTATCATCCCAACACATGGCAGGTACAGCTAAATCTTTCTTCGGGGTTCAGGTCGCCTAACCTTGATGATGTGGCTAAAGTATTTGATTCGGAGCCAGGTAATGTGGTAGTTCCCAATTCTGGGCTGAAACCCGAATATATTTACAGTGTAGATGCCGGTATTAAAAAGACATTTAACAAAACAGCCAATATTGAATTATCTGGCTTTTATTCGTACCTCGACCAGGCTATTGTACGGCGCGATTTTGAGCTGAACGGACAGGACTCCATCATCTACGATGGAGAGATGAGTAAAGTTGAGGCCATGGTCAATGCCGGATATGCGCACATTTATGGCGCCAGTTTTCTGTTCAGCATTCAGTTTATCAGGCATTTTGTTTTCAGCACGTCTTTAACCTACATAAAAGGATATGATGATGAAGACAATACCCTGCGGCATGCTCCTCCTCTGTTTGGAAAAACCTCCATTTCGTATGAGGCCAATAAGTTAAAACTTGAAGTAAACACTTACTATAATGCAGAAGTGTCGTACGACAACCTGGCACCATCGGAACGAAACAAAACATACCTGTATGCAATCGACAGCAACGGGAACCCATATGCCCCTGCCTGGTGGACATTGAACCTGAAAGGAAGCTATGCTTTCAATGAGAGGTTTTTAATTACTTTCGGGCTCGATAATATTGTCAATTACAGATACCGCCCTTATTCTTCGGGCATCACTGCTCCGGGACGGAATTTATTCATTGCCTTCAGGTACGCGTTTTAGATATGAAAAAGCTGATGGATGCCTATATAATGATGCGTCAGATTTCCAAAGTTTAGCTACCTTTGCACAGCAAACCCCGGTACATGAACGATCAGCAGCAGATTACCCGATGGAATATGGAACTGGCCGGTAAATCACCGCTGGAAATCATCCGTTTTTTTCTAAATGAATTTGGTGATAAAGTGGCCCTCTCCACCAGTATGGGGCCTGAAGATCAGGTACTCACACACATGGTTCAGTCGATCACAAAAAAAACACAAGTTTTCACGCTCGACACGGGCCGACTGTTTCCGGAGACTTACGACCTGATTGACCGGACGGCCAAAAAATACAGTATTAGTATCAACATTTATTTTCCTGATTACCGCGAGGTGGAACAAATGGTGGCAAAAAAGGGAATGAACCTGTTTTTTAACAGTATTGAAGACAGGAAATTTTGTTGCCAGGTCAGGAAATTAAACCCACTTGCCCGTGCTCTGGATGGACTGGACGCGTGGATCACCGGACTCAGGAGTGACCAGTCGGTGACACGCAACCACCTGAAACTTGTCGAATGGGATGAAATTAACGGGCTGATCAAAATTAATCCGCTGTTCAACTGGAGCGAACAGGATGTGTGGGATTATATTGACGAATATTCCGTCCCCTTCAATCCGCTACACAAAAAAGGATTTGCCAGCATCGGCTGCCAACCCTGCACACGGGCCATACTGAAAGGCGAAGATGTACGTGCCGGCCGGTGGTGGTGGGAAAATCCCGAAACCAAGGAATGCGGCCTGCATCAGAAGTGAGTTCTGAGTTCTGAGTTTGGAGTTCTGAGTTTGGGGTTTGGAGTTCGGGGTTGAGAGAATAACAGTATTTCATAAAGCCATTAATCTGCACCATATCCTGATTTGAATTTCAAAGCTGACATAAACAAAGAGATTCTCCGGCTGTCGGTTCCGAACATTGTGAGTAACATCACCGTTCCATTGCTCGGCATGGTAGACCTGGCCATGATGGGACACCTTGATGACCCGGTTTATATCGGAGCCATTGCCCTGGGCGGGATTATCTTCAATATTATTTATCACAGTTTTGCCTTCCTGCGTATGGGCAGCAGCGGCTTTACAGCCCAGGCTTACGGAGCGAAGAACGACAGAGATATTTCGCTCGTACTGACACGTTCACTCCTTGTAGCTGCCGGCCTGGCATTGCTGCTGCTACTGTTGCAGTACCCGATACAGTGGGTGGCTTTCCGCCTGCTGGACGGAAGCGAAGAGGTGAAAACCCTGGCACGACAGTATTTCTATATCCGCATCTATGCGGCACCTGCCACCCTGGCGTTGTATGCTTTTTACGGATGGTTTCTGGGACTGCAGAATGCCCGCATCCCGATGATCCTGGCCATTACGGTAAACCTGGTAAATATCGGGCTGAATTTCTTTTTCATCAAGGTACTGGGCATGAAATCGGATGGAGTAGCCTGGGCCAGTGTGCTGGCTCAATACACGGGTTTGCTGCTGGCCATTGTTTTTCTGTTAACCACCTATAAAAAATATGTTGTGGCATACGCAGCTTCTATCATTTTCAAAACGAAAGAAATAAAACGTTTCTTTCGCGTTAATTCAGACATATTTATCCGCACGCTTTTACTGATCCTGGTCTTTGCCTTTTTCCTCAGCCGGTCGGCGGATATGGGAAATGATATTCTGGCCGTTAACTCCTTGTTATTTCAGTTTTTATATATCTTCTCCTACTTTGCCGACGGTTTTGCTTTTGCCGGAGAAGCCCTGGCCGGTAAAGCCAAAGGTACCGGAGAACCCTCCCGTCTTAAACTAACGGTGAAATATCTGTTCCGCTGGAGCTGGGGCACTTCCGTAGTGTATGCTTTGTTCTTCTTCACGGCTTTTCATCTTTTGCTCCGCCTGATGACCGACAACGAACTGCTGATTGCCATGGCTGACGAATACAAATACTGGATCATGGTGCTGCCGCTGACCAGCGGCGCTGCTTTTATCTGGGACGGGATTTATATCGGTATTACTGCCTCCAAAGCCATGCGCAACACCATGATCATCGCCTCCGTTGCGGTGTTTCTACCTGTCTATCACCTCACTATTGGTAGTTTTGGTAATCACGGTCTTTGGCTGGCGTTGAACCTGTTTATGATAAGCCGGGGGATGTTGATGTGGGGGCTGGCACGGAAAGCAGTTTACAAGGAATAATTATTCTTCATTGTCTTAAAACAGTTTCCCTTCAGTACGGACAAAGAGTTAACTCGTTAATCATTATTGTTTCATGTATTTATATTTAAATAGTACTTTGTCTTGCATAGTACTATTTTTTACCTTATATTTGCCACGAACAATTAATGTCAATCCGATGAACATTGAAAAAACTAATGCACAAATGCGGAAAGGGGTACTGGATCTGTGTGTGTTATCGATTATTTCCGACCAGGAAGTGTACACATCTGATATTCTGTTATTTTTAAAAGAAGCACAACTTTTGGTAGTGGAAGGCACAGTGTACCCGCTCTTAACACGCCTAAAAAACGATGGTTTACTCAAATACCGTTGGGAGGAATCGAGTGCAGGACCACCACGAAAATACTACAGCCTGACGGATCAGGGAAAGAAAACACTTGCTTCCCTGAGAAGTAAATGGAAACAGCTTACCGATTCGGTAAATCAACTTTTAGAACCTAAAAAATCATCAAAATGAAAAAAGTACGGGATATAAATATCAAAGGAATCATCTTCCACCTGGACGAAGATGCATTCAAAAAACTGAACACCTACCTGAATGAGATCAACACACACTTCAGACACAAAAAAGGTCGCGAAGAGATCGTCAGCGATATTGAAAACCGCCTGACTGAGCTCTTTCAACAAAAGTTAAGCAATAAAAAACAAGTGATCACCCTGGAAGATGTAAACGAGGTGATCAGCACCATGGGGCATCCCTCCGATTTTGATGATGAAGTGGAAGGTGATGACACCACTAATCCGCTAAACGGGCCGAAAGGGAAAAAGAGATTATTCCGGAATATCGACGACCGCTTTCTCGGGGGAGTGTGTTCTGGGCTTGGGTCTTACATCAACATCGACCCAACCTGGGTACGGATCATCTTTCTACTGGCCCTGTTCCTTGCAGGTGGCAGTGCTGTAGTGTACATTGTGCTGTGGATCGTGATCCCTCCGGCACGAACCGTCAGTGAAAAACTGGAGATGCAGGGTGACCCCGTCACTATTTCCAACATTGAGAGAGCATTCAAAGAAGAAATGAGCGAAATAAAAGACAAACTGGAAGACCTGACTGAAAAAGCCAGTGATACTTTTAAGAAAAAGTAGATGGGGTTTTTTCCGGTTCAGCAAAAGCGTGATAAGTTGCAGGACAAACCAAGTATCTTTGTGAAGTAAAGGATGAATACAGCATGAAGAAAAAGAATAAGCTTAAACCAGTCATAACCGAGGACGGATCATATACGATCTTCAATGAGGCTGTCGGCGAGCACTACCACTCCACTTTCGGTGCCCTTCAGGAATCTGAGCATATTTTCATCCGTGCCGGGCTGGAACCACTCCTGAATAAGCAAAACACGATACATGTGCTGGAAATGGGGTTTGGAACAGGACTGAATGCGCTGCTTACTTTTTTACATGCTGATAAAACCAGGCAAAAAATATATTATCACGGACTGGAAGCTTTTCCGATAGATACAGACACAGCCAAGACGCTGAATTATCATCAATTCTTGCATGTTGACCAGGAGTTATTTCTGAAATTCCACGGGTCGGAGCCACGAACCAAAATGTCTGACAACTTTTTGCTGGAAAAAGAGATCGGTACGCTGGAAAAAGCCGTATTTCCCGATGACAGGTTTGACATTGTTTATTTCGATGCCTTTTCACCTGAAGTTCAGCCGGAATTATGGACACAGGAAATTTTCAGGAAGATATACCGCTCAATGAAACGTGGAAGTACACTTACCACTTATTCCTGCAAAGGAATTGTAAAACGTGCCATGAAAGAAGCAGGTTTTGAGATTGAGAAACTTCCGGGGCCACCGGGAAAGCGAGAATTTTTGCGGGTTATGAAATAGTTATCTGATTAATTGCACTACAAATGCAATAGTGTTAGCGGACGCATGGCAAATGCGCCCGATGATAAAGCGAGAAGATATCTATCTTTAAGCGGAACGCTTAAAGCGGCGGAATTATTTTATGGTAAATTCTTCAGCATGAAACAAAGGAATATACTGCTTTTCCAACTTAGTTACATGTGCCCAGGAAGGGCCTTCTTCACACCAACGGATGAATAATTCCAGTTGGTTTTCTTCGCCTATAGCTTCGATGTACACACTACCATCGGGACGATTTTTTACGTAGCCCGTGATGCCCAATTCGTTGGCTTTCTTTTGTGTATAATACCGGAATCCTACACCTTGCACCCTTCCGTAAACTTTAACAATCGCTGCTTTTTTCATCACACCTCCAGCCTTTTGATCATCAGGTCATCAAGTAACTTAAATAACTGGTCGGGCAGCAGTGTACGCCACGGGAACATGTCAAAGCGGCCACCAAAAGCAATGTAATAATCCAGATTAGCCTCACTAAATTCATGGATAACATGATCCCTGAAATTCAGCCCGATAATCCATCCGTTATCGAGGTTATCAAACCACTCTTCGTAATAATCGGCTGTATCCGAATGAAAATTCAGCACATTTTCACCGATCAGGATAAAATGGCTGATATCGTTTTCCAGCAATGCTTCTATAACATTACGGTACAGGTGCATGATATCGTTGTATAAAACATCATTCCACTCACCAAGCAGTTCAATTACACAATAATGCAGCTCATAACTGACATAAAGGATCTTCAGATACATTGTATTGGATTCGAACTTATCCCACTGCGGATGGATCACATAATTGTAAATGGTGTCTGAGAACTCAAATTCACTGTATTGCCTTTCATAAAACGGAGAGTTCGGATCTTCGGCAGCAATATACAACGATCGCCAGCTATAATATGGTTCGATCTCGTGCATGACGACTAGAACATTCGTGATAAATAATAGCCGGAGAAAGCCAGGCCGATCCCACCAATATTGGTTCCCAGCAGATAAACCAGAGCCGTATGGAACTCCCCTTCTTTCCACAGGCTGAACACATCGAATGAAAAAGTGGAATAAGTTGTAAAACTGCCCAGTAAGCCGATAAAAATAAACAACCGCACACCTGATGGAATATAGAACTTATCGAAGATCCCCCACAACAGCCCGATCAGCAGCGAACCGGCCAGGTTTACCATTAACGAGGCCCAGGGAAAGCGTCCTTCATGCGCTCTTTCCATCCAATAATAGATCAGAAAACGAGCCACGGCACCTACACTACCACCAAAAGCTACCGCCAGTAATTTATCCATCATAAGGCAAATTTTAATCCTTTCACTTTTTTCAAAGCACGGTACAGAGCATCCAGTTGCTTCTTGCTGGTTAACGTAACATTATAGGTATAGCTCATATACGCACCTTTGCTGCTGGCTTTCTTCGACACATATGTATAAGCCACTTTCTGCTTAACAAAAACCTGTTCCAGTTTTTCCTTGTTGTCAGAGTCGTTATTGCTGAAAACCATCACCGATTTCATTTCGAAAGACACCGGGTAAATCACCTTTTGCTCCTGGAAGATGTCCGGACTTCCTCCATTTCCGTTACTATTCTTTGTTACCATATATGCTTAAAAGTTTGCCACCAGTTTGATACGGCCGTACTTAAAACTGCGACCTCTTTCAAATTCGGGCGTAAGGTAAAAATTTTCCAGTTCCAGACCAAAACGATGGTAATAAACAGCTACACCGGCACTGGCACGAAATACAACTCTGCTGATTTCATTTCCGGCCAATACATACGGGCTCTTTTGGTCGAAAAAACCACCTTGCAATGTAGCATCCCAGCCCACAATGTCCGTAATCCCTGACATAAAAAACCAGTACTGCCACGCCCGCTTTTTCGTATTTTCGCAACAAGCTGTTAACGGGCCTTTGTACACCTGTATAAAACTACCCGCCCTGAAGCTAATGCCTCCGCCGATTTTGTCATATAAAGTGCCGGCATTTGCTTCACCCAGTACATTCACTTCCAAATTAGGCGAACTATACAAACCCTTTTCTATGTGGAAATAATAATTAATAATAAAACTGTTTTGTATCTGATATGCCCAGCCTGTAGGCTCCAGATAGTGTACCGATGATTGCACGCTCCCACCCAACGAAGCAGGTCCAAGGACTCCCAGGTCTATTGCACTTTTGACATAAAGCCTCTGTCGAGACAAATAGCTCTCTCTGAATTGCCCCAGCGTGAGGTATCCAGAAAAAGGTCTGTCGCCATATTCTATTCCTGTTGCCTCAGGGTTTATAGGAGTATACAAGTTTTGCGTGATGGAAAAACCACTGAACCCAATATCGGCCTTTTTGGAACCAGCCAGGATTTTATTAACGGGTGAATAATCAGCAAATGGAAATACGAGCTCAATACGAGCTCCGTTGGTATAATAATAATCGGTATTATCAAAAATATCATTGTCGAAAATGATACGTAATGTAAAAGGAGCGATTACAGGTGATGTCACGAGGCTTTGAACATCATGCAGATATCCGGCATCGGCCTGCTGCTCCAGAGCCATACTTTTTGGAACTATCGAGGACATCGGCTCTGCCACAAATTCACCTATCGTTTGACGTACATTTGTTTCATAATGAAATTTCATTTCCGTTTTATTGGGGGCAGCAGCAGAAGTATTCAATTCTTGTTTTGACATATGCCTCACGGCTGTCACCGTATCTCGCCTAGAAATAACAGCTGCGTTCTCCGTAATTTCCGGTTTATGTGTTCCTGGCGAACTACACGAAAACAACAGGGTAATGATGAGTATAAGTACAGCGCTATGTAAAATTCTTCGCAAGGGCAGATTTTCGTTTAATTTCTACAAAATTAATTGATTTACAAAATAATGCAAAAAACCGATGTATTTGTTTTTATTTTCCGGTAACGTGTTCATCGGGTAATCGTATTGGTAAAAAAAACTCTCGTTTAATAAAATTAATCCCGGGTCAAAAGAAAATCGACAAATTTCCGTGTAGCCTTAGCCCGGTGACTGATCTTATTTTTCAGTTCAGGATCCATTTCGGCAAAAGTCTGGCTGTAGCCTTCCGGCACAAAGACAGGGTCGTATCCGAAGCCACTACCTCCTCGTCGTTCTTTGATGATCTTTCCTTCAACAATTCCCTCAAAACGATATTCTTTTCCTCCAAGGATAAGAGATATCACCGTTCGAAAACGGGCAGCCCTGTCTGTTTTGTCAGCCAGTTCTTCCAGCAATTTAGTCACATTTTTTTCGTAAGTAGCTTCTTCACCGGCATATCGGGCCGAATACACTCCTGGCATTCCTTCCAGAGCATCTACTTCCAAACCAGTATCATCGGCAAAACAATCAATACGGTAGTGTTTTAGCACGTAGTGCGACTTTATAGATGCATTTTCGTCAAGCGTAACACCTGTTTCAGGAATATCTTTCATACAGCCAATATCGGCCAGGCCGACCACTTTAAACTTGCCAGCAAGGATGGCACGCACCTCTTGTAGCTTGTGCGAATTGTTGGTAGCGAAAACCAGTTTTTCCATTGATATGAGTTTAAATGCCAAAAATAGCTGAAATAAATTTCATATATTTGAAAGGATTAAAAAACCAGATATGACATGAAATATTTTGAGCATTTGTTGCTATGGACCATTTCTTATCTTCTGGTCCTGAGTCTCTTTTCTTGCTCTACCAAAGAAAAAAAGTCAGATTCTTTTCGTCCGAACATCCTGTTCATTCCGGTTGATGATCTGCGGCCCGAACTGGGTTGTTACGGTGATGAATACATTAAAACGCCCCGGATCGACAAACTGGCTGAGCAGGGCGTTACTTTTACGCGGACGTATTGTCAACAGGCTGTATGTAATCCTTCCAGAGCCAGTTTGCTCACTGGTTTACGTCCTGATTCAATAAAAGTATGGGATCTTTATACCGATTTCAGAAAAAATGTGCCTGATGTTATTACACTACCACAATTTTTTAAACAGAACGGGTACACAACCATTGGATTGGGAAAAACTTTTCACAACAACATCCCCGATAGTATATCATGGACAGTTAAGCTGCACGTCGATGGTTTCCCTTTTGATCCGGATGCCGTTTACATGACCGAAGAAAACAGAAAAATCCAGGAGCAAAAAAAGCAAAAGATAATAGAAGTAGGAAAGTCAAGGATTGATCAGCTCGGTTATTGGTATATTAAAGCCAATGCAACTGAAATAGCAGATGTAGATGATGACGCGTATTATGACGGAGCACAGACAACGAGAGCTTTACAGGTTTTACAGGAGTTGAAAGATCAAAAGAAGCCTTTTTTCCTTTCCGTTGGCTACT
>Ga0209013_10000669_pt1 | contig 31114 bp, 25 predicted proteins | sample Cruoilmetagenom2_FD_187291 | JGI IMG/M metagenome (GOLD analysis project Ga0209013, IMG submission 187291) | Oil polluted marine microbial communities from Coal Oil Point, Santa Barbara, California, USA - Sample 2 (SPAdes) (version 2) | ecosystem: Environmental > Aquatic > Marine > Oil seeps ...
ATCACAGTGTTTCAATTTAAATTCTCCTTTACGTCTCCTATAGTTAAATTCTACAAAATAACCCTTTAAATGTATAGTATAAATTCACTGAATAATTATTTTTTTATTAGGACTTTAGTGTGCAAAACGAAACCGAAAGCATAGATCGACTTAGATCTACTTCCGACATTGCTAGTTTAAACGGTGATTAATTCTTTTCTTTGAATCGTGAATATTGATTCGGAGGTAGGTTTATTAATGTGGTCATATTAAAGTTTCTATTGAGCATTAACTTCAATGTGGGGATCTGTAATCTGTTCTGACTGAGCAAGATCAAATACATTTACAACTGGCTGCGACTCCCCGTTTAATTGAATCAGGAGAACCAAATTTGACAATAAAAAAACTCCTATATTTATAGTCGCGTAATATTCCGCAATCTATATGTATAAGAGTGATTCTAATTTTTGTATCAGGTTTTTCTAAAAGATGGCACAGTTGTTTTTTTTAGATGGCTCTATTCAATTAATTTCGAAAATGTAGACAAATGTCTGACACAAGGAACTGTTCACTCATTGAACAGTCAACTCTAACCCCATTTCTTGTAATAACCCCTTATCTCTAAATGTTTTACTCTTAATTGCTAATTTGAGTAGTCCTGCACTGCTTGGATAGAGCAATTCCCCATCTAGCATTTTTGGTAAATCATTAATAGGCACAGACTGGATTTCTTTCCCCTCATGATTATTTTTGAATTTCCTTCTCGCAAATTCCTGATTGTCGATAACCAACAAGAATGAAAGCTCCGGTCTTAATGAAACAAGATCCACTACATTTCCGATGAATTCCAAAGATGCATCCCCATCTTTCAACCATTGTCTTAGCTTAACAACATCGTCATGTGTGTTGATAATTTTTTTGCCATCTCCGTGCTGGTTTTCCTGGAAGTCTTGGCCATCGAACGCTTCTTCGATTAATTCCCTAAACAAGGCCAATTCCACATCAAAGTGCTGTTTGATTAGGTACGCGTTGACCGTTTGATCCGTTTCGAATATCTCGAATCCTCCAGCAGGTATTATTTGCCAATAATTAGGCTTAATCGCCACATCTTTAGATCGTTTGAACATAAGTACGCGATAGTCTTGAATGTCTTTATCGTAGAATGCAACGAGCATTTGTACACTAAGTAAAGAGTGTCGATTACATCCTGTTGTGATAACTTCGGTTTGTGTTTTCCCTCTATGTATCTTTTTTCGATATGGTAGGAACTTCAATAATTCTTCCCGATTTTTTTCTAATAAGTTACTCTTTGTTTTTTTAAGATTCAAGTACAGTTCATAGTCAAGAATATGGCTCGTCACCACATTATGCTTATACTGACAGACGTTAGCTGTGAATCCTTCCACTTTATTGTCTTCAGTAAGGGAGATTACATCTGTCTCAAAACCAATCAAATCCGGTCTTTTAATTGTCGGACCCATCATTTTAAAGTAATGTTTCTGTAATTTATCCATTTCAAATGGCGGGACGGTTGTACGATTGAGTCTAGCAAACTTTAACAAGTTATCTTGGAAAGGGTACGAATAATTTTCTTTCGCTTCATGAATTACAATTGGGTATTTGCGCCCAAATAAAGATAATAACTCATGCTCATCGTATATTTTTTCCAATACTTTATTTTGATAATCAACAAATTCGGGTGTAGTTGAAACGTGATAAAAGTTCTCTCGATCTCTGTCATACCGCGTTTCATTTCTACTGTTCTTAAATACCCTCTTAAGTTTCCTTAAACAGATTAATTTCTAAGTAATCTCTTAAAAACTTATTTAGGATGACAGGTACTAGAATAATGATGATGAGTAACCCAACTAGATCATCTCTCCCTAGAATACCTTTAATCAGATCCCCAATTATTGGCAATCGATACACTTGATTTAAAAAAATATTCTCCATATTGTTCAATGTAAAACCTCCTCTTTCACATTTAGGCTGCTATTTGAATTGGGTTATATCATTTGTTATTAATATTTTGAAGAGAGAAATGGAGTTAACTGTCAGAGTTGATTTACCGCTTGGCAATGTGAAATTTATGAGAAGTTATCTATTTTCGTCCTTATACAACAAAAGAACCCAGCAGATTGATTGCTGCTGGATTCTTGTTATTTCTTTTACAATTGTCGATTATAAATAAATTTTTTTGCTGCAAAGGTAGCTTACTTACTCAATACCTTAACCACTGTCGCTGCACTGACACGTTTAAGTGTGTCTGTAGCGGTCACTGTAATCACCGTGTTTAATTTTTGGGCCGGGATCGTTACTTTGTAGTTGCCTTTTGAATCCGTTCTGGCCGTATAGAGTTTTTTCCCAGTGCCAATTTTTACCGAGACGGTTGTTCCCGCTTTTGCTTTTCCTGTAATGGCTTTGCTGGAAGTCAGGATTTTATTGACTACTGGTTTCCCAGGACGGCTTGTTAACAGTGGATTATCAATAATGACCCTATGATTCAGTCCCCTCTTTCCTTTGATATGTTTGACTTTGAAAGTAATGTACTTAGCATTCGAAGGAATGCTTGCAACAACATTGACTGTTTTCGAGCTATTTGTGAGAGTGTAATTCCCTAGCAAGGTTTTGTCAGCGTAAATATAGACCACTGATTTGCCGCGATCTCCAGTACGCCATTTATTATCCAATGAAATCTTCGTTTCCAGTGAAGTTAGTTGTTTATAGTCTCCCACAAAGAACGAGGCAAAGGTTTCAGTGCCACCATAGTATGGATCAAGCCCAAATCCTCTTGAAACTAAATACCCTTCAGCCATTTGCAGCGGACCATCATTTCTCCATTTCCCATCATTGACATCGTATCTATCCGATTGGGAAGAGACTCCAATATTCGTTAAAGCTACACTGTCATCTCCCGGAAGAGCAGCTAGACTATTCGTCAGCTTAGGGTCTTCCAAGATCAATCGATGCATGCCTTGCGATCCATCTTCGTGCAATCCATAAAAATAGATTTCCTTGGTGTTCTTTGGAATACGCACTTTGATATTTTGGATAGGTGTCGTATTCGTCAGTGTTTTGGTATAAACCTTTTGGTTATCTGCGTAAATGACGAATTCAGACTTCCCTAAATCGCCTTTTCGCCATTTATTATCAATCGAGAGCCTAGCCTCAAGCGTTGAATAATTATAATCCTTCACAATGAATGAAGCAAAGGTTCTAGGTCCGCTATAGTATGGATACAAGCCAACCGCTACAGGCACCATACTGCCATCAGCCAACTCAAATGGACCAGTGTTTCTCCATCCGTCAGTCTGGTAATCATAATTATCTGATACTGACGCCGTGTCGATTCCTACTAATGAAAGCTTATCCACCTTTGCTTTTGAAGGTAGTTCATTTGTTAATTTCGGATTGCCAAATATTGCATAATGTTCGCCTTTGCTCCCTTTTTGCATTACCGCATAGAAGGTCAAGGACTCCGTACCTTTTGGAACAGCAACTTTTAAATTATATGCTTTCGTTGTATTGGTGAATGTTTTAGTGAAGATCTTTTGGTCATCCGCATAAACTACGAATTCAGTTTTCCCAAAATCTCCGACACTCCAGTTTTTGTCTATGGATAGTAGTGTTTCAAGTGTAGTGTATTCATAATCTTTAATATTTAATGAGACAAATGTATGATGACCGCCGTAGTATGGGTTTAATCCCACCCCATCTATCACTTGTCCATCCGTTGTCTCAAACACTTTCCCATCCTTCCACTTGCCCCATCTAGCATCGTATTTATCACTGCTGGATTCCACTAAGCTCTCTGTAAGCGGTAACTCTCCCGCCGCATGTATCGCCTTTACCGGTGAAATAGCCAGAATCATCATGGCTACAACCAAAAATAAGAACCATTTTTTAAATTCTACTTTCATTTTACATCCTCCAATAGTCTTTTTCGTCTGTTAAACAAAGTTCATTCTCCAGGTGTATCCCTGAAATCCATTCTGATAATTTTATATGCACAGTCGACGTACAAATATTTTGCAAACTTTCATTCGTTCCATGCATCACCTCCTTTAAGCAGATTATGGCTATTTCTATTCATTCATAGTAAGGTTCCTCTGGCACGCCCGCCCGCCATCTACTAGTTGACATGACAAAAAATTAAAATTGTAAGTAGAAAAGCTGATCTAATATCAGGCATATTTGAAATTGCATCACTCTTGATTATCTAAACGATTCACCCATCACATCATCCCCATATATTTCCTTTTTCCCATTACAAATTATACTAGATTCATCGTGTCTATAGTCCTATATTCGTTCGTCAAGATTCGACATAAATGCTCCAGACTTAAGGGAATTAAGCACCTTCTAGGTTGGTACTCATGACAATTTAAGCGTATACCTCTTGATTTGCTCCCCTGTGTTTAGAAACATTCGAGATAGCTTAAACAATCATTTAGATTGCGATTTTCATGATGGTTTAGACACAGGAGAATCGCAAACTATATTGTTACCTCTTTTTATTGAATAGACGTATAAAAAACGCGATCGAATATGCTACTACGACCGCGTTTAAACAACTATATTTATTGCGATTTTCAAGATTGTTTCTGACAAAGGGGCATCACAAACAAACATTTATACTCGAAGATGCAATTCCGGCTACTACGCTTTATTCACATGACCAGCTTTTCCTACCTAATTGTTCGTGGAACATGTACTTGGTTTTTAAACCTGTGGAACTTCCAAACAAATTATGTAGATTACGCTGCAAAAAGTCTCTCCCCATATCATCAAAGACGATTTGTTGATACGGGCGTCCATTATAGAAACGTTCAATAGTAGATATGCCGTAGCTTGCGGGGTTTGACAATTTAAGTGTCTATATCTTTAAACAACAAAGAATCCAGCAACACGATGATTGCTGGATTCCTAAAAATATTTTTGTAACGTAAAGGCTAAGAATTATTTATTATTCTTTTAAGACACAGAGGAACGATTATTATGCATATTCATTATTAGTGATAAATACCTTCATTTGTGCTTGGTATTCATTTTGGACTATAAACCCTTTGATATTGGCTTTACCGGAAATACTTTTACTACCCCAGATCCATATTCAGAATTTGAAATATACACTTTAATCGCGTTTGATTCGTACTCATTTTTTACAAAGTAAATCTTCTGTGCCATACTTCTCCACCTTTTTTGGGCATATTTTTCGTACTGTAAAGATCCTATTATAAAAGACCCTTCTCAATACAAATCATTATATTCCTTTATTATTCATTTCATTAATGAGCAACTCAATTAATTATTGCCTTCATCTAAATAGCTCATCATATACTGCACCAGTTTCGGGATCAACCCCATACCACCCATATGTGGCTGTGTGCCCTCCATCCCCGTTGTCAACGTTTTCATAAACATGAATTACAGGATGGTTTAATTCATTGTCATGATCGTACTCAACAACCATAGATGAATTATCGTCCCACCCCAAATAATCCCGTACTAATTGAATAGCTTCGTCATGACGTAATGCTTCAGGGACCGGTAAATATTTTTTTGGTAATTCATTGTCATATACATATTCTCCTGTATCAACAAAACGCCCAAAGGCATTATTCGAATTGATCTCTTTGAGAATATACGCTTTTCCGGTTCTATCACTTGAAATCATATCGCTATAGCTAGTTACTATTTCTTCTCCTATAAATTCAATATCAGTTTTATTCCTATTTTCCTCGTATTTTATTACTTCTTCTCTTGTTAGGTTAAGAGGTTCTAGCAGCACATCTTTCACGTCATATCCATCAATTAACCACTTACCGTTTTCTTTAATAGCATTGATGTAGACATTCAGACTATAATTATATATATTACTCAGTTGGAAAGTCTTAACTTGAATTCTATTTGGTGTATTTTCTATTACTTCCATTCTTGCATCAAGATCTATTTTAGGGAATAACGGGACTTCTCCACTTGTTTCAATCCAAAAAGCAGTGTGTTTCGGCAAATCTTTGGTCAGCAACTTATTGCTAGCAAGTTCTTTTATACTTTCAGGTAGATTTTCCATCACTTTTTCAGCCATTGATTCGGGATTCCACTCTCCACTATAAATAGAACTTTTTTCTTTTGTATCATAGACTATATTCTCAATTTCCATGAAATTATCCATGATCATTCTTATTTCGTCCTTACTTAACTTCATGCCTTCAATATGCACGGGTATTGTCTGCTTAAAGGTTTCCTTTGTCTGTGGATCGTAGTAGGACACTTCAATATCACTATCTTCACTACTTGGTTCTTTTGCTGCTTCCAGAACGATCGCGTACGTTGCTTTTTTTGAGAATTCATTTGTTACACTTTTTTTGTTTTTTTGAACAATTTTAGGCGTTATGACTGAAGAATCCAATGAAGTAATGGTCAGGTTTCTTATTTTATCCCCAGTTAGAATAGGTAAATTTTCGTCTAGTGTTGTTTTTTGATTGAAGTAGGAACCTTGTACATCCAAGCTTACTTTGTTACCCGGTTTCATTGAAAGTGTTTCCGGGAATACCGAAATGTCTTTCATTTGTAGACAGGTATTCAATTTCAGAAGAGATTGATATTCCTCTTTAAGAAGGTAATTCCATACGTCTATATCCCCGAAGATATCTACATCAATGGAAGCTCCCGTCAGTAATCCCGCATCAATGATTGCACAGCCTGCTATATCCTTATTGTCTTTGCTTTCAGTTGTTGCACCTAGTACTGTTTCAGCTCTTGCAGATACACCGGCATCGCCTTCAATGCCAATGCCTATAACTCCATAAGCTGAAAGTGCCATTCCAAGCTCACCATTCGCTTTCCCTTCGATAATGCCGCTGCCGACTAACCCTGTATCGAGTTGAGGATTGAACTTGAAATGGGGCTTATATTCACCTTTATGTTTTTTGATTCCATATTCCTGGCTTAATTCGAAAGTTACAAAGTTTTCGATTTTCATTTTGTTCTCGCCGTTCAGTCCCATTTCGAATTCTACTTCCCCCAATACCACTAGACCTGGTATAGCCGTTGGCAGAATTACTTTCGCAATCGGGATTTCCTTGGAAAACAGCCATTTCTTTCTCTTACTGGTTGTCAATTCACTGAAGTCAATTTCCATTCTTTCTTTGACCTCAGCCTCAGACTTGAACTTTGCTTTTGCATTAAGGCGGTTAATTTTCAGCAATCCTAAATCATAATCCAGCTGAAAAGTGGGATTATGGACCTTTATTCGACCATCCACATAAACATCCTGATTTTTATAAGAGACCTTATGGTTCGTCATGCTAAATTCGATTCCATTCTGGTAATTCACACTGGTCTTCGACTTCCACGTTTCGGGAACATTGACCTGATTCTCACCTTTTCGACTCACGGTTTTACTTTGGCTGCTAGCAACACGTGATTCATTCGATCTGATCGTAGCCATTTGAATTCCTTTTTCGGGGATAATAATCGCATTATCAGCCAATAAATTATACTCTTTGTAAATGGTCAGTGCTTCAAATAGCTCTGTAATATCTGGGATGACATAGTCTATGATGTAATTATTTTTATCGGTTTTGACACTTGTCACTTTAATGGCTTTTTGTGGCTGATATTGATCACTACTTGGGATCAACAAGATTTTTTCTTCTACTATTTCATCGGTTATTGCACTTTTAGTCAGAATGGCAGTTCCTTCGTCATCACTAACTAGGTCCTCCTGTTTTACTTCAATTATGGAGTCGATGTACGTGGCTTCTTCCACTTCATCTTTAGTTATGACAAATCCCATCTTAAAAGGTTCTTTTACAAATGTACCATCTTCGTAAGGCATGGCAGCTTTGATTTCGATTTCGTAATAAGCTCCTTTTTCATAACCATTGTTTGGTGGCTTGATTGAAAGTGTTTTATTGTCATTTTTAAGACTTACATCCAAGTCCAGTACTTTGTTCTCTTCATTGACAACTTCCACAAATCCCGAGACCCCCAAGTTGGAACTCAATGCATCGTCGTATGAAATTTCCCATATATAATCTACGGGTATATCACTTTCAATGGGAAACGTTTCTTCTAAACTTATTTCTTCTGTCTTTGTGGATTGCTCCAATGTTTCGTTTGCTAAAGTCGCTTCCGTTTCTCCTTTAAAAAAGAGTGAATATGCACTACCACATAGTACAATGACGATTAAGATAATCGGAATCGTCCATTTCAACTTTGATTTCATTAATGTTTCTCCTTACTTGTGCTATATTGTCAAGTCATAAATACATACGATGAAATATCTATATTAATAAACTCATTAGAATATCAATATTGTGAATTAAGTAATCTTCGACATACTCCATCATAAAGGCATTACTTGCCGTAAACGAACTTTCCAGACCTGCACTTTCAAATGGTCATACTCTAGATAAGGAGCTCATTCACTCCGGTTTAAATAGGCATTAACGTCGAGGGAATCGCCTTAAGCTCCCTTTGAGGTCCTGGAGAGGTGTAGAGTAAAAAAATTAATTCGCTTGTAACTCATGATATTAATAGCAGGAATACAACATGCGGAATATACCCCAAATATAAACTTATGAGTGCAAAAAAAATAAACTACTTATGGATTTCTTTTGATGACGTACATAGAAAATCAAAGGTGGAGAAACCTGCTAAAACTTCTTCCCACATATAGTTTGCAATTAAATTTATAAAGGTTCCTCCAGTCGTATAAAGTCTTTACTTCCTCTCGATCTTACCTTATATACCTATATCCTCCCTTACTTGACTTTCCCATCCCGTAATTAAATGCAAATAATCATGTAATTGTTCCCTTACTTCTAACAATTCCTCTTCTGACCAACCGTCAGACATAAAATCACAAAGCTGTTCAAATAAGGTGTTAGCAATTTGATTACTTTCCAATTCGATTCGTTCGTTTAGTTTGGGGATGATTGTCGAGTTTACATTATTTCTGACCTCTTGGAACACACGCGTAATTTCCATGATGTATTCTGATTTCTTTTTATTTCCTAGTACTAGTTTTACGGCAATTCCTGTAACAGCCCCTACCAGAAGAACACCTGGAATAATAGCTGCGAAAGCTGTCCCCATTGTTACTGCTGCTGCATATGGTCCAAGCACAGCTGAGTAAGTTGCTGCGGCGACACCATATGCCCCGCCTATGGCAGCACCTTTGAAAGCACCGTCTGCTATTGCATTTTCTCCATTTGGAAGATAGGTCAATGTCTTTAAATTCAGTTTGTCGAATAATTCTTTATGTTGACTTTCAAACTCGGATTCTTCAAGTTTCATTTTTTCACTTATGTTTAGGATGGCATCATTCCATTCCATTCTGAACTGGTTATTAATGTCCTCGTATTTCAGTTCCAATGATTTAAGTACATTTTGACTTGAAACGGCTTCTTCTAAATGCTCCGAATTTTTTTGGTATTGCTTGTTCGACAAAGAGTAGGTTTTTAAATGCTCGATTTCTTGCATCAAGAGCTGCTTGCTTCCTTCCAATAAATTTGTGGAAGCCCAACTAGTAAGCTCGATCGAAAGTTTTCTTTTTATACGCTCATTTTGATAACGAATGTCTTCTTTTCTTCTTTGCATAGACTCAAGTAAGAATTTCAGACTGTCTGCCAGTAACTGATGTTGCATTTTTTCTTTTTCGGCTACTGCTCGAATAGACGAAAGTATACTTTGTGCTTGTACATCGGATTCTCTTCTCTCAATATCGTTCTCGAGATAGTTTAAGAGATTTGGAAAATTAGACTTTTCTAGCAAAGCTCCATTATTTGTTTTCATTGCTTCAAAAGCTTGATATGCGGATATAGCAAATGTTTGATCAATATAGTAGCCTAAGCGGCCCTGAATATATTCTTCCAATTCTTCCTTTTGTCCATCTGTTTCATCCAATCGATTAATTACAGCAATAATAGGTTTTCCATAAGAGCTTACAGTGGCTAAATGTTCCTCGATGTCAGCTTGACCAAGATGGTGTGCACTGAATACCCATAGGACGACATCACAATTTTGGATGAAATTCATGGTCGTCTCTTGGTTCATCTGTGTCACCGTTCCTAATCCCGGTGTATCAATTAGGTGCAGTTTACGAAGGTTGGCTATAGGAAACTGTAATTTCACTGACTTTACTTCCTGGAAAAACTCAAAATCGCCTTTGTGTCGATTCAAGATCTCATAAATTTCTTCAATATTACCTTCTATTTTCTCTTCAATTTTTACAATTTCGCCTTTTCGTTCTGGTGAATAATTAACCTCAATAATGCTTGCTGTGGCTTCCGATACATTAGTAGGGGACACGTCTTCACCAACTAGTGCATTCAAAAGTGTCGATTTTCCTGCCTTCACTTCCCCCATGATAACCATTTTCAAGGGACTTTCACATTTGTCACTTAAAATTTGCAAATCGCGACGAAGCTTGTTTAAGTTTCCTAGCAATCCTTCAAAACCAGGAAAATCTTTTTTCGACTTCAAAACCGGTGATAGTTGGAAGTATAATTGTAGATTTTCTATGCTCATAATTAATGACATACGTATTCTCCTTTGTTAACTTTCTTATTAATGAAGAAAACTCTTAATAGGAGTATACGAAGGAAGGAATTCGCAATTTAAACTCTTATTTAATAGTTGGATTTCTTCAAATGTTTCTCTCGCTATTCTTTCCACAGCATACTCTTTTTCACTTATACCAACCACACTAGGAACTCTTTCCTGAGTTGAAGAAGCTGCAACTTCATTTTCTGCTAGAAGATTATCTGAAATGTGGTTGCCTTTATCCAAATTAAATGAGTAAACAGATAAAAATGAATCTGTTGATATTCTCATTAAATTATTCATGGTATTTTGCTTGGACTGTTCAAAGCTTTTTTTTAGAATTTCTTCTATTTCAGATATCATAGTTACACTACCCTGAGTCAATCGCTGTTTAAAATCAGAACGCATTAATTGCTTTGCCACAAATCCCACAATACCTCCAACAGCCAGCCCGATTGGCCCAAAAGCTGCAGACACTAAAATTCCTGCCCCTATAGCTGATGCATATTTCACAAAATTCTCATCCTCTCCATAGGATACATTTCGGGAATGTAGAACTTTAATTTCATTTTTATGGAGAAACCTTGAGTTATGATTTTCTAATGAGGGATATTCAGTAAAGTTAATATTTTTCACGTGATGGTCAAAAAAATTCTTATAGATTTTTTGTTCTTCTTCATAGTATTTATTAAGAATTGACGTAAAAATTGTTGTCTCTAAAATATGTTGGTCTATAAACTTAGTCTGTTCATTAACATCTTTTATCGAAAATACTCTCTGCATTTGTGTAGCAATATTATTTTGTATTCGTATCTTATATTGATCTGTTTCATCTTTAACCATTTTAATAAGGCTATTCGTCTCTTCAGACAACAATTTCTCCCATGTTTTATAATGCTGTTTGTACTTTACTATATCCTTGTTCATCGCTTCAGAAAAATCATTGAGTGAAGCAATTAACTCACGATTATATGCTGTTTTTGCTTTAAGTTTCTTATCATATTGTATTTCTTTGGCATTAAGATAAAACGCTTGATGAATTTCTCGTTTCAACAAATTCATGCCACTTGACTCAATTATTTCTGAGTTATTCATTGTGATACCTTCATAAGCCTTCTTAGCAGAAAAAGGAATGATAGTACGGAAGTAGCTGCCATAAATCCGAGTTGCATCTTCCATAATCTTAGCTACCGCAGCTTCTCCCCCACTTGAATGAATTAAATCTATACGATTCAAAACCGCTATTATATTATTATTATTTTGTTGTTTCTCCCCGATACTGATTAAACTTGTCTCAAGCTCTTCAACCAATTCCTTTGCATTACTAGCAGCTATAGCCGTTGCATCCAACATCCAGATGACACCATCTGCCTTATGGTAGTATTCCTTTGCACTCTTAACCACATTTCCCATTACTTCTTGATCCATTCCTGGTGTATCCACAACATAAAATTGTTCTAAGACCGTTGCTCTAATTATTCCCCAGTGCATTTCAGTAATGTCCGAGTTGTAGAGTCTTTCTCTCCTAAGTTTTGTTACTTTATCTTTTAATTTTTCGTTACTTGGCTTTTCTTTTCTAAACAATTTTAATTCTTCATTGATATTCTTTTCAGACTCTCTCCTTTTACGCTCCTCTTCCTGAATGATCAATTGTGCATTTTCATAACTTTCTACTCTAGTATCATTATTACGATATTTAATATGCACTTTATTTTGAGGGATATCACTTCGAAAGACATCTATCTTCCATGTTTTTGGAAGCACCCCGACTGCAGCTGCTTCTGTTTCTAAAAGAGAGTTTATGAGTGTTGACTTGCCGTACTTGCCTGTTCCAACTACGAACAACATAAAGGATTGGTCGAGACTTTTTATTAGTTGATGGTGCTTGGTCATGTATTCTTCAAGTTCATGGAGAATTCGTGTTGTGCGATTAGGTATATCATTTGTAGTGAATCCCAATGTGTCAATGGCTTTACGAATTGCCAAACTTGAAGTTTCCAACTCCTGCTTTACCATGAGATTTCTTTCTTGGCTTCGAATTTCTGATAACTGCTCTAGGACAACTTTATACCTCTCGACACGGGCTATGGGTTTGATATTTATGTACTCTTCTTTAGTTAGCACCTTTCTCTCTCCTCTATAACTGGGAATATATTAAGTAACAAAGTGCTAGAAATGAGCCCATACTGAAGAACATAGCTGTAAACTGAATTTTCCCTCTTCGTTTAGCTAATAGACTGTCTTCATCCATTGTGGAAATGACTTCTTTTAAGTCTTCGATTACTTGTTGACGGTTATCGTTGGAATTTTTGACAGCGTCGGAAATAGATCGTTCCAGGTTTTCATAATTGCTAATTGATTCCAGCCTTATTCGAGCCATTTCTTCCCCAAATTCAACAATTGAACTTATGGTTTTATTTACATCTTCACTTAATATCTCTATTTTTTTGTTCGAATCGCTTACTTCTTTTGCAAATTGTTCATAGCTCTCTTTTACATCAAGAACTTGTCCTTCAAGTTCTTTTCTTAATAAAGCCAATTTTGAAGCTGTTTTGTTTAAATCTACAATATATTTTTCAATTTCTGGTATCTGTAATTTGACTGTATGAGCTGCATCTACCATAGCTTTACTCACAGACAACTCCATAATCTCTAATGTAATTTCCTTAATGAGATTATCAAACTCATTTTTAATATTACTTTGCATAGTGTGTTGAACCATATAAAATGCCTCCATTTATATCAATCTTGTTTATAAAATATTGTTTATCTGTTTTCCGTACCCCCACCCCATATTTCCCTTCCTCCAGTATGTCCGGTATTTTGATGAAGTTCTTTATTTACAAGTTGCAAAACTCCCTGATCTTCACTGTGATGCCAAACAAATTCTTCGGGGGTTCTACCCATTTCCAAACAATCGATATCATGGTAGGTTAAACCAATTTCTTCCCGTAGGCTTGGATTGTCCACAATTGCCTGGAAAAGCATATCATTAGCTATTCTGAATTGTTGTGCATCACTTGACTCATACAGTTCTTCAACCAACACCACTGTGAACTTTGAATCAAAAACTGGAAATGCTGCATTTAGAGTTTCTCCAGAAGGTAATTCAACAGTTTTTTGTTCAAAAGATATTCCTGTTTCAGCGTGAAATTCTCCCGCCAATTCACCATTACGAATCGAATAATCACTTGCTTCTACAGTTTCTGAACCATCTAACAAATCAACAAATCCGAAAGCAAAAGTTCCAACAACTACAATTTTCCCAATATTTCTTAACCCATCATTCAACGTTTCACTTTCATTACGAACAATACCCTTAACGACTTTCTGTCCGTTTTGAAAAGTATAAATAACTGACTGACCTACTCCTGAAATCAATTGAAGAGAGACGTCGCCTAAATCCTTGACTCCTTGTGATTTACGGAGTGGGATTCGATCTTTCATATCAACACCAGTTTGGATTGTCGCATCCAAAACTTTTGCCATTGAATTAATAGTAAAACGAGTGGTATCGACGACAGTATCACCTACATCCTTAACATACAGTCCTGCTTTAGGGCTAACATTAGAAACCGTTTTCCCTGCAACTGACATTACACCTTTTGCTAACTGAGAACTTACGTCAGTTAATGCAGACGTTGTCTTGTATACTTTGTCCACAGTACTTAATACCCCCTCCACCGAGATGAGACATTCCTACTTGTTTTAATTCGAAGCATGATATATATGGATTAATCTATTAGAAATATATTACATCTGAGCTTATATCTTTCCAATAGATTCGACAAAAATAGACAAATTATGACACTCAAAATTCCCTACATTTATATTGACTAGACTAAAGGAAAGATTCGAATGACCCGTCGCATCACAAAATTAAAAAGGAATGCAAAGTGACTTGAAATCGTCACTTCACACTCCTTTGGTTTAGGAACTTTACAGTTGCTGTATTTTGTATATCCATTGCTCTCCTATTTATTTATGCATTAATAATCTAAAACCTATTCCCTAAAGCTTTTCGGAAATTTCCCAAGCAATTGTAGCGAATAATTTAAATACTTCTTACACAGCTACCCAATTATATTTTCGTCATAGCTAGAAAAGATTGGAAGGAAATGTCTGAATCGTGTAGAATTGTTTCCGACACAGGGGCGTGATAATTTCTGTGCTTTTGAAACCTCCATTTAATCATATGAATATATGCTAGAAAAAGTATAATCAATTCTCATGCATTTTCTTGCTAAGAAGTTGTTTTCTTGCTACATATACCAATAGGAGGTGTACGATGGACTGTACCATTTGTGGAAAACAAGTAGTAAATGAAAACAATCGGTTGCAAAAGAAAGTGAAAGATTTTTTGAAAACAATTAACGAACTCGATCTAAAGCAGCGATGGATTCAACAATGGAAAATCTGTTATGACTGTAGTGAAACGTATACGAATGACATGCTTGTAAGTAGTTCTGAAGTTCAACAAAAAATAGAGGAACAAAAAAATCGTAAGAAACAACAGGTAAAAGTATTACATCGGGAGCCTTTGCAAGCAGTTCGAGCTTATTACATCGAGAAATATATTGATTATGCCACGGAAAAAGTAGAGCAAAAGAGTGTGAATGAAGCTAAACCGCCTTATTTAAAAATCGTCACACATACGATGCAGCCTATATTGCATATGTGGAACGCAGTGAATCGACTGCAGTGTTGATTGTGAGGGATATGGTCAAGAATATTGACACAAATGGAAAGTGGATTGATGTAAGGCTTATCGAGAAGCGATTTGTGTCTAATTTTGATTATGGTGAGGATAGGGATTTTTCATTTATCATTGTCGAATTATTTTCGAGAAAACAAAAACCAACCTATCCGAAGAAATTTGCAGAAGAGACGGATTCTGATTACAAGAACCGTATTGCATATATCACGTGGCAAACAGCAACGGCTGACATAAATCATCAGCGAGCTCAAGGGATAAAAGGGGACGTATATATCGTGTTGCCTTGTCTAAAGAATAATCATGAGGATATGTATGATAAGCATTATATTGTATGGGATGATGTACGTGTTCACTTCAAGCGCGTTCGGACAAGCAATCAATATGTAAATATTCTTAAGCCACCTAAATGGGGATACGATATCGTTGCAACAAAGAAAATTAATCATCAGCAGCTACGTTATATTGAGAAAAACCTGTATAAAATTATTGGCAAAACCCATAAAAAGCGCGTGGTCACTTTATCCTTATTTAGCCCTTAATAGATTAAATGGACAGTATTAGAGTGAAGTTTTTACAAAATCTCAATTAGCCTACGTAGTGAAGCTTACTGTTCTGAGAACACCCACATTAATAGTTTTTGCAAAAGCGGTTAAGTAATGGTGAAAATTTTTATGGATACTACGCAACGCTAGTGGGTACACGACACTATGACCGGTAACTCGTTCCTTTACCTTGTGCTTCCGCAAAAGCTGCCACCTTGTAGTGAATAATTGGAATAGTTCTTTACACAGGTACCTGTTTTTATTATTTGAATAGTTTTATACACAGGTACCCGATTTACGAAATTGTCTTGGGTGGCATACAATTCACAAGAATAAGGATTTATTCAGACGTTGTTTTAAGAAACGGCTTGCCTACAACTTTCAAATTCACATAATTGTCGTTTATCATCAGAATAATTTTTATTACACAAGATTTCTCATAGTTGGAAAAACCACATTACGGATATCTTCCGGTGATTGAATGGAAACAAGAGGGATCGAACGAGCAACTGCACTCTGCAAATCCATGTATCGTTTCAATGATTTGGGTTGTGTTAAGCTTCTAAAAATGCCTTCTTCTTCGGTAATATCAAAATATTCTTGCTCCCTAAATGGATCGTAAAACACCCAGTGGTCATTAATGGATAGACGATCTGACCAGAGTGATTCAACAAAATTAAACTTTGTCACGGAGATTGTAGGAAACTGAAACTGATCATCAATTTCTTCTAAATCCACTTCTATACCATAAACAATTTGCAATTCGCTGTTATTATCCCGATAAAGTTTGATGAAATTAGTGGTTAACCCTCCATCATAATTTGAATCTGACTTTAAGCGTAAAAACTTTGGTGTCAGTACAGTAAAGTTAGTTTCGATTGCAATGCGATCCATCTCCGAAAATAAGAAAGACAAATTCTTGTATGTTTCTTTTAAAACAGATACTGCTGTTGTAATGTTTTCACCGTTTGTACTCATAGTAATCTCCTTTTATTTGTATAGATGGCCAATTAAATTGTATGACTTCTTCAGAGAATTGATAGCTCTCACTAGTGACTTGCTGTGATGAAATGTCACTTACGAATCCACGGAAACGGACCAATTCCTTCTTCTCCAGTAATTGCTTTAGATCTTCAACAATTAACTGGTGCCCAATATCTAATTTCTCCTTTCCAATTAAAGACAATTGTTGATGTAGATCTTGCCAATTCATAAAACCCAACTGAACATTAGGGTAGCGGGTTAGCAATGTTTTCCGCACTGCATTCATCATCTCAAAAGGCGCTAGAAATAAGATGTATACTGGTCGATTCCCTGCAATCTGCTCCAACATAACTGTGTAACGCAATAACTGGTTTCGGCTTTCCCTATAATCCAATACTTCAGTACCAATTTCGTCGTCGGATGATAAACCACTTATGTATTTCACTTCTATCCCGATCAAGATGTCAGAACTCGATAACAACAAATCTATTTCACATTTCTCATGTCTAAACCAAAACTTATACTCCAGTTCATAGGCTTCTAAACGGCTCAGAGCCTCTTCCCATTTTGAAGACACGACTTCATTTGAAAATTGTGCTGTATACAGCATTTTGCTTAAACCATCTTGAAAAGGCAAATATCGAAGTGATCCAAAAAAATTGCCTGTCAACTGGTCCTCGACTCGATCAGATAGATTACTGCTATTCCTGGTTATTTTGTTATGGATTTCCGCTAGCAATTCATTCATCTCTCTTCCATAGTCCAGCGATTCGTCTTTCATTCGTCGCTTTCTATTTTCGCCAATAAATCAGAAAACCCTTCATGGAATCGATTAAGTAAGCCCGATTATTTTGTTTTATCAGCCTTTTAACCAATAGGAAAAACTCGACTAGAGCTTTATTAGTTATGGGAAACTCTATTAAATACACTATAAAATTTTATTCATGTGCGTATACAAGATGCCATCTACTCACATAAGTTTCGGTTGCTAACCAGCTATAGCTTGGTTAATAGGAAAGAACCGTTTAAATTGTTAATGAAAAATCATAAGAAATGAAGCGGCCGATTCAATGTCGGCCGCTTCATAACTTTGTATAAAGTTTGTGAAATGAAATCATCTAATCTTAGTTACCACCTATTCAGAATTTGTAAGCAATATCTGCAAGTAAACACAAGGAAAAAGCAGAAACATGCTAAACATCAAAATTGTTCACTAAAATTCTTCTCCAAAATTGTCATGGGTGGCACCACATAAATTATGAGAATTTACTTGTTTGATTATTTATACGAGAACAAATGTTGAAGAGCTATCCCTTTCAACTTTTGAGAAATCCTCCATACAATTGTAGTGAATAATTGGAATAGTTTTTTACACAGGTACCCACTTTATTATATTTGTTTGTTACACAGGTTCCTGATCTCATAAATTACGGGAGGAAATTCTTCTCATAAACTGGGGCAAGAATTTCATCAATTTTATCAGTATCTATTACACGTTCATTTTCAAATAAGAGTGACTTATCAAATGAACTAATTCTAATTCTTCTAGGTATGGTTATCCTTTTCCACTTATCTATAGTAAATGAAATTTTAGGTTGTTTATTCCGTTTGTTATATAGTGGGATATCAAAATAAGAAATTAAAAATGATTCAAGAAAATCTAATATATTACTGACTAAGGCTTCTGGTCCAAGAGAATCGACAGGTATTTCCTCAGTATTTGGGGGATTACCATGCTGATGTTGATAAGGTAAATTAAATTCCCTCTCTTGGTCTAACCAAATATTTGCTAAATAGATTTTTTTCTCACAACCATCGTAAATTGGGTCATTTAACTTTTGAGTGATTTTATGACCATCTTTATATCTTTCTGTAATATTCTTTGTTTGCCCAATATATATTAGTATCTCAACAGTTGTATGTTTTCTATCGGGATTACTAAATAATCCAGTATTATTTTCACTTTGTTTATGGATAACTAAAAAATCAGCTAGTTCTTTGCTGTTGCTTTTAAATGTTTTCTTTACAGTAATAAAATAAATAAAACAAGAGAATCGTTCCATTTTATTTATTAGATTTTCCCCAAGATCTTGATTAATTAATAAAGCACCTCGTCTTGTCTTGATGTATGAATGTTCTAAGTTATAATAATTGAAGTCTTTAGTAACCTCTTGTGCTTGGTGAGCGAACATAAATTCCTGAATATTTATATAGTATTCTTCAGGATAGAAATGACCATCTTTGTCCTCCAAATTGAAATCAAATTCATTAAATTTATCCTCATACTCAATGTTGCTTATAAGAAACTTTTTTATATTCACTCTTAATTCTCCTGCCATTATGCTTTTGATGAAATTTGATTTACCTCTAAATATATTTCGTAATTTTATTTTTTTAGTTACCTGTCAATCTTAAAATTTCTATCTTTATACAACAATGAAATCTAGCAACAGCTTGGATGTGGATTCTTATAATTCTTGATGCGATTGAGTTAACAATCTGAAGAGATTTTCACACAACACAGGTACCTGTTTTATTGTCCATTACTCTAAGGTCAATATTTGATATATTTCCTGTATTTAATATAATAAGTTGTGTACCCTGATACTGAGTAGAAATTTTCTTCACGATCGGTCCGCTTGAAGAACCAGAAATCATAATCAATGTTTTGTTTAGGGACTACTTCAAAGGAATCTTGATAATACAACGTTAATACATCTTTTCTTTTTTAAAAATACTTATAGAGATTTGTTTCAAAATTTATCTATTCGCATCTCATTTTCTTTTGTAAGGAAAAGAGGGCCAAACCTCAACTGTGACAGAACATATGCCATCAAAGTAACACGCTTATTAAGGTCCTTTTATACATTCCCACTTTCTTTCCAAACATAGATACCTTTCCCTACACGCTCAAAATCTTTATAAACGGATTCTTGGTGGTTCGGAGAATTCGCACAGCATCTTGAAACAATGTGCGTTCTGATTGTGCTCTCTTTGTAAATTGTTCCATTACTCTTGAAGACTTTTAAGACTTCTCCAATTTCAAACTGCCTGTTGGATCGGTCATATGTTATTAAATCTACTGCCTCTAAAATTACTTTACGTGCCTTCATTTTTGACTCACCTTCCCTGTAGAGTACATATTCTAATCCCATATACACTGAAGTCTTATATCATATAGTAAACCAAATAGAAACAACCTCTTGTCGCTTCTTGTCGAACATAGAAAATATTTATCAGATAATTCTAAGCATACCAGGTAGACTTTTTTATATTATCTTTTATAACTGCAGAAATTTGGTTGTATTTAGCTTATTAACGATAATAAATTGAAGAAGCGATTCCTCTTTTACTGACATCCTAAGCACTAAGCAGCCTAAGAATCTCTCGATTTATATCCATAGAAAAACCTCCTATATTAATTTACGTTATACCGTAAATTCAATACAGGAGGTGGCTTTTTTCATGTCATAAAGCCGTTATTCTTAGTCCGTAGTGGTTCTGAAATGCGCGATAAATGGTTCTTTAGCATGTCCATATTCACGCTTTCACTTATGATGATTCCGCTAAAGGTGCCAACAAGCTAAATACAGATGAAGTTTATGGTTAATTTTTGAAAACAGATCAAAAAATTAATGCACTTCAAAATTGTTTATTAAAACCATCGACTCAATTTTATGGGTGGAACTACTTAAATAATGACAATTAACAAGTTTGATCATTTATCGGTCAACGCGTACCTAATCAAACAGCACTTTTATGTGGAATTGGCCTTGTTTAGGGAATTAATCGAAGAAGCGTTCGATGGCCAAGACTTCCAGGAAAACGAGCACGGAGATGGAAAAAAAATTATCAACACACATGACGATGTTGTTAAGCTAAGACAATGGTTGAAAAGATGGGGAAGCATCTTTGGAATTTATCGGAAATGTAGTGGATCTTGTTTCATTAAGACCGGCGCATTCATTCTTGTTAGTTATCGACAATCAGGAATTTGCGAGAAGGAAATTCAAAATTAAATCAAAAGTTCACGTGTGTATACTTCCATGGTGGAATTTGTGGCTGGTGCTGGCGGCACGATAATGATGAAATAAGCCGACGAAGATGCACTTTCGTCGACTTATTTATATATTTAAGAAAAAACTTACTCGAATTCTTTTTAGGAAGAATTGTAGTCAAATGTCAGAATGGTGCAGAATTCTTTCTGACACAGCTATGCATTTTCAAATTTATTCCTCAAATTCTAATTCTTCCAGTTCCTCTTCAGTAAATTGTGGTTCAATTCCCTGATAGCGTTTTTCCATATGTTCAATCATGGTTCTAAGCCATCTTACTTCATTTAAGATAATTATTTTTGGTGCGCCGAGATCAATTAGGCGTTTTGTTCGATGGTATCGATTTTCTGCCATTTTCCACGTTAATAATTTTGCTTCATAATCTGGATTGTCATCGATGAAAGATAATCTTAGTATGAATATACCTTTTTTAATTTCATCAAGAACAGCTTGTTTTTCCTGCGATGTCTCGTCTCGTTCAACCAGATCATTAAACTTGTTAGCTTGATTCTTCAAGTCCCAAATAACCTGATCTAAGTCTTTCTTCAGCTGTGCGGTGTCTTGATCCCTGATTTGTAGAAGTACATGGGCATAACCTATAAGACTTCTTCTACATAACAGTTTCGTTGTATACTTTGTAGGTAGTTCGCGAAAGCCTACATCCAACCCTTTTAGTCCTCCTGCAATGGCCGCTATGGTGTCACTGTCATTCCCCCTATTCGCAGCTCCAATGACGACCTCTTCAAAGGTTTCACAAGTCAGAAGCCAGTAGAGAACCCATCTCATGGTATGAACTACATAGCCATCAGGCGGACAATCGGGATCTAAATCATAGTTAGTATCATATCGTGTATTCTTGATTTCAGTTAATATAGATGTTTTCAGGTCTTCCCCAGTCAAAACCCGACAAGCTATCTGGTTATAAATGACACAAGCTTCTGCTGCTAGATCATCATAATGCGTCATTTTTGATTGCTGGACCGAGAGTTCTTTGATTTTATTCTTATCCGAATAGGCAAGAGCAATTGGCAGGCATCTCATAAGACTCCCATTTCCAGCACTCATTCCATTCAGTTGGTGATGGGTGGCCTCTGCTGCTTCAAACCAATTTCCCTGTACCTGATCCAGTACAGTATGAATGATGATCCCGATATCAACAGGATCAGTTTTTCTCCAGTTTAAAAATTGTTTGCCTATCTCATCAATAGGGTCTGCAGAGTTAGCCAAGATTCCTTTTATCACAGCTATCGTCATTTCGGTATCATCCGTTACTTGACCTGGTTCCAGTTCCCAATGCCCGCCGCCAATAATGTCTGTAATTTTTCCGTATTGATTCTGGATTTCTTCCTTTGTCATAAATTCTGTTGTAGCTCCAAGGGCATCCCCAATGGCTACACCAAATAATGCCCCTTTGATTTTATCGATCATCTTCTATTCCCCAATCTATCGTCATGTCTTGTAAACTCTTATTTGATTGAATAAAAACCGGATTCAAGGACAGCTTGGATCTCTTGCCGAACTTGCTTCGGCATATGCTCTTTATACAAATCAATAGATGGTCCATACTTCCTTTCCATAGCAGATCCTGATACCAAGATCAACCGATCAGAATAGCTCTGCAGTTTCATAATTTGTTGCATGATATTTTCCATCTTTTTTCGCCCCTCAAAAATTGGGGGAGTAGAGACAATAGACACAACTTCACAGTTCAGGGAACGGAGATGTTTTGCTAACAGGTACGATAATCTGGATTCAAATGAATCAGCAAAGTTTGTATAGTGAATGACCTTCTTAGCTTTTGAAAGCACTTCAAGTATGGCAAACACATCATCTCGTGCATCATGTTGTTCCTTTCGCTTTTTGTCTTCTATCAACAAATTACTAACTGATTCAACATCATTCATTTTCGCCTGCTCACCGACAAGGATCAGTAGCTCATCCGATTGATGGTCAATGAATTGGATCTTGCTAGTTCTAAGGATGTTTTGCAGGAATTCATCTGGAGAGACTCCCGACTTTCCTTCTAACAAGGTCTGGCACGCAGGGCAAGGGATTAATTGTGGGTGATAAAGGATTGTTGCAGAATCTCCACAGAGGCTGCAGATTAATGGATGCAGATAATCTCCTGTCTTAGAATCATAGTAATCTTCTTGGTTATAACCATGTTTACAATGCCGACAAACAAGAAACCCGCTTTGACTGGTGATATTCGCACATTGTAATTCCTCTCTTAACATATTCCGATAGAGTTTTCGCCATGCAACTTTTGCTTTTGGGTGGACAGCCTCCAATAGATGCTGCTCAATTTTATCAAGCAAAGGGATTTGTACTCGTAATCCGCCACTCACCCATTGCCCATTCCATCCACACTCACACTGATAGCTATATTCCGTTATCACGACGCAATCACCTTCATTCCTTATGATCAAATTTCCACAATTCTTTTAGCTTGTGGAAGATTCTCGGTATCTGTCCATATAGAGCGTAATCAGTCTCAAGATGATCTACAGCTGAATCATTGATCAAAACGACTATTGCATGTTCATTTTTTTCCAGAATCAGCTGGTTAAACGGAGCGACTTGCAAAGAAGTGCCTACTACTAAAATGAGATCGGCATTTTTCACAGCATTTTTCGCCATATGGTAGCCTTGAACCATATCACCAAAAAATGCAACGTTTGGACGAAGCACTGCTCCACAATCACAGATGGGTGCTTCATTCTTTTTCAGTACATCCACTAATGGGTAGAGTTGGCTGCATTCAGGACAAACACATTCATGAATACTCCCATGCATTTCAATCACCTTTTCGCTGCCTGCTTTTTTATCCAGCCCATCGATATTCTGCGTGATGATCGTGACATCCTTTTGAAGTTCCTGCGCTACCCATGCAAAAAAGCGATGGCCACTATTCGGCTGGAGCGATTGAATCGTTGCAATCAAAGCCCCATGAGTTGGGAATGGTGTAATGGGTTCCAAGGTTTTCTCAATTAGCTCATACATGGCATTCCAGAAGACTTCTGGATTGTTTTCAAAGGTTACCTCATTAAGCTTCGCTAACACGTCTGAATTTTTTCTCCACATACTGTCTACAGACGAGCGATAATCGGGAATTCCGCTGGCCGTACTTAACCCAGCCCCGGACAGAACCGCAATCTTCGATAAAAGACGGATTTTGGCAATATCGGAAAGGTCCTCAAAGGAAGAATCCTCAGACGATTGTTGTGCCCGCTCCCGCACCAGGCCAGCTACAGCATGCCTCATTCCATTTTTCAATTTTGCCAATGCAGCCTTAGTAAATGGAGCATAGGGCTCCCCCTCAGAGTTATAGGCAGGAATTTTCCAAAAATAGCTGTCCAAAGCAGGAAGGCCATCAACCGTATCGATCAGCTGGGTATGAAAATTATTTAAATGACTAGATGAAGCCACGGCATTTTTTGCGCCTTCATGGTAGATTGCATTCCATGCCTGCTGATAAGACATGCCCAAGATTTCATTTGAAACATGCTTTTTAACAAAGAAACCTATTCCCCCCATCAGATTGCGATACCCCGGGATATGAATGGTGCCCATAACTTCTAATGGGTTGCCTGCTTTTGGTGTAATGCCATTCTTTTTGGTCCACTTAGTTTCAGTTTCATTTTCTTTAGCTGTGTCCATATACTCACATAAAATAAACGTTCCAAACTCATTCTCATGAGCAAGTTCCAACACCTTCAAACGGCCAACTAATTGGCCAATTTCATCTCCCACATGCAGGTCTTTTTTGTAAAAATCATCACGTACCATCAATACATGCTTCATACTTTCATCCCCTTCCGTCTTTGTTGCCACTGTACACCATCCCGGGTAAAAGCCGCTTTAACCGCAAAACAAACTCCTTTCAAATAGAAAGGAGTTTGGCGGTCATATTCTGGAAGGTTCCATTCTTCCATACGTGCAATTCCTGCACTGGTGTTCCTTCGCTGCACAGGTAAAGCAGATTCTTCTGCCACATTCGCTGCAAATATACCATCTATAATTTGAGGTGTCCCGGTAACCACATCCGCCTTGGCAGTTCATCCAGATGCTAATGCTGATTCCTCCTTTTTTCTATAGTGTGAAAGTAAAGATGTTGCAAAAGCGTATGCCAAATAAAGAAAACAGCTATTAGTAATGGCATTACAATTTAGATTAATAATGCTATGAACTAAAATTAGTTAAGGAAAATATGGGGAAAATTAAAATAAACCGTATATCCGAAAAAAGTTAAGGATATACGGTTATTTGTGAGGCGTATATCATTCGCTACACTTAAACAAGATTCAAATTAATATCATTCAACTCAGTTTTTTTTACTATAAATGTCTTTGGTCTCTTCTCCTTGTAATAAACTCGAAAAGCTTCAAGAATGTTTTCCTCAACAATTTCCCATGTTTGTTGATTGTCATTATCTGCTAGATCTTTTAGATAAATAAAGGCTTCATTGGGATAATCATAAATATGATTTAAATTTCTTTTTTTCTGATGTTCGAACTTACGATCAAATTCAATCTGTTTAACGATTCCTCTATGATCGCCGGCAGACTTTTTCCCGAAACGCAAGATAAGGTGGGGTTCACGGTTATTACTTAGTTTTGCAAAGCCATTCTTTTGTTTGTCAGGGTTCTGATTATACGCCACACCATCGGTTATATTAATCATTCGATGGGCTGGGTCACCCATTCCCTTTAAAATAAATTGATCGATTTTATCTGCAACCGCTGCATATTCACCGAAACTTTCAAAACCATTGTCTATTGGAAGGTCTGTTTCCATTTCCTCTATCTCCACTTCAACCTCATCTTTAACCCTTATTTCTACTTCTTGGAACGAAGGAGACGAATTAAAAGCGTGCACGACATTAATCACCATTTTCTCAATGTCCTCATACTTGTTCAACTTTCCACCGATTGCCCCTAAAAACTGGTGCAATAATAGTACCTTTCGATAAACACCATTATGCTCCCAAACATAGCCTGTATAGGCCTGGACTCTTTTATCAAGAATTTTATAGAAGTTACCTTCTAGCCAGTTGTTCTCAATAAATGTCTCTAAGGTTGCACTAGCCCCGCTTCCATTTGCTATTAACCATCCATCTGAGGCCAGGTTGTTTGAGATGATATTAAAGAGTTCCGTTAAATAAGGCTTATACTCTTTGACTTTCTGAAAAAGCATCTGAACCGTCTGTCTGTTATATGCACCGATTTTGGATGAATGAAGCGGAATAAATTCCCCTACAAATATTGGATCCTTTTCGACGATATTGAGATATGTTGCTAGTTTATCTTGTGCAGTATTGCAGCCACGAACGACCTCTGTCCATTTTACTAATTCTCCATTTTTTAGCGATTCCATTAATACTGTAAGTTTCTGATAAAAGTTACCGATATTAGGTTCATTTCTTTGATTTGTTATATAAGAATTAGCGTACTCCATCCATGTTTCACCAGCATGCAGCTTTTCATTAATTGTCGTGTCATTCTCTAAAAACAATTTCGGATTAAGCCCTAAGAACGCAAATGCTAAAGGTTTGCCCTCCTTATTTGTACTAGCAAAGGGAACCGGTGGGATTAAGTAGTTTTTGTTATCAAACATCATGTTTGTATGAAATTTCTCTTCTACTCTAGTAATTCTCAAAGCCTCATTAAAGCGTTGACTTAAATCATGCAATTTCTCCTGATCTTCCGACACTAAATGACTCGGTTCCTGACCAATTAAAATAGAAATCAACTTTAAAAAATCCTTTTCCATTCAAATTCCCCCTGTATATTAAATTTACCCTTCACTTGCTGGAATGATTTCTACAATCATGATTCCTTTATTGCAATAATTACATTTCAAGCATCCGATTTTTCACGTCCTCACTAAACATCTCCTCTGTCTTATCATTGATAGACAATGTAGATAGCTTCACGATAATTAATTTAGGACTTAATTGATAATCAGGATTCCGCGACATAAGGTGAGCAACTTTGGTCACCAATACACCGTATGGTTCCGCTCTTTTTTCCATACATCTATTGCAATACGCACAACTGACTGGAGCAATTCTAGACGCATACACTCCCACAGCTACATTTTTACCGCAAACACTACAAACCATGGTTGTCTCATTCATTGACTATTCTCCCGAAATACTAGAATCAAAATCCCACGCTTGATGTAGAGAACTCACCATATCTAGTAGTTGTTCTAATTGTTTATAGCACTCGTCTGGAACTGACTCTTTTAGTTGCAGAATCTCATGATATGTTTTCAACTGATACTTCCGAACTTCATCCTGGAGATCAAGATACTTTGCGGATTCTTCTAAATACCCAATTGCCTGAATCATGTCCTTGTGGCTCTTAGATGCAAATGCTAAAAATTGATAACCGTAATACAGTATACTGTTGGATGTATAATTCGAATTTCTCAAACTAGCCTCAGTAATATTTTCACGACATTCCTTCAACATTGCTTCTTCTCTTCCTAATTGAAGAGAGGATACCCAACGGTTGAACCATAACTGACCTCGTACACCGAACGATAAATCACAATCAGCTACTGTCTGAAGCATTTCAATTCCTTTATTTGCAAAATGCAGCGCTTTTTCCATATCTTTTTTATAACTTGCATGCCAAACCGAAAGGCTATTGTATCCCCAAATAATTTGATCAAAATCGATTTGACCGTCATCATTCTTATGTTCGAACATTTTTTCAACAGCACCATTCAATAATTGAATCGCGTCATCAATAACTTCCGGATGCGATTCACTAAAATGAATGATTAAACATCTTGCTAAAGTTGCGTGACTCCATGCAGAATCGTAATTTTCAAAAACAACTGCAGGACGTCCAATTGGATCATTTTCTTTCAGAAAAGCAACATAATAATCAAAAGTGCTGATATCTACCACCAGCAATCTCCCCCTTAGTCGGTATAAAGGTTTAACATATCAATCAATAACTTTTTCATTGTTTCTCTAAGACTTATCGGATGAAGTACTTCTACATCAACCTTTTGCGAAAGAATCCAAAAAATAATCCCTTCTGTACCGGCAACTTCCACTTCTGCCACAAATGCATTCTCGTCTTCCCTGATAATTTTACCCGAAGGAAATCTACGAAAAAAATAAGGTCGAATGCCTGACTGAATCTTCAGTGTCACTGTTATAACTGCCCCGGTAAACATATTAAATGATTGATTGGCATACTTCCCTGGCTGGAACCTGTCTTTGTCTCTCCCGGGAATGAAGGTGTCATTCAATACTCGGAAATCGAAGATACGGTCCATTCCAAAGTTGCTCGGAGAATCCTTTCCATTTTCTATTTCTTGTGCAACTAAATAATATGCTTTATCATGCAAAATTATCGTCAATGGTTTTACTTTACGGACTTTATATGTGCCATCATATTTCTTGTAAGTAAATGACACTAATTTATGTTGCTGAATCGCTATAAAAATCCCCTCAATATCTGGAAGGAGATTCCTTGAAACAAACTCGTGGTAGTAATACTCGTAACTCTGAAAAAATGTTCGAAGACGGTATTGCTCAGCATTCGAGAACTGATTGATGATTTTCTTTTGAAGAAGCTTCACTTCATTTAAATTTAGGCTTTGGTTATGGTAGATCAGCAGTAATAATGCAAACGCATCACCAAAAGAAAACTGGTCAGTTGCAGAAATTTCGTATGTGTTCCCCAGGTCGTTTGCCATGATATGGACAAAATCATCTTCTAAAACTTCTCTCATCAAATAAATATCATTTTTAATCGTTTCTTTGTGTACACCATAATCTCTCATTGCTTGTTGGACATCAATGACTTTTTCTTTCTGCAAATGATGAAATAGGTCAAGAATTCTTAACTGTGAACTATAATGTGTTTTTTCACCGATTAACGATTTCCGGATGTCTTTTTCGAATTTGCTGCATAATACCAGCTCAAGCTCATACCATTTGTTAAAGTGAAGCTTTAACAGTTTTAATAATTCCGGGAATCGACTTACTTTACGAGTGAGGAACGAGGTCTTTCCCGTCACTTCAGACATGAAACCTTCTACGACCGCATAATATAGGAAGTTTTTATTATTAGGCTCGAGATAAATTCTGATTACTCCCGAGCCCTTCTTTAATTCCGCTATTAACTCTTGCATTTAATCATCCCACTGTTTCAGATATTTTTTATTCAGTTGTCAAGGATCTATTTACAATATAACTGCCACTAACAGTACAATGTACTGTGGCCAATCAATAAAAATAATAAAATATTTAAAAGACGTTTTTTATGTTCATCCCTCGCCCAAGTTGCAAACAAAGCTACCTTAAGAATTGGATTCATGTGAAAACTGTGGTTTCAGAGTATGCCAAACATGTCCGTTGGGTAAAAGTTAGTTTTATTTTAAATTAAGAAGGGCCCTGATTTAGGGCCCTTCTTAATTTGTAGAGATTCAGATTTCAGCTGTTTTGAATTGATTGGTAATACCTATTCGGGAACATGCAATTGATAAATCACATGAAATTCTGGCAAGACAGCTTTAATTCAATTTATCTTGCTTATGGTAGGCATAATCAATCAAGTCTTTAATTATTTCATATGGGTTGTCCCTATCTAATTTCTCCAGTGGAATATATACTTCGTGCTTTTTTCGTTTATGACTTCTTAATTTCTGTATGTTAAAAACTAGCTTATCTTGTACATCTATTTGTTTTTCCTTCCCAATTGTTGAGTTCGGAAAACCAGGATCCACGTGTAAAATGAGTGACTGGAGACTCCCACCATGTAACGTTGCAAACTTCCTTTGCTTTTCCTTTTTATAGCCTACAACGGGCTCCTTCTTGGCATCTTTGCATGTTACTCCTGGTAAATTTGAAAGATATTCGTGAATCTTTTTCGCTACCGATTCCTCTTTGAAATGTCCTAATTTATCTGTCACCATATGTCCTCCCGCCTAAATACATTACATTTGACTAAATATACAGTCTATTATATTATTCCATCACTTCCACATATTAGCAAGATAATAATGGGTCTATTAGATTAGAAAAAAATTCTACATTAGTTCGATACTAATGGAAGCTATCTTTCGAAGAAATTAAATTAGGAGTGGAGTGTTTATAAAGGTCAGCCTCTTAAACGCTGGCTGCAAGAGATTAAACTTATCAACAATTGAGAAGTAGCTTGTCTATAATGAAGGTTAATAACAAGATAAAAGCCATGTTAAAGAGCGATATCACGTTTATCGATGTCTTTAGCATTAAGCCTAGGAATCTCATTTACTTATCCATTGAAAAACCTCTTTACCGTAAATTCAATACAGAGGTGGCTTCCTTTATGTCATAAGTGCTTCTATTTTTTGTCAGTAGTGGTTCTAAAATACGCCATAAAAGCTTCTCAAGTATCTCCGTATTCACTGCTTTCACTTTTGATAATTCCGCTAAAAGTGCCACCAAGGCTAAATACAGTGGAAGTTTATGGTTAATTTCGTGAAAACAGATAAGAAAATTAATACACTTCAAATTTGTTTATTAAAAACCAAAACTTAACTTTTATGGATGGCACCACTTATATTATGAAAACTTACAAGTTTGATCATTTATGCAGCATCTATCATTTAAAAACTATTACCTAAAACTTTTCGGATTTCATCCATGTAATTGAGGTGAATAATATAAATAGTTTTTTACACAGGTACCCGATGTTTTAACTGCATCGTCTATCAGGAATCAACATGAAGGTGTTATACCTTCTATTGAAGATATAGGAGCTATTTTTATTGAAAATTGCATACAGTCAGCAATTAACAATGCATCTATATTTATCAATACTCCTGAAGGAACATACCCTCTTATTGAAATCAACAAGAATCAAATTGATACTAAAGATTCTGAAATTGCTCTTCAAAGAATAGTTCAGCATCTTCATATGCTTACAAATCAAAACTATGAGTTGATTAATTCAAAGATTGGAAAATCCTTACTCGCAAATAACATGACATTTGTCGCAAACGATAGTTTAATTAACTCTCCAATAGTGGAAGTTTGGTAATGCCACATAAAAAGAACGGTCATTTTCGGATGAACCGTTCTTTTTATGGAATGAAAGGCTAGGCTTCTTTATGATTATGAGTTATGAAGACAGGTTCAAAATTCCTAATTGTTTTCATTTCTGGGACGCGAACTTATAATTGCATGGGTACATTTTATTGACATTCACATATGATAACTAGAAATCCATATGTGAAAGCGGTGTTTAATTGAGAAATAACAGCGATTCCCA
>Ga0209013_10000670_pt1 | contig 31096 bp, 34 predicted proteins | sample Cruoilmetagenom2_FD_187291 | JGI IMG/M metagenome (GOLD analysis project Ga0209013, IMG submission 187291) | Oil polluted marine microbial communities from Coal Oil Point, Santa Barbara, California, USA - Sample 2 (SPAdes) (version 2) | ecosystem: Environmental > Aquatic > Marine > Oil seeps ...
GTAGCTGGTCAAACGAGTAGAGAATTAAACTTGCTTAAAGAAGAAAAAAAACGTCGAAAAATATAAATGTTATTTTTTTGAATCTAACAATTCAAATTTTGAATTGTTAGAAACATAAAATATCTTGTTATGTGTTATAGATGAGATAGTTTCATATTCAGAATATAGCTCTTCCGAAATCTTTTCACCAGGACGTAAACAGGTAAGTTTCATGCTAATTCATTCTTAAACATATGTGGAGGTGATAACAATATTTTTGAATTGTCATTTAAAAGGAATATTCATTTGTAATTAATAAATGCTAATATTTTATTTTTATAGTATTTATTGTAGCAATAGTTTCACAATTTTCGACAGATAATGAAATGTGCTTGTCCTCAAAATCGTTTTCTATAACATAGATTCTGCAGGAATCAAGTTTAGTATTGCTTTCATAAAAATTTACATCTCCAAACTTTAACACTTTTGAAATTATTAATGTATCTATAGATTTATTTTGAATTAAGTCTATTACGTTTTGAGAAAATATAAGTTGCTTTGTGCTGATGTTTTTTAATACTCTTGCATCTGGGCCATAATTGCAAGAAGCCCTTTTACCGCTTAAAAAAAAGGCTAAAAATATAAGCCCAATAGAGAATCCTCCAAGATAAAATCCAACGCGTTGTATAAGTTTCATGAATATCTAATAAATTATGGGTACTGAGGTTTTAAAAAATTAGAAGATTAACGTCACTAAAATCTAAATCAAACCAATCTGCAACAGATTTGTTAGTTAAAATTCCGTGGTAAAAGTACAAACCATTTTTTAAACCACGATCAAAACGCAAAGCATTTTCTATACCACCATCTTCAGCAATTTTTAATAAATAAGGCGTGAAGATATTGCTTATAGAAACAGATGCAGATCTTGAGTAACGAGCAGGAATGTTTGGAACACAGTAATGGATAACACCATGTTTTTCGAAAGTTGGATTATCATGTGTTGTAATGTCGCTTGTTTCAAAGCAGCCCCCCATATCAATACTAACATCTATAATAAGTGCTCCAGTTTTCATATTTTCTACCATGTCCTCACTCACTAAAATTGGAGCCCTATTTTTACCTCTAACAGCACCAATTGCAACATCACAGCGTTTTAATGCTTTTAGTATATTTTTGGGTTGCATTGTAGATGTGTAAATCGTTCTACCTAAGTTAGATTGTAGTGCACGTAATTTAGTTATCGAATTATCAAAAACTTTAATATTTGCTCCTAGTCCTATTGCCGAGCGTGCAGCAAATTCTCCAACAGTTCCAGCACCAATTATTACGACTTCAAGAGGAGGAACACCACTTATATTTCCAAATAATAAACCATTTCCTTTATTAACATTAGATAGTAATTCAGAAGCTATTAAAACAGAAGCAGTACCAGCTATTTCACTTAATTGTCTTACAGCAGGATATGCACCATCTTCGTCTCTAATAAATTCGAAACCAATTGCTGTAACTCTTTTTTTAGCCAAAGCTTCAAAATAGATTTTGTTTTGGGTTTTAAGTTGTAAAGCCGAAATAAGTATTGTTTGTGGATTGATGAGTTTAATTTCATCTAGTGTTGGTGGTTCTACTTTTAAAATTATGGGACAAGAAAACACCTTGGCTTTATCTTTAGTAATTTCAGCTCCAGATTCGCTATAATCTTTATCCTTAAAATTTGCACCTTCACCAGCATTAGACTCCAAAAGTACGCGATGCCCATTATTAATTAGAGCAGAAACAGCATCAGGAGTTAGGCATACACGCCGTTCTTGAAATGACGTTTCTTTAGGGATGCCTATATATAAATTACCTTTGCGCTTAAGTACTTCAAGCATTTCTTCTTGAGGGAGCAATTGTTCTTTTGTAAAAGGAGAAAGTGGTTTATTCATAATTTGGATGAATTAAAAACACAAATTACAAATAAATTTGAAATATAAATTAAAAATAATCTCTAAAGGAGCGTGGTTTAATCTTAAACTCATCTTCTAATTCTTCCAAAGATTTATCTACAGTGTTTATTTTATCAAACATCTTGGCTCTAATTAAGTAAATAGAAGGGATTATGATTGCCATTACTGGTAATAAATAAATAATGGAATTCATATCAGCAAATTCTAAATCGTCATTTAAAGTGGTAATTATTTGGTAAAAATACATACCTATTGGCACTAAAAGGACATGATACCACCAATGTCTATTAGTGAAAAACCAAATAAACAATAGAATAAGAGGTATAATTTTACCCATTAAAGTCCATGCAACAATTGCTACCGACTCATAATATTTAGCTTCATATGTAAACAAAAAAGTTTCCCAAACTAGTGTGTTTGGAAAACTTTGATATAAGTTAAAGATAAATGGAGTAGCAGCAATTATAGTAGCTACAATACTCCCAACAAGCAAATTTTTTCTAATTTTTGGCTTGCTTTGGTAATTTAACTTTTGCTTTTTCAACTTGAGTTGTTGTTTGTCCATCTAAATCGATTAAATTAGCAGCTTGCACTGTAAACAACATCCCACCAAAAATCGCCAAGGCGATTAAATACTTTTTAGTTTTCATAATTTCAAGGGATTTAATTAATTAATTAACTGTAACAAATATAACTTTAGGGTATTTCTAAAAGTGTTAATATTTTGTTAAAATCAATTTCTCAAATCTCTTGAAGGTTACGGTTTAACCGTACTTTTATGATTTTGATTTGGGTTTCGTTTACTTATTTCCTATTAATTATTTTAATTTATTTTAGTTATTTTATCATAAACACTCAAATCAAGTGCTCTAGAACTATTATTATTCTTTTTTAACTTCAAAATATCTACTTCATTCGGCAGAAAAGCGTCAATTTTATCTGGCCATTCAATAAAATTCCAATGTCCTGAATAGAAATAATCTTCTATTCCTATATCTAATGCTTCATTAGCATCATCAATTCTATAAAAATCAAAGTGATATACAATATCGTCTTTAACTTCATATTCATTTACAATTGAAAATGTTGGGCTAGTTGCTTTTGCTTTACTTCCTAATGCTTTTAATAATGCATTGATAAGTGTTGTTTTACCAACTCCCATATTTCCATAAAATAAAACGGTTTTAGACTTAAAACTCTTTAGTAACATAGTAGCTATGTCATCAATAGTATCTAAATTGAATTGTTCTATTTTAATCATCAATTGTTAAGCAATATTAGTAATTATTTTACAAATAAACAAGTAAAAAGTGTATTTCATCGATGATTTGTGCGATTAATGGATAAAATCATCTTGGATTTAAGACTACAAAAGGAATAATTACTTCTTCTAAAGACACTCCACCATGTTGATAAGTGTTACGATAATAACTTACATAATGGTTATAGTTATTAGGATAAGCAAAAAACATATCTCCTTTTGCAAAAATAAATGAACTACTCATCGCAATTGATGGTAACATAATTCTTTTAGGATCTCTTGCAGCCAGTACATCCTTATCCTCGAAAGTTAAACTTCTTCCTGTTTTATATCGTAAATTAAGACTTGTATCTCTATCTCCAATAACTTTCGAAGGATTTTTTACGTTAATTGTACCATGGTCTGTAGTAATTATAAGTTTAAAACCAAGTTGCTGAGCTTGTTGAATAATATCTAAAAGGGGAGAGTTTTTAAACCAACTTAAAGTTAAAGACCTATAGGCTTTATCGTTTGAAGCTAATTCTTTAACAACATCCATTTCTGTTTTAGAGTGAGATAGCATATCTACAAAATTGTAAACAACTACAGTAAGGTCATTGTCTTTTTTAGATTTAAAGTTGTCTGCTAGTTTTTTACCAGCTTTTAAATTTGTGATTTTAAAATACTCATGTTTTATATGATTTAGCCCTAAACGTTTTAGTTGAGCTTCTAAAAATTCGTTTTCAAATAAATTTTTACCTCCTTCATCAGTATCGTTTTTCCAATAATTTGGATGTAAGCTTTCCATATCAGAAGGCATTAATCCAGAGAAAATAGCATTTCTGGCATATTGTGTTGCTGTAGGTAAAATGCTATAGTAAGGAGATTCGCTTTCTTGTTTGTAATGATTGTTTACAATCGGCTCGAAAGCTTTCCATTGGTCATATCTTAAATTATCTACAACTACCAAAAGTGTTGGCTGACTTTTACTTAACTCAGGTGCAACTTTTTCTTTAAATAATGTGTGTGATAATATTGGAGCATCTATATTAGGTTGAAACCAATCCGCATAATTTTTATCAATAAACTTTCCAAACTGAAGATTTGCTTCATTTTTTTGAGATTCTAAAATCTCAAACATGGCATGGTCTTCAATGTTTTCTAGTTCTATTTCCCAATAGATTAATTTTTGATATAATTCTATCCATTCTTCATAACTATTAACCATAGATAAATCCATAGCTATTTTTCTGAATTCTTGTTGATAGCTAGAAGTTGTTTTTTCAGAAACTAATCGTGTATGATCTAAATTCTTTTTTAAGCTCAATAAAATTTGATTTGGGTTTACAGGTTTAATAAGATAATCAGCAATTTTACTACCAATAGCTTCTTCCATTATATATTCTTCTTCACTTTTGGTAATCATTACAACTGGAAGATTAGCACGTTTTTCTTTAATTTCCGATAAGGTTTCTAAGCCCGTTAAACCAGGCATGTTTTCATCTAGAAAAACAATATCAAAATTCTTTTCTTCTATAATCTCAATGGCTTCTGAGCCACTTTGGCATGTTGTAACGTCGTAGTTCTTTTTTTCTAAAAATAAAATGTGTGGTTTTAATAAATCTATCTCATCATCAACCCAAAGAATGTTTATATTGTTCATATATTTATATTTGCATAAATTTTTAATTCAATTATCGTTTGCATACTAAAAACAAACTAAAAATATTTAACGACCCAATTTACGGTTTTATTACGATTCCTAATTCTTTAATTTTTGATTTAGTTGAACATAAACACTTTCAAAGACTTCGTAGAATTACTCAAATGGGTTTATCTTATTTAGTATATCCAGGAGCACATCATACAAGATTTCATCATGCATTAGGTAGCATGCATTTAATGCAAAATGCTATTAGGATACTTCGTTTTAAAGGAGTTACAATTTCTGAAGAAGAAGAAAATGCGTTGTTAATTGCAATTCTTTTGCATGATATTGGCCATGGTCCATTTAGTCATGCTATGGAAAATAGCATAGTAAAAGGAGTCTCTCATGAAGAAATTTCATTGCTATTTATGCAAAAATTGAATGCAGAATTTAACTCAAATTTAACGCTTGCTATACAACTGTTTAAAGGTGAATATCATCGAAAATTTATGTATCAGCTCATTTCAAGCCAGTTAGATATGGATCGTGCAGATTATTTAAAAAGAGATAGTTTTTACACAGGAGTGTCTGAAGGTAATATTAATAGTGCCCATTTATTAACAATGTTAAATGTAGTTGATGACCAACTTGTGATTGAAGAAAAAGGAATTTATTCGGTAGAAAGTTTTCTAACGTCAAGGCGGTTAATGTATTGGCAAGTGTATTTACATAAAACCAGTTTAGTTGCCGAACAATTAATGATTAGGGTATTAAAACGAGCAAAAGAATTAACCCTTAAAGGAGAATTGCTTAATGCTAGTAAATCATTATCTTACTTTTTAAAAAATGAAATAGAGCACGACGACTTTAATGATTTTGCAATAGAAGCTTTCTCTAATCTAGATGATTTTGATATTATTTCTGCCATGAAAGAATGGCGTTTCCATACTGATTTTGTATTGAGTAATCTTTGTCAAATGATTATTGATAGAGAACTTTTAAAAATTAAAATTAAAAACAATCAAATTAAAAACGAAAACTTAGACAAACATATTAATAGTTTGATAGACAAATATAATATTACTAAAAATGAAGCAAAGTATTTTGTTTTTGCAGGAGAGGTTACAAATCAGGCCTACCAACTAAAAAAACAAAATATAAAAATAGTGTTTAAGACAGGTAAAGTAATAGATATTGTAGAGGCTTCGGATCATTTAAATTTAAAAGTCCTTTCAAAACCAGTTACTAAGTATTATATATGTTATCCAAAAGACAAACTTTAGTACATTTTTTATATTTTTGCGACACATGAAATTTACAGCCACACAAATAGCAGGAATTTTAGAAGGAGACATTGTTGGGAATCCTGATGTTGAAGTCTCAAAACTTGCAAAAATTGAAGAAGGAACTAAAGGAACATTAACTTTTTTAGCAAATCCAAAATACACACAATATATATATAGTACAAAAGCTTCAATCACAATTGTTAATAAAGATTTTAATCCTGAAAATGATTTAAATACTACTTTAATTAAGGTTGAAGATGCCTATAAGTCCTTTTCAAAATTATTAGAATATTATAACCAAATTAAAATGAATAAAACTGGAATTGAACAACCAAGTTTTATTTCTGAATCTTCATCGTATGAAGAAAACGTATATATTGGTGCCTTTTCATATATTGGTGATAATGTTAATATTGGTGATAATGTAAAAATTTATCCAAATAGTTATATAGGAGATAATGTTAGTATTGGAAATAATGTTTTAATATTTTCTGGTGCAAAAATTTATTCTGAATGTGTTATAGGAAATAACTGTGTTATAAATTCGGGTGTGATTATTGGGGCTGATGGTTTTGGTTTTGTGCCAAATGAAAAAGGAGAATACAATAAAGTACCACAAACTGGAAATGTTATTCTTGAAGATAATGTAGATATAGGAGCAGCAACAACAATTGATAGAGCTACTTTAGGATCAACAATTATTCGTAAAGGAGTTAAATTAGATAATCAAATTCAAATAGCTCATAATGTAGAAATTGGTAAAAATACTGTTATAGCTGCACAAACAGGAATAGCAGGTTCTACTAAAATTGGTGAGAACTGTCAAATTGGAGGTCAAGTTGGTATTGTAGGCCATATTACAATAGGGAATAATGTAAAAATTCAAGCACAATCTGGAATAGGTAGAAATGTAAAAGATAATGAAGTACTCCAAGGTTCACCAGCATTATCTTATGGCGATTATAATAAATCGTATGTATATTTTAAAAACTTGCCAAAAATTGTAAAAGGAATAAATGAAATGGAAAAAAAATTGAAGATAAATGGTTAAAACCGAATCTAAGCAAACAACAATAGTTAAAGAAGTTTCTTTAACAGGAGTCGGACTTCACACTGGTAATGAAGTTAAACTAACTTTTAAACCAGCTGATGTTGATAATGGATATTCATTTAAAAGAGTCGATTTAGAAGGTAATCCAATTATTGAAGCAGATGCAAATTATGTTAGTAACACTCAGCGTGGCACATGTTTAGAGAAAAATGGTGTAATTATACAAACTTGCGAACATGTTTTAGCAGCTTTAGTAGGCTTAGAAATAGATAATGTAATTATAGAATTAGATGCAGCCGAACCTCCAATAATGGATGGCTCTTCAAAATATTTTGTAGAAGCATTAGAAAAAGCTGGAATTGTTGAATTAGATGGCTTCAGAAAAGAGTACATTGTAAAAGAAGTTATCTCATATATAGATGAAGAATCTGGTAGTGAGATTACAATTATTCCTTCCGATGAATATCAAGTTACAACAATGGTTGATTTTGGCACTAAAGTTTTAGGTACTCAAAATGCTACTCTGCAACATATATCAGATTTCAAAAAAGATATTTCAGATTCTAGAACATTTAGTTTTTTACATGAAATCGAAATGTTACTTGAAAATGGTTTAATAAAAGGCGGAGATTTAAATAATGCCATTGTTTATGTAGATAAAGAATTATCTCCAGAAACTATGGAACGATTAAAAGTTGCGTTTAAAAAGGATAGTATAGCTATTAAACCAAATGGAATATTAGATAATTTAACTTTGCACCATCCCAATGAAGCAGCAAGACATAAACTGTTAGATGTTATTGGAGATCTATCTTTAATTAGAACTAGAATTAGAGGTAAAGTTATAGCCAACAAGCCTGGACATTATGTAAATACACAGTTTGCAAAGAAAATGTCAAAAATTATTAAGCTAGAAATGAGAAATAACGTACCAATTGTAGATTTACACCAAACACCACTCATGGATGTAAATCAAATTATGGAGATGTTACCTCATAGACCTCCTTTTCTGCTTATAGATAAAATTTTCGAATTATCTAAATCACATGTTGTAGGAGCAAAAAATGTGACAATTAACGAACCTTTTTTTGAAGGTCATTTTCCAGGATCACCAGTAATGCCTGGAGTTTTAATAGTTGAAGCAATGGCTCAAACAGGAGGAATTCTTGTATTAAGTACTGTTCCTGACCCTGAAAATTATCTAACATTTTTCATGAAAATTGATAAAGTTAAGTTTAAACAGAAAGTAATGCCAGGTGATACTTTAATTTTTAAATGCGATTTAATAACACCAATAAGACGAGGTATTTGCCATATGCAAGGTTATGCTTATACAAATGGCAAGCTTTGTGCTGAAGCTGAATTAATGGCTCAAATAACTAAAGTTAAATAATTATGAACCAACCACTTGCTTACGTACATCCTGGTGCTAAAATAGCTAAAAATGTTGTAATTGAACCATTTGCTACTATTCATAATAATGTTAAAATTGGTCAAGGGACATGGATTGGCTCAAATGTTACAATTATGGAAGGTGCTAGAATTGGAAAAAACTGTAATATTTTTCCAGGCTCTGTGATTTCTGGTATTCCTCAAGATTTAAAATATAATGATGAAGACACAACTGTAGAGATTGGCGACAATGTTACAATTAGAGAATGTGTAACTATAAATAGAGGTACTGCCGATAAAATGAAAACAGTAATTGGTGATAATTGCCTCATAATGGCATATTGTCATATTGCTCACGATTGCATCGTTGGTAAGAACTGTATTTTTTCTAATAATAGTACACTTGCAGGTCATATAACAGTTGGTGATTATGTTATTCTTGCAGGAATGACTGCTGTGCACCAATTTTGCTCAGTAGGTAATCACGCATTTGTAACTGGTGGCTCTTTGGTAAGAAAAGATGTTCCGCCTTATGTGAAAGCAGGTAGGGAGCCTTTGTCATACGTTGGAATCAACTCTGTTGGATTGAGGAGGAGAGGTTTTACTTCTGATAAGATTAGAGAAATTCAAAATATATACAGATTGCTTTATCAACGAAATTATAATAATACTCAAGCTGCAAGAATTATAGAAGCCGAAATGGAAGCAACTCCAGAGCGTGATGAGATTTTACAGTTTATTAAAAATTCACATAGAGGTATCATGAAAGGGTACTTTAAATAATTTAATATTAAATAAGAAATGGCAAGTACTTCAGATATTCGTAACGGATTATGCATAAAATATAATCATGATATTTATAAGATTATTGAATTTTTACATGTTAAACCTGGTAAAGGTCCAGCATTTGTAAGAACAAAACTTAAAAGTGTAACTAATGGTAGAGTTGTAGATAATACTTTTTCTGCAGGGCATAAATTGGAAGATGTACGTGTAGAAACACATAAATTTCAATATTTATATAATGAAGGAGAAACATTTCATTTTATGAATACCGAAGATTATACACAAATAGAATTGCAAAAAAGCACACTTGATTCTCCAGATTTAATGAAAGAAGGTCAGGTTGTTACAGTTATTATTAATTCTGAAGATAATATGCCATTATCGGTAGAGATGCCTGCAAGTGTTGTATTAGAAGTCTCAAATACTGAACCTGGAGTAAAAGGAAATACAGCAACAAATGCAACTAAACCAGCTACAGTAGAGACTGGAGCTACCGTAATGGTGCCTTTGTTTATTAACGAAGGTGATAAAATTAAAGTTGAAACAGATAAAGGAACTTATAAAGAGCGTGTTAAAGAATAAAAATTATTTAGTCCTTTTCTTATAGTTTAGCGTTTATATATGAAATTTCCTCAGCAACATACATTAAAACAAATTGCATCGATTTTAGATTGTAAGTATGTGGGCAATGATAATTTCCCTGTTTTAGGAATGAACGAGATTCATGTCGTTTTACCTGGAGATATTGTGTTTGTTGATCATCCAAAATATTATGATAAAGCATTACAATCAGCTGCAACAATTGTTTTAATTAATAAAGAAGTTGAATGTCCGACAGGTAAAGCATTATTAATTTCGGATGATCCTTTTAGAGATTTCAATAAACTAACCAATCATTTTAAACCATTTTATTCTTCAAATCAAAATATATCTAAATCAGCTATAATAGGAAAGAATACAATAGTTCAACCTAACTGTTTTATTGGAAATAATGTTGTTATTGGTAATGATTGTGTAATACATTCCAATGTAAGTATATATGATGATTCTATTATTGGAAACAATGTTACAATTCATGCTGGAACAGTTTTAGGAGCAAATGCTTTTTACTATAAAAACAGACCAGAAGGTTATGATAGATTAAAATCTGGAGGTAGAGTTGTAATTGAAGATAATGTAGATTTGGGAGCTTTGTGTACTATAGATAGAGGAGTTACAGCAGATACCATTATTGGAGAAGGCTCAAAATTAGATAATCAAATCCAAATTGGCCATGATACTATTATAGGAAAAAAATGTTTAATTGCTTCGCAAACAGGTATAGCTGGATGTGTAGTTGTTGAAGATAATGTTGTTATTTGGGGACAAGTAGGAGTAAAGAGTGGGATTACAATTGCTAAAGGGACTGAGCTTTATGCACAATCTGGGTTAGGTCATTCTACAGATGAAAACAAAGTATATTTTGGTACTCCAGCCGTAGAAGCTAGAGAGAAATTTAAAGAAATGGCTTATCTAAAAAAGCTTCCAGAGATTATAAAAAAAATAAAATAATTTTGCCTTAAAAATAGTTTCAATAAATTACTTTTGTCTCATTATAATACTATTATAAAAATCATAAATAAATGAGTGTTTTAGTTAATAAAAATTCAAAGATAATTGTTCAAGGATTTACAGGTAGTGAAGGAACTTTCCATGCTACTCAAATGATTGAATATGGTACAAATATTGTAGGTGGTGTTACACCTGGAAAAGGAGGTCAAAAACATTTAGACAAACCAGTTTTTAATACTGTAGAAGACGCTGTTAAAGAAGTTGGTGCAGATACTACAATAATTTTTGTACCACCAGCTTTCGCTGCTGATGCAATAATGGAAGCTGCCGATGCTGGTATAAAAGTAATTATAACGATTACTGAAGGCATTCCTGTTGCAGATATGATTATAGCTTCCGATTATATAAAAAATAAAAATTGTCGTCTTATAGGCCCTAATTGTCCTGGAGTAATTACTCCTGAAGAAGCTAAAGTTGGTATTATGCCAGGTTTTGTATTCAAAAAAGGAAATGTTGGAATTGTTTCAAAATCTGGGACATTAACTTATGAAGCTGCTGACCAAGTTGTAAAACAAGGTTTAGGAATTACTACAGCTATAGGAATTGGAGGAGATCCAATTATTGGCACTACAACAAAAGATGCAGTAGAAATGTTGATTAAAGATCCTGATACTGAATGTGTTGTTATGATTGGTGAAATTGGTGGTCAATTGGAAGGTGATGCAGCACAATGGTATAAAGCTAGTGGAAGTAATAAACCAGTTGTTGGCTTTATTGCTGGAGAAACAGCACCAGCTGGACGTACTATGGGACACGCTGGAGCTATTGTAGGCGGAAGTGATGATACGGCACAAGCTAAAAAACGAATTTTGAAAGAATGTGGAATACATGTAGTGGACTCACCAGCCGAAATTGGAAAAAAAGTTGCTGAATTAATGGCTTAAAACATATCAATTGATTGTTAAAAACCTCACAAGATTTTGTGAGGTTTTTTTATTTCTTGCAACTTGTATTTGCTATATTTGAGCTACAACTAATCATAACACATAACAATGAAATTATTAGAAGGAAAAACAGCAATTATTACTGGTGCGAGTAGAGGTATTGGTAGAGGTGTCGCTAAAGTTTTTGCAGAACAAGGTGCTAATGTTGCGTTTACTTATAGCTCTTCGGTTGAAGCAGCTCAAGAATTAGAAAATGAATTAAATGCTTTAGGAGCAAAAGCTAAAGGCTATCAAAGTAATGCAGCCAATTTTAATCAAGCACAAGATTTAGCATCTGAAGTTTTAAAAGAATTTGGTGCTATAGACATACTTATTAATAATGCTGGAATAACAAAGGATAATTTATTGATGCGTATTAGTGAAGAAGATTTTGATAAAGTTATTGAAGTTAATTTAAAATCGGTTTTTAATCTTACAAAGGCAGTAATTAGACCAATGATGAAACAACGCAAAGGTTCAATAATTAATATGAGTTCAGTAGTTGGTGTAAAAGGAAATGCTGGCCAAACTAATTATGCAGCATCTAAAGCAGGAATTATTGGTTTTTCTAAATCTGTGGCTTTAGAATTAGGATCAAGAAACATTAGAAGTAATGTAATTGCTCCTGGGTTTATTGAGACTGAAATGACGGCAAAATTAGACGAGGCTACTGTAGATGGTTGGAGAAAAGCAATTCCTTTAAAACGTGGAGGAACTCCTGAAGATATTGCAAATGCATGTGTATTTTTAGCGAGTGATATGTCGGCATACATTACTGGGCAAACACTTAATGTTGATGGTGGAATGCTAACTTAATGAGTTACAATAATATAACTATAATGAAAAATTACTTACTTCTATTCTTAGTCTTTTCAAGTACTATCTTTATGTATTCGCAAGAAGCATGGATACCATTTAAAAGTCAAGACTTTTCTTTTAGAGCAAATTTTGAAAGAAATCCAAAAACATTAGCACAGGATATTCCTGTTGATGGTAATGTGTTTAAAATGAATATGTTTTATATAGAGAATAGTTTAGATTCGGAAAAATCGAACTTGCTTTATGCTGTTGCACACGTAGGCTATAATAAAGAAGAATTTTTAATTGATGATTTAGAAAAAACAGAAATAATGCTAAATAACGCTGTTGACGGTTCAGTTAAGAATGTGAATGGAAGACTTATATTTAAAAACGACATATTATTAAATGGATTTCAAGGCAAAGAAGTCAAAATTGAAATGCAAGGAGGCTATATATCTGCAAGGTTATATCTAGTTAAACATGAACTTTACTTTATTCAAGTAATGGCTACAACAGATAATGAAGATAATCCAGATATTAATAAATTTTTCAATTCATTCGATATTATTAAAGTAAAATAATAAATGATGAGTTCAGAAACTCTTATTTATATTATTATTGCTGGAATAGCAGCGCTTTTATTAGCGCTGTTTCAGTATTTATATAAATCTAAAAAAAGTAATTTAAATAAGATATTTGCTTTTTTAAGATTCATTACTATATTTTCAGTTTTATTGTTACTAATAAATCCAAAATTTGAACAGACTAAACTTTTAAATGAAAAACCGAACCTAGTTGTTGCTATAGATAATTCAGAGTCTATAGTACATTTAAATCAAATGGAGAATGTAGAAATACTTCTTAATAATTTAAAAGAAAATAAATCGTTAAATGAAAATTTTAATATTGAATTTTACAAATTCGGAAAAGATTTAACGCCTTTAGATTCACTAAGTTTTAACGAAAGCCAAAGTAATATTACAAATGCATTTAGTGGATTTTCTCAAATATATAAAAATACTATTTCTCCAATTTTATTAATAACCGATGGTAATCAAACGTATGGTAATGATTACGAATTTAGCTCATTGCAGTTTAAACAACCTATTTTTCCTGTAATACTTGGAGATACAATTACTTATTCCGATCTAAAAATTCAGCAATTAAATGCAAATAAATATGCTTATTTAAAAAATAAATTTCCTGTAGAAATCTTTGTAGTATATAATGGGACTACTTCTGTGAACTCCCAATTAATTATTACCTCTGGGAATTCAACAGTTTTTAAACAAAATTTGACCTTTTCAAAATCCCAAAACTCTCACCTTATTGATTTAACAATTCCTGCAGGTAGAGTGGGTGTAAATACTTATACAGCTACAATTGTTCCGTTAGAAGCTGAGCAAAATAAGATCAATAATGTAAAGCCATTTGCTGTCGAAGTTATTGACGAAAAAACTAATGTTGCTATTGTTAGTGATATCATTCATCCAGATTTGGGAGCACTCAAAAAAGCCATAGAAAGTAACGAACAACGTAGTGTCTCAATTTTAAAGTCTAATGAATTTTTAGATAGAAAGGACGATTTTCAACTTGCAATTTTGTATCAACCAAATAATAGATTTAAACCAGTTTTTGATGCTATTGAAGATTCTGGAAGTAATACATTTATAATTTTAGGTACTCAAACACAATGGTCTTTTTTAAATACCATTCAAGATAAGTATTCCCAAGAGATCACATTACAAACTGAAGATTTTCAACCAGTTTTGAATTCAAACTATTCTACATTTATAATTGATGATTTAGATTTTAATTCTTTTCCACCTCTCAAAACAGAATTCGGTAGTTTTACTTTTAATAAACCTGTCGAAACTATTTTGTACAAACGTGTTTTTAACGATTCAATAGAGCCACAGCCTTTATTAGTAACTTTTGAAGATGACAATAGGAGAGAAGCTGTTCTTTTAGGAGAGCATATTTGGAAATGGAGAGCACAAAGCTTTTTGAATAAAAAATCATTTCAGCAATTTGATAACTTTATCGGTAAACTAGTTCAGTATTTAGCTTCAAACAAAAAGCGAAGTCGTTTAAATTTAAATTATGAGGCATTTTATAATGGGAATGATGATGTGAAAATAACTGCACAGTTCTTTAATAAAAATTATGAATTCGACGATAAAGGAAGGCTAAACATTTCACTTAAAAATGTTGATTCTGGTAATACAACAATACTTCCTTTTATTTTAAAAAATAATATATACGAAGTTAATTTAAATAGTTTTCCACCTTCAGAATATGATTTTACAGTAAGTACAAATGATGGAGAAATAAGGAGGTCAGGTCATTTACAAATTTTAGATTATAACGTAGAGCAACAATTTTTAAATGCCAATGTAACAAAGTTGCAACAAGTGGCTACTAATAGTAGTGGAACGAGTTATTTTATTGCAAATACAGATTCACTTATAAACGATTTAATTATCGATTCTAGATTTGTAACTGTACAAAAGAGTAGTAAAAATATTGTACCTTTGATAGACTTTAAATACTTATTAGCACTAATAGCTTTGAGCCTAGCATTAGAGTGGTTTTTAAGAAAATATAATGGGCTCATTTAACCTTAATAAATAAATTAATAATGGAAAAATTACCAAAAATTGCATTACCAGTAATTGTATTTTTTATAGTTGTGATTGTTATAATCTCAAAATCTGCCATAACTATTGGCTCTGGAGAGGCTGGAGTACTATACAAGACTTTTGACAATGGTGTCGTAACAGATAAGCCACCATTAGGTGAAGGCTTTCATTTAGTTGCACCATGGAATTCTGTTCATATATATGAAGTAAGACAGCAAGAAGTTTTTGAGAAAATGGATGTATTATCTTCTAACGGATTAGATATTAAATTAGATGCTTCCGCTTGGTTTCAACCTAAGTATGAAGAATTAGGTAAATTGCATCAAGAAAAAAGCGAACAATATATTGCACGAATTTTGTTACCAGCAATTCGCTCTGCTGCACGTAGTGTTGTAGGACGTTATACCCCCGAGCAATTGTATTCAAGTAAAAGAGATGCGATTCAAGTTGAAATTTATGAAGAAACTAAAAAAATAGTTGATGATCAATATATTCAATTAAATGAAATATTAATACGTGATGTAACTTTACCACCAACAATTAAGGAAGCTATAGAGCGTAAGTTAAAACAGGAACAAGAATCTTTAGAATATGAGTTTAGATTGGTAACTGCAGATAAAGAAGCTCAAAAACAACGTATTGAAGCACAAGGAAAAGCTGATGCAAATAGGATATTAAGTGCTTCACTTACTGATAAGATTTTACAAGATAAAGGCATAGAAGCAACTCTTAAACTATCTGAATCACCAAACAGTAAAATAGTTATTATTGGCTCAGGAGATACTGGTATGCCAATTATTTTAGGAAATCAATAAATTTGCATATACATTATTGAGAAATGCTTAATAATTTACAAATCATTGTAAAAGATTTGGAATTGTAGATATTAATTCTCAATCTTTGTACAGACAAAAAACAAAAATGAATTTTATTCAATTACATCATCGCCATTTTCATACTTACACTCAAGTAGGCTGAAAATGTATTGAATAAATTCAAAATATATTTTAAACCCGTTTGAGTAAATCAAACGGGTTTTCTTTTTTCTATGAAAATGGAAATCTATCCAAAAGATTTACTCAAGCACAATAAAAGATTCCCGCTTTCTCGGGTATAATATGAGTAAATTAAAAATTGCAGTTCAAAAATCTGGTCGTTTGCATGATGATTCAATGAAGCTCTTAAAAGATGTTGGGATTTCAATAGATAACGGTAAAGACCAACTTAAAGCTTCGGCAAGAAACTTTCCTTTAGAAGTCTTTTATTTAAGAAATGGTGATATCCCACAATATCTTAGAGATGGTGTTGTAGATGCAGCTATAATAGGTGAAAATGTTCTTATTGAAAAAGGAAATGACATCACTATCATAGAAAAGTTAGGTTTTTCAAAATGCAGAGTATCAATAGCTGTTCCAAAAAATTCCACCTATAAATCTTTTAAAGATTTAGATCAAAAGCGTATAGCAACTTCTTATCCAAATACAGTTAAGCAATATTTTGAAGAGAATGGCTTAGAACCAGATATTCATATAATTAATGGTTCGGTAGAAATTGCTCCAAATATTGGTTTGGCTGATGCTATTTGTGATATTGTTTCAAGTGGAAGTACGTTGTTTAAAAACAATTTGAAGGAAGTTGAAGTGTTATTAGAATCGCAAGCTGTTTTGGCGTCATCTCCTTTAATTGATGAAGAAAAGCAACAAATTTTAGATAAGTTGCAATTTAGATTCCAAGCTGTATTAAAAGGGCAACAATCAAAATATGTATTATTAAATGCCCCAAATGAAAAGTTAGAAGACATTATTAATATCCTTCCTGGTATGAAAAGTCCAACAGTTTTACCATTAGCAAAGAAAGGATGGAGCTCAGTGCATTCTGTTTTAAACAAAAACGAATTCTGGGAGGTTATCGATGAGTTAAAACAAACTGGTGCTCAAGGCATTTTAGTTTGTCCAATTGAAAAAATGGTGTTATGAAAATAATAGAAAATCTAAAAATTGAAGATTATTCAACAATTTTAAAAAGACCAACACAATCTATTAATGATATAGAAGCAACAGTAACTCAAATCTTTACTGAAGTTGAAAAGAAAGGAGATATAGCTATTTCTAAATACACTTCACTCTTTGATGATGTTGAGTTAGAATCAATGGAAGTTTCAGATGAAGAAATTAAAAATGCTATTAAAAAAGTTCCACCAGAATTACAAAATGCTATTAAAATTGCTAAAACTAATATTGAAAAATTTCACTTATCACAGCAGACATCACCTTTAAAAATTGAAACAACAAAAGGAGTATTTTGCTGGCTGGAAAAAAAAGCAATTCAAAAAATTGGATTATATATTCCAAGTGGAACTGCACCATTATTTTCTACAGTACTAATGCTTACAATTCCTGCAAAAATAGCAGGTTGCAAAGAAATTATTTTATGTTCACCGCCAAATAAAAATGGAAATATTGCACCCGAAATTTTGTATGCAGCGCAACTTTGTGATGTAACTAAAATCATAAAAGTTGGAGGTATTCAGGCAATAGCAGGCTTAACTTTTGGAACGGAAACAATCCCAAAAGTCTATAAAATTTTTGGTCCTGGAAACCAATTTGTAACCGTTGCCAAACAAATAGCTACAAAATATGGGGTAGCAATTGATATGCCAGCTGGTCCTAGCGAATTACTTGTTATAGCTGACGATACTGCAAATGCGGCTTATGTGGCTTCTGACTTATTAAGTCAGGCAGAGCACGGTGTAGATAGTCAAGTAATTCTAGTATCAACATCTAAAATCTTGATAGATTCAGTTTTTGCTGAAGTAAATCAACAAATAAAGTTACTTCCTCGTAAAGGAATAGCTGAGAATGTGATTAAAAATTCTAAGTTTATTTATGTTGAATCCGACGATGTAGCTCTTGATTTAGTAAATGAATATGCACCTGAACATTTTATTATTTGCTCTAAAAATGAAGATTATTTTGTTAAAGGAATTTTAAATGCAGGATCTGTTTTTATTGGAAATTATACACCTGAAAGTGCTGGCGATTATGCATCAGGAACAAATCATACTTTGCCCACAAATGGGTTTTCAAAAGCTTATTCAGGAGTAAATTTGGATAGCTTTTTAAAAAGCATAACGTTTCAAAAAATATCTAAGAAAGGGCTATTAAATATTAGTAAAACTATAGAATTAATGGCAGAAGCTGAAGGATTAAAAGGGCATAAAAACGCAGTATCACTTAGATTAAAAGATATAAAGTAATGAATATTTTAGACCTCATTCGCCCAAATATTAAAGCTTTAAAACCATATGCTTCGGCAAGAGATGAGTTTAAGAGTACAGATAATGATATGGTTTTTTTGGATGCAAATGAAAACCCATTTAATAATGGTTTGAATCGCTATCCAGATCCAATGCATGTCAAGTTAAAATCTATGCTTTCAGAAATTAAAAATATTTCTATAAATAATATCCTATTTGGAAATGGAAGCGACGAAATACTTGACCTAATTATAAGAATGTTTTGCGAGCCTAATCAAGATAATATTATCATTTTGCCACCAACATATGGTATGTATAAAGTACTTGCAGATTTAAATGCAGTTGAAACTATTGAAATAAGGTTGTCTGAAAATTTTCAGCCAAGAGTGAAGCAAATACTAAAAGCTTCAAATAGTAATAGTAAAATATTGTTTTTATGTTCTCCTAATAACCCTTCAGGAAATAGTTTTAATATAATAGATGTAGAAGAATTACTAATAAAATTTAAAGGTATTGTGGTAATTGATGAAGCCTATATAGATTTTTCTGAACGAGAAAGTTGGTTAAACAAATTAGAAGAATTTCCAAATCTAATTATAACGCAAACACTATCCAAAGCATATGGTTTAGCAGGAATTAGACTCGGTATTTGTTATGCTTCAACAAAAATTATTTCAGTTTTAAACACTATAAAACCTCCTTATAATATCAATGAATTATCACAGCAAAAAGCTATAGAACAACTTTCGAAGTTGAGTAAAATTAATATTCAAGTTAATACAATCCTTAAAGAACGAGATGTCTTAATCAAGAATCTGAAAACCATTGATATAATTAATAATATCTATCCAACGGATGCAAATTTTGTGCTTATTAAAGTTGATGATGCAAATAAGCGTTATAATCAACTAATAAAAAAAGGCATTGTAGTTAGAAACAGGACAAATCAACCCTTATGCACTAATTGTCTTCGGATTAGTATAGGAACAGAGGAAGATAATAAGAAATTAATAAAAGCACTAAAAAATTTATAATGAAAAAAGTATTATTTATAGATCGTGATGGAACTCTCATTAAAGAGCCTGCAGATCAACAGATAGATTCATTTGAAAAATTAAAATTCTATCCAAAAGTATTTCAATACTTAAGCAAGATTGCTAAAGAATTAGATTTTGAAATCGTCATGATTACCAATCAAGATGGTCTAGGAACTGACGCTTATCCTGAAGATACATTTTGGCCAATTCATAAGTTTATAGTTGGCACTTTTGAAGCAGAAGGTGTTTTATTTAAAGAACAATTTATTGATAAAACTTTTGCTCAAGACAATGCACAAACTCGTAAGCCAAAAACAGGTTTGTTAACCAAATATTTTTCTGAAGATTACGATTTAAAAAATTCTTTTGTAATAGGTGATAGACTAACAGACATTGAATTAGCAAAAAACCTTGGAGCAAAGGGTATTTTTATAAATGATGAAACACATTTAGGAACTAATGAAATTACTGTAAATAGAGATGAATTAGAGAATTTTATAGCTCTAGAAACAAATGATTGGAAACAAATCTATAAATTTTTAAAAACTAAAAATAGAACAGGAAAAATTATACGAAATACAAATGAAACAAAAATTGATATTCAAATAAATTTAGATGGTACTGGAAAAAGTAATATAGATACTGGAATTGCATTTTTCGATCATATGCTAAATCAATTAGCTAAACATGGGCAATTAGATTTAAATATTAAAGTTGATGGTGATTTAGAAGTAGATGAACACCACACAATTGAAGATACAGCAATTACTTTAGGAGAATTGTTTAATAATGTTTTAGGCACTAAACTTGGTATAGAACGTTATGGTTTTTGCTTACCTATGGACGATTGCTTAGCACAAGTTGCCATTGATTTTGGAGGCAGAAACTGGCTTGTTTGGAAAGCAGAGTTTAATCGTGAAATGATAGGCAAAATGCCAACCGAAATGTTTTTACACTTTTTTAAATCGTTTTCAGATGGTGCAAAATGTAACTTAAATATTAAAGCAGAGGGAACAAACGAACACCATAAAATTGAAGCTATTTTTAAGGCTTTTGCAAAGGCAATTAAAATGGCCGTAAAACAAGATGTGGAAAAAATGATTTTACCATCTACTAAAGGACTTTTATAATGAAACTTGTAATTATAGATTATGGTGCAGGTAATATAAAAAGCATTCAATTTGCTTTTAATCGTTTAGGTATAGATGCAATTTTATCTAAAAATCTAGAAGTAATTTCTGCTGCCGATAAAATTATTTTTCCAGGTGTAGGCGAGGCTAGTAGTGCTATGCAAATGCTGAGAGAAAGTAAATTAGATAAAGTAATCCCTCTTTTAAAACAGCCTGTTTTAGGTATCTGTTTAGGAATGCAATTGTTATGTAACTCTACAGAAGAAGGGAGTACAGAAGGGTTAGATGTTTTTAATACTGAAGTAAAACGTTTCTCAAATAAAGTGAAAGTACCACAGATGGGATGGAATACAATTTCAAGTTTGAAATCCAAATTATTCAAAAATATCAAAGAAAATGAACATATGTATTTAGTTCATAGCTATTATGCAGAGCGATGCTTACAATCAATAGCAACAACAAATTATAGTATCGATTATGCATCAGCATTACAGCATAAGAATTTTTATGGTGTACAGTTTCATCCTGAAAAAAGTAGTACAGCTGGAGAACAAATATTAAAAAACTTTATAAGCTTATAAGTATGAGAATTATACCAGCAATAGATATTATAGACGGAAAATGTGTGCGTTTAACAAAAGGCATTTATGCAACTAAAAAAGTGTACAATGAAAACCCTCTAGAAGTAGCAAAACAATTTGAAAATGCAGGAATTGAGTATTTACATTTGGTTGATTTAGATGGTGCAAAAGCAAAGCATATAGTAAATTATAAAACGCTTGAGCAATTAGCTTCAAAAACCAATTTGAAAATTGATTTTGGAGGCGGATTAAAATCTAATGAAGACTTAATAATTGCATTTAATTCTGGAGCAAGACAGATAACGGGTGGAAGTATTGCAGTAAAGGATTCTAAAACTTTCGAACAATGGATTTCTAAGTATGGAAGCGAAAAAATAATTTTAGGGGCAGATTGTAAAAGCAATAAGATAGCAATTAATGGTTGGCAAAAAGAAAGTGATAAAAAGGTCATTCCATTTATAAAGTATTACCAACAGAAAAGAATTCAATATGTGATTTGTACAGATATAGCCAAAGATGGGATGCTTGAAGGACCTTCAATTAATTTGTATAAAAATATTATAGAGGAATATTCTAATAGTAGTACTTCTCGATCTATTAAACTAATCGCATCAGGAGGCATATCATCTTTTGATGACTTGATTTCTCTTAGTGGTATTGGTTGTGAAGGAGCTATAATTGGTAAAGCTATTTATGAGAATAGGATTAGTCTTAAAGAATTAGAAAATTATATTTTAAATCATTAATATGTTAGCAAAGCGAATTATTCCTTGTTTAGATGTTAAAAACGGAAGAACAGTAAAAGGTGTCAACTTTGTTGGCTTAAGAGATGCTGGAGATCCTGTTCAACTAGCAAAACAATATGCAAAATTGGGAGCAGATGAGTTAGTTTTTCTCGACATTTCAGCAACATTAGAAAATCGAAATGCAACTTTAAACATGGTACTTCATGTTGCAGAGCAGATAAATATTCCTTTTACAGTTGGTGGAGGAATATCATCTGTTAAGGATGTTGATGTTTTATTAAAATGTGGTGCAGATAAAGTGTCTATAAATTCTTCAGCTATAAAACGTCCAGAGTTAATAAATGAGTTATCTAAAAAGTTTGGGAGTCAGTGTATTGTTGTAGCAATTGATGCAAATAAAATTGAAAAAAAATGGTTTGTTCATCTGGCTGGCGGCACAATTCCAACAAAACTTAATTTATTTGATTGGGCAAAAGATGTAGAACAGCGTGGTGCTGGTGAAATATTGTTTACTTCTATGAATAATGATGGAACTAAAAATGGGTTTGCAAATAATGCTATTGCAAGATTATCTAAAGAGGTAAACATTCCAATTATAGCGTCTGGAGGTGCAGGAAATACACAGCATTTTGTAGATACTTTTAAAAAAGGAAAAGCTGATGCAGCTCTAGCTGCCAGTGTATTTCATTTTGGAGAAATAGAAATATTAGAATTAAAAAAAGAATTAAAAAATAATAATATAGAAGTACGATTATAATGAAAATAAAATATAACAGTGATAATCTTATTCCTGCTATCATTCAGGACAGTAAAACCAAAACAGTTTTAATGCTTGGTTATATGAATGCTGAGGCGTTAGAAAAAACTAAAAACACAAAAAAAGTTACTTTTTTTAGTAGAAGTAAACAACAACTTTGGACAAAAGGCGAAGAAAGTGGCAATTATCTAAATCTTGTAGATATAAAATTAGATTGTGATAGCGATACTCTTTTAATTCAGGCAAATCCTGATGGGCCAACTTGCCATAAAGGAACTGATACGTGTTGGAATGAAAACAATTCTCAAAATTTTGGATTTCTTTCTCAATTAGAAAAGATCATACAAAACAGAAAAGAAAATAATTCAAATAAAGAATCTTACGTGGCTTCATTATTTAATAAAGGTATAAATAAAATTGCTCAAAAAGTTGGAGAGGAGGCTGTAGAAGTTGTAATAGAAGCTAAAGATGATAACGAAGAATTATTTTTGAATGAAAGTGCCGATTTATTATTCCATTATCTAATTTTATTAAACGCTAAAGGGTTTCATTTAAATGATATTGTTAAAATTCTTCAAGAAAGACATAGGTAGAATTTTCAGATAATTATTATAAATTAGCAGGAATAATATTTTTAGTTTTATATAACTATAATTAAGACATTGCATAAATTTTTCTACGTTATTACAGTTCAATTTTTAGGCTATCGTTTTCATGGTTGGCAAAAACAACCAAATGTAAAAACGATACATTTAATGATTGATAGAACACTTAATTTTATCCTTAAAGACAAGCATTTTAAAACATTAGGAGCTGGTAGAACAGATGCTATGGTATCTGCTCAAGAAGCTGCATTCGAATTATTTTTGCAAGAACCAATTGAAAATTTGGATGATTTTTTAGCTTTATTTAATCATAACTTACCTCAAGATATCAGAGCACTTACAATTAAAGAAGTTGATGACAGTTTTAATATTATTCAGCACTCTAAAATAAAAGAGTATTTGTATTTATTTGCACAAGGACAAAAAAACCATCCATTTTGTGCTCCAATTATGACTACAATTTTGGATGATTTAGATATTGCACTTATGAAAAAAGGAGCAAAATTATTTCAAGGCACTCATAATTTTAAAGCCTATTGTTTTAGAGCAACCGACAATGGATTTTTTAATAGAGAAATTATAGCATGTGAATTGATTGAGAACAAAATATTTATAGCTAATTTTTTTCCTAAGCACACCTACATATTAAAAGTTATAGGAAAAGGATTTGGGCGAAATCAAATTAGATTAATGATGGGAGCCCTTATAAAACTAGGAAGAGGAGATGTTTCATTGCAATATATTAAAGATAGTTTAAAACTTGAAAGCACTGAAGTCATGGATTATATTGCTCCAGCATCGGGATTAATTCTTAACAAAATTGAGTTTGATTAGTGTTACTGTTTTTGTATTTTGTTCAAAAAACAAATTGATATGAATAGTATTGTGCCAAAATCTGCACTGGATTTTTTCAAAAAGCTTAAAAAGAATAATAATAGAGAATGGTTTACCGACCATAAAAAAGAATTTAAAGCTTTAGAAGTAGAAGTTAAAGAAATCTATAATTCTATTTTAGAAGATCTTAATTCACATGATGAAGTAGATAAACTCAAGATGTTTCGTGTTTATCGAGATGTGCGATTTTCAAAAGACAAAACACCATATAAAACTCATTTTGGAGGCTCTTTCCATCGAGCAAAACCAAAATTGCGAGGAGGATATTATCTACATATCGCTCCAAATAATGAATCGTTTATTGCCACAGGATTTTGGGAACCTAATAAAGATGATTTGTTGAGGATGCGTAAAGAATTTGAAATGGATGACACCGAAATTCGTAATATTATTAACAACAAAGCATTTAAAAATATTTGGGGAGAATTTGTTGGTAACGAATTAAAAACAGCTCCAAGAGATTTTGATAAAGAGCATAAAGCCATTGACTTAATTAAAAAGAAACAATATATTTTCACAAAAAAATATACAGATAAAGATGTGTTAGACAAATCTTTTTTAAAAGATGTGAGTAACTCTTTTAAAGCTATTCGTCCGTACTTTGATTATATGAGCGACGTGCTTACAACTAATTTAAATGGTGAATCTATTATTTAAACTTATTAGATTGATAATGTAAACCTCTGAGTTTGTTCAAAAAGTTGAAGATTGTTTAAAAGAGTATTTTTAACGAGCAACATCATTCGCTTGTTTAAAGCAGACGAATTTTTAATATAGGTTTTATATTCTTCAATTGTAAACTGACCAATAACCATTCCTTTTAATGAGTTTCTAAATTTCATATCTCTTAATATTGCATTTTCAATATAATCCATTCGCTTTTCTAAAGACAAATCATAGAAAACACTTTTGTGCTTTCTAGCATAATTTTTAAAAACTTCAATAAACAAAGGCTCCTGTAGCTTTAATATTGGTCGTAATGTTAAATTTTGAAAACGTTCGTCATCACTCATGTTGTCTTTTATTGAAGCTGATAAAATTTGAGGACGAATTTGCAATAAATTATTAGGTCTATTATTGTTCATTGTATGATGATTTAAAATTAAATTTAGGAATAAACCATTTTGTATAAGTTGTTAAGTAATTTTCTTGTTAACGGGGTTATTAACATAAAATCGAATATGTATCTTTGATACAAATTAATACAAACCCATTTTGATAAATAATTGATATAATGCAAAAACAACTCATCGAATGTGTGCCAAATATTAGTGAAGGTCGCGATCTTGATAAAATAAATGAAATAGCCAATATTGTTGAAACTGTTGAAGGAATCAAATTATTAGATATCGATCCTGGCAGAGCAACTAACCGAACTGTTATCACATTTGTTGGTGAGCCTCGGCAAGTTATTGAAGCTGCATTTTTGCTCATTAAAAAAGCATCTCAACTTATAGATATGAGTAAGCATACTGGTGAACATCCTCGTTTTGGAGCAACAGATGTATGTCCTCTTGTACCAATTTCTGGAATTACTTTAGACGAAACAGCCGAATATGCTAAAAAGCTTGGTAAAAGAGTAGGAGAAGAGCTTGAGATTCCTGTGTATTTGTATGAAAAAGCGGCTCAAGAAGAAAAACGAATTAATTTGGCGAATTGCAGAGCTGGAGAATATGAAGGTTTGAAGAAAAAGTTATTCGATCCAAGTTGGAAGCCAGATTTTGGTCCAACAGAGTTTAATGAAAAAGTTTCAAAATCTGGAGCTACAGCAATTTCTGCTCGTGATTTTTTAGTGGCTTATAATGTTAATTTAAATTCTACTTCTACACGACGAGCGAATTCAATTGCATTCGATATTCGTGAAGGTGGACGAGTAAAGCGTGAAGGAAACCCAATAACAGGAAAAAAGGTGTTGGATGCTTCTGGCGAGCCTGTTAGGATTCCTGGTAAACTTAAAGCTGTTAAAGGCATTGGTTGGTATATTGAAGAATATGGCATTGCACAAATTTCATATAATCTAACAAATATTAGTATTACATCTATGCATATTGCTTTTGATGAAACGTGTAAATCGGCAAATAAACGTGGTTTACGTGTTACAGGCTCAGAGCTTATAGGATTAATTCCTCTTAAAGCCATGCTGGATGCAGGAGATTTTTATTTAAAAAAGCAACAGCGATCGGTTGGTATTTCGGAAGCTGAAAAAATTAAAATAGCTGTAAAATCATTAGGTTTAGATGATTTAAAACCATTTAACCCTGACGAAAAAATTATTGAGTATGTTTTAAAATCTAAAACTAAGCAATTAATAGACTTAACTTTAACAAATTTTGCTGAAGAAACGGCTGGTGAATCTATGGCACCAGGAGGTGGTTCTATTTCAGCTTATGTTGGTGTTTTAGGTGTTTCTTTAGGAACAATGGTTGCTAATTTATCGGCACATAAAGCAGGTTGGGACGATAGATGGGAAGAATTTTCTAGTTGGGCAGAAAAAGGTCAAGCCTATAAAAATACATTGTTAGCTTTAGTAGATGAAGATACTAATGCTTTTAATAAAATTATTGATGGTTTTAGGATGCCTAAATCTAACGATAAAGAAAAGGAGGAAAGAGCCTTTGTTATTGAAGAAGCTACAAAATATGCGACTGAAGTTCCGTTTAAAGTAATGGAAACAGCATATCAATCTATGGAGGTTATGCTAGCAATGGCAAAAATAGGGTTGCAAAATTCATTGTCTGACGCAGGAGTAGGAGCTTTGTGCGCACGAACAGCAGTTTATGGCGCTTATTTTAATGTTCGTATTAATGCTAAAGATATAAAGGACAGAAAATTTGCAAGCGATATTTTAAATCGGGCAAAAATTATTTTTGATAAAACTGTAGCGCTAGAGAATGAAATTATAGAATATATTAACGAAAAAATCTAGGTTATAAATTATGAAGTTTCACACACGAAAATGGGTAAAGCCTGAAGATTTAAACCCAAATGGGACATTGTTTGGTGGTCGCCTTTTAGAATGGATAGACGAAGAAGCCGCTTTATATACTATTATTCAATTAGAAAATCAAAAGGTAGTTACTAAGTTTATTAGTGAAATTGATTTTAAAGCCTCTGCCAGAGAAGGCGATATTATAGAAATTGGCATCGAAGTTATTAAGTTTGGCAATGCATCGTTAACTCTAGGTTGTGAGGTGAGAAATAAGATGACTCACGAAACCATTATTACTATTTCTAATATTGTTATGGTTAACCTCGATATAGAAGGAAATCCTGCACCTCATGGTAAAACAAGTATTGAATTTGCAAAAGACAGGTTAAAGTAAAATTATGCTTTTATAAAACTCGAATTACTAGGAAGCTCAAATATTTCTAGATTAAAATAAGGAACAGCAGCTATAATATGATCGAAAATATCAGACATGATATATTCGTAATTTTGCCAACGTTTATCACTGCTAAAGGCATAAATTTCTAACGGAATACCTTGAGTTGTTGGAGGTAATTGTCGAGCCATAATCATCATCCCTTTATTTATTGCTGAATGTTGTTCTACATAAGTTTCTAAGTACTTTCTAAATACACCAATATTAGTTAGGTTTCTTCCATTTAACAATAAGTTTTTATTGACATTATGTGATGTATTATAATCTTCTATATCTGTTTGTAGTGTATTTAAATAAACTGAAATTAATTCAATTTCTTTTAACTTATCTATTTCATTTTTAGATAGATACTTTACACTATCTAACTTAATGTTTAAAGCTCTTTTAATTCGCCTTCCATCAGAATTTTCCATCCCTCTCCAATTCTTAAACGAATCGGAAATTAATGCATAGGTAGGAATAGTTGTTATGGTTTTATCAAAGTTTTGCACTTTTACTGTAGCTAAACTAATTTCAATAACATCACCATCGGCACCATATTTTTCGAAAGTTATCCAATCTCCAATACGTACCATATCATTTATAGAGACTTGAATACTAGCTACAAATCCTAAAATGGTATCTTTAAACACTAAAATTATTACTGCAGATGCAGCACCTAAAGCTGTAAAAAACTTCCAAATCGAAGTCTCAGTAATAATAGCGAAAGCAGAAAAAACACCAACAACCCAAGCAAAAATCATAAATACTTGAATGTAACTATCTATTGGTTTATCTTTTAATCGTGGTAAGGTTTTAAAATAATCTTTCAACGTATTCAAAAAGCTTCTAACGATCCAAAGCGTAAGTATTATCGCAAATACTTGCATTCCTTTTTCTACAATTTTTTCAGCATAATCAAAATCAATAAAAACAATAGGAATAAATTCTAAAGTAATAAGTAATGGTATTATATGAGCAATATTTCTAGGTGCTTTATTTGCAACTAAAATATCGTCAAAATTAGATTTAGATTTACTGGCAAAAGATGTAAATACTGATAATAAAATTTTTCGAACAATAAAATCAATTAAGAAAACAATAATCAATAATGAGAATAACAATGCAAGCATATTTACATACTTAGCTGTAGATTCGGTTAACCCAATTGTGATTAAATAATCGTAGAGTAAATGCTTTAAATTAGACATAATTAGCTTGTTTTAAGATATTTTCTATCTATATAAAAGGTGCCAAATGGGATTATTGATGCTAACAATACAATACCAAAATTTTTATTATCCCAATTAAACTCATTTTTTAATATATAGGCTATTGCTATATATAAAATAAATAAGAGCCCATGAGGCATTCCTAATAGTTTAACATATTGTGGATCGTTAAAAACATACTTAATAGGAGTTGCTATTCCTAATAATAAAATATACGACAACCCTTCAAGAAAGGCGATTATTCTAAATGTATTTAATGTTGAAAACATATATTATAATTATGGATGCAAAAATACTGCTCCTCTTATAAATATGGTTAGTTTTTAATAACTTTTTTAATTATATGTTTTTATAACGATAACAATGTTATAAATTGCCAGATTAATTTTTGATTAAAATCATAAACGTATTTTCAAAAATAACTATTGGATTTGACTAACAGAACAAAAACAGTTTCAAAGACACTTTACGACTATCAAGAAGAAGATTTAAAGAAAATTTTTGATTGCTTTCATAATCGTCCAGACAATTATAATCTATTATATCAATTGCCGACAGGAGGAGGGAAGACTGTTATATTTTCTGAAATCGTTAGACGTTATATAACTGAAACACAGAAGAAGGTTGTGGTTTTAACGCATAGAATAGAGCTGAGCAAACAAACTTCTAGAATGTTAACGGAGTTTAATGTGGTTAATAAAGTGATTAACAGTGAAGTAAAAGAATTAGAAGATCAAGACGATTATATGTGTTTTGTTGCTATGGTAGAAACGCTTAACAACAGACTGCAAGAAGATAAATTAGAAATTAAAGACATAGGATTGGTTATTGTGGATGAAGCGCATTACAATTCGTTTAGAAAGTTATTTAAATATTTTGAAAATTCTTTTATTCTTGGAGTAACAGCAACACCTTTAAGTTCTAATATTAAACTTCCAATGAAGGATAATTATGCAGAATTGATTGTTGGTGAAACGATTCCTTCATTAATTGAAAAGAAATTTTTAGCTAAGGCAAATATTTATTGCTATGATGTTGGACTAAAATCGCTTAAAATTGGTGTTAGTGGAGATTATACAGTAAAATCTTCTGAAGAATTGTTTACAAATGTTATGATGCAAGGTAAATTACTTGGAGCATATCAAGAGATGTCACTAGGTAAGAAGACCCTTATTTTTAATAACGGTATAAATACATCAAAGTATGTACATGCATTATTTTCTAATGCTGGATACGATATAAAACATTTAGATAATACGCTTAATAAAACAGAAAGAAAAAATGTATTAGAATGGTTTAAAGAAACTCCAAATGCTATTTTAACTTCTGTTAGTATTCTTACAACTGGTTTTGACGAACCTACTGTAGAGTCTATTATTCTTAATAGAGCAACAAAATCGTTGACCTTATATTTTCAAATGATTGGTAGAGGATCAAGGATTTTACCAAATAAAGATGAATTTGCGGTTATAGATTTAGGAAATAATGTCGCTAGATTTGGAATGTGGAATGATCCTGTAGATTGGGATAAAGCCTTTAAATTCCCTAACTATTATTACGATAACTTGATAAGTGATGAAGAAATAGAACGTAATTTTGTTTATGAAATGCCTCAAGAGTTATCAAAGTTATTTTCAAAATCGGAAACAACGTCCTTCAATATTAAAGAAACATATAAAGAAGTAGTTTCTCAAGGGTTTAAGTCAAAAAAAACATTAGAGCTTTCGGTAGAACAACACGCACAAATGTGTGTTGAAAATTCTGAAGATATTTTTGATGCCAGAATTTTAGCTAAAGAATTAAAAGAAGAAATTTCATATCGCGTTCGTTTGTATTCTTATTGCATCATGAATAATACCGATAATTATAAGGAGTGGTTAGAAGAGGATTATATGCGTAATTTGAGAAGTAAGATAAGTCAACTATCTGCAGTTGTACATCAAGCCTGATGAAAGAACATTTTTTTCAATGTCCACATTGTTGGGAAACAATTTCTATGCTATTTGATACTTCAATAAATATTCAAGATTATATTGAAGATTGCGAAGTATGTTGCAACCCAATAAAGATAAAAGTGATTTATGATAAAAATCAATTAATTTTATTAACTGCTAATAGTATAGAGCAGTAGTTATTAAAAATCTTACTTGACATAATATAAATTATAGTACAAATATAATGATTATAT
>Ga0209013_10000671_pt1 | contig 31067 bp, 36 predicted proteins | sample Cruoilmetagenom2_FD_187291 | JGI IMG/M metagenome (GOLD analysis project Ga0209013, IMG submission 187291) | Oil polluted marine microbial communities from Coal Oil Point, Santa Barbara, California, USA - Sample 2 (SPAdes) (version 2) | ecosystem: Environmental > Aquatic > Marine > Oil seeps ...
CACGTCTTTCGCCAAATCGATACCAATTGTTGTAATCTTCATCTTGGTCGCCTCTCTCGTTTAGTGGGAAGTCACATTCGCCACACTTTGGCACTTAGATGCTGGTTAGAGAAGGGGCGACCATTCCATTAGCCTGGGTCGTCTGCAGACACACGTGTAGGTATTTCTGACTATTTCCCTCAGGTTTCTGTTCTGCAATAATGACTTAGCACCAAACAGGCACATCGCTTTAAGAATCAATCATTAACACCGCGTTGTGCTTATTCGTATAACAAGAGATAGGAGGATATTAGATATGAGCGAACTTGATACCATATCGCAAGCTGAAGAGGATTCTAGCCACAGCATTAGTCGGCGTGAAGTACTTTTAGGAATGGGGGCAGCGGCAGCAATGGCCTATTCTGGATCAGCTGTTTCAGCCATGCCAGGACACGACCACAGCAAACATTCATCCCAACTGCCCGAATTGCTCAACGCAACTAATGAATGCCTTGATAAAGGCCAGCGTTGTATTGCCCATTGCCTAGTCTCTTTCCAGGAAGGCGACCTGATGTTGGCAGACTGTGCGAGCAAAGTGCATGAAATGCAGGCTGTTTGCAGTGGTTTCTCATACTTGCTGGCGGCGAACTCAACCTACATTAAAGACTACGCGAAAGTTTGTGAGCAGGTATGTATTGACTGCGAAAAAGAATGCAGGAAACACGAACATCATGTCGAGTGCAAGCAATGTGCTGAAGCATGCGCTGCAACCGTCGATGCTATCAAGCTTACACTGATGTAATATCTACAAATAGCAGCATTCTCGAAAAAGCCCCGTTCAGACGGGGCTTTTTAATTATGGGAGCCCTCTAACTTCAACCTAACAAAGGTCTGCAAACGGCTGCGGGTTCAACCGGTCGTTAATGGCAGTGTACCTTGATTTCCGCTTTTGCTCGAAAACAGACAAGCAGAGAGCTAGATTAAACCCTACTAGTCCATTGCCAAATCTTCGATGCCGGAGAATAATCGTGGTTTGTCCCCGATTGTTCTTCCCGATTGTTCTCCGGCATCGAACCACGGTTCAGATCAGTGATTATCGAGTCGGTTATAGTCGAGCAGGCCATATTCAACCAGCGTACGCGCCTTGTACGCAGCGTGAAATGCATCGCCCTCATTGTTGCTCTTAAACGCCAGCTCAGGCAATATGATCTGGCTGTGCTATACATGCACAAGCGATTGGTTGATACCCGCAAGGCACTTCAGCGCTATGAGGACTTCGGCGGCTATATCATACCTGGACTTAATTAAAGGAGATTATCTAATGAAACTTGTAAAAGTTATTTCAATTGCTGCTCTTATGAGCGTATCTGCTGCTTCTTCTGCCTGGTGGGGCGGCAACAACTATGGTGGCAACGACTGGGGCGATGGTTCTGGCTGGGGTGACGGACGTGGTTACGGATATGGCGACGGACGTGGTTCAGGCTATGGCTCTGGCAACACCCGTGGCGATGGTCGTGGTTACACCGATGGCGATATGGATGCCGACGCGGACGGCGAGTTCAACATGAGCTTCAAGGGTCGTGGACGTGGTGCTGGTCGTGGCCGCGGTTACGGTTCAGGCTACGGTTCTGGTTATGGCGACGGTTATGGCCGTGGTTATAACCGCTATGACGGTTATGGTAGTGGCAGCAACCGCTACAACAGTGGCTATGGTGGATATGGCGGTGGCTACCGTCCCTACGGCTACGGTGCGCCTTACGGTGGTTACGGTGGTTACGCCCCCTACGGTCCTCCTCCTGCACCTGTAGCTCCAGCCGCTCCTGCTGCACCAGCCAAGTAAGAACAGCTAAGTTCTATTTGCAGGAAGGCCTGTGTGGGGAACCACACAGGCCTTTTTCTTGTGTATTCTCTGATTGACTACAGGCAGAAACTAACCGTTGCCCGGACCACCGCTGTAGACAACCTCGTAATACAGTTTTTCCAGTTCACGTTTGTGCTGGGTCTCTTCGTTGGCGAGGTATTCAAACAGATCATGAATCGGGCCGGGCCGGGTATTCTCCGCCAGGTCGCGATACTGTTTCATGGCGGCGTCTTCACGACTCAACGCATACTGTAAAATCGCCTGGTCATCGGGCTTATCACCCAGGTCAGGCAGATGTACATGATCTGAAAACTTGTGATCATCGACTGGCGTTTTGACCATTTCCTGTATCTGGCTCTCGATATCCGGATTCCCGGCAAGCCCGGTAAAAAGTTCATAATGATGCTTCTCTTCCTCGGCAAGTTCCTCGACCAGGTAGCGCAGGTTTTTGCTGACCTTTGGAATCAGTGCGCTATAAAACTCGAACGCCTTTTGCTCGAAAGTTGTCGCGACTTCGAGAATCTCCTTGAGTGATTTTTTGGACTTGATGCGTTCGTATGAAGCACTATGCCCTTCCTGATCATTACTCATCCCGCTAACTCTCCAGATACTTCATTATGCTGGCCGCAACCCGGTGACCATCGGCGACGGCATGAACGACGTCTGGCCCATGCACCATGTCGCCGGCTGACCATAACCAGGCAACCGAGGTGCGGCCATCGTCATCCACCTGCAAACGTCCACGGTTCCATTCCAGCTGTTCCGTCAGGTCATCACCGAATAATGAGACATCGCTCATCTGGCCAATCGACTCAATAACCATTTCTGCTTTGTGCAATTGTTCGTCTGTCTCGTCATAACGCGGGGCAAAACGTCCGTCTTCATCGAATATCGAGACAACGCCCAGTGTAGTGAGGCCCTTGAGCTTGCCTTTCTTGCTGATCACGACTTCTTTGGGACCACGGCTGTCCAGGATCTTGATGCCTTCTTCACGTGCTTCTTTCAGCTCTTCCGGATCGGCCAGAAAATGATCGAAGTCTTCCAGTGCAGCGACCGTCATGCCTACCTTGCCGTAAGCCTGTTTCTGCAGGCGCGCCAGACTGCGTGCAATATCCATAGCCACATTACCGCCGCCGATCACCGCGACGGTTGACAGCACGTCGATTGCCTCGCCCTGGGTAATTCTGCGCAGCAGATCAACTGAACTCCTGACATGCTCGTTTTCCGTCCCCGGAATGCGCGTCGAGCGGCCGTTTTGCAACCCCAGGGCAACGAGTACGGCATCGTAGTCACGCTTCAGATCCTTCATGCTGACATCCTGACCGATGCGTGTGTTGTAACGGATTTCCACACCCAGCGATGTAATGACTTCAACGTCTGCATCGAGCCTGTCATAAGGAAGGCGATATTCAGGTATACCGTAGCGGGTCATGCCGCCGGGTTTGTCGAGAGCTTCGAAAACGGTGACGACATGTCCCTGTTTAACCAGGTCATATGCCGCCGTCAATCCAGCTGGTCCGGCGCCAATAATGGCAACCTTCTTGCCGGTGACATAATCGACCTTGTCTTCCGCTGCAATCTCACGAATGCGCTTATCGGATACTGAGTCCATCGCATAACGTTTCAACCAGCGTATCGCTACTGGTTCACCACGGCGGCCGATGGAACAGGCTGTCTCACAGCGGTGTGTGCAGACACGGCCGCAGACATGCGAGAAAGGATTGCTGCGATAGATCTGCCGCACCGCTTCTTCGGCATCTCCCTCCCAGATGGCACGAATGTATTCCGGGGCATGCATATGGGTTGGGCAGGAATCATGACACATGCCGCACTGCACACAGCGCGAAGCTTCGATGATGGCCTGCTGATCAGTGTAACCGTCGACGATTTCATCGAAGTTGTCACGGCGCTTTTTGGGCTTCATCTCAGACATCGGCTGGCGCTCGAGGTCAACCAGGTCGGCATCCGCAGACTTGGTCCAGCCTTTGGGGAAATACTTGCCGTGTATGCCGTTGGGATCCGGCAGGATGAAATAGCTGTCGAGCTCTTCTTCGCGGCAGGTATGTACGTACTCACGGGTCAGCGAAATTGAAGACGTCGGGCAGATGTCCACGCACAGACCGCACCAGCAGCAGCGTCCATAGTCGATAGCAGGACGTTCGTTACGTACACCCTTGACCGGATCCTCCGGCAGACCGGGTATCCTGACCATGGTAATTGCAGCGTTGTCACAAACCTTCTGGCAGGTACTGCAGCCAATGCACACTTCCCAGTCATTGACATGGAAACCGCGATAGTTCGCTGATGCCTCGCGTGGTTCCAGCTTTTCGGTAACTGGCTGGCGGGAAAAGAAGGCCAGGCTTTTCAGCGGACCCAGTATGCTGCCCTTGTCCTTGTGCATGATATCGGACATCAGCGATCCACCTCCGGTGGGCAGGCATCCAGTGAAAACATGATCTGTGCGATATCCTCAAGCCGCGAGCCGATCGCGAGTTTTTCGAGCACCTGCACGGCATGCATGGCTGACGGGCCTCGTACATGCACACGGTAAGGCTTGTCGCTTCCATCGGAAACTATGTAGTAGGCCAGCTCGCCCTTGGAGGATTCGACGCGTGTGTAGGTTTCACCGGCAGGAACGTTCCAGGCCAGCGGATTCGGTATCGGCGCGCGAATCGGACCAGTAACAGATGGCAGACGTTCGATCACCTGGCGCAGGATATGGATGCTCTGTTTCAGCTCAGCACGGCGAATCAGGTTGCGCGCCAGCGCATCACCGCCCTGCTCTGTCGGGATATCGAATTCAAGGCGGTCATACACCAGATAGGGGTCATCACGGCGTACATCGAATGCGAGTCCCGTGGCACGCAGATTCGGCCCGGTCACGCCCCACTTCAAGGCCTTTTCCTGGGTCAAGGTGCCCACACCACGAGCACGCTTGACGAACACCTGGTTGGTGAAAAACAGGCTGTCATAATCCGGCAGCCGCGATTCAAGGTAGTCCAGCAGGCTACTCAACCGGCCAAGGAAGCCTTCAGGCACCTCCCGGCGTACGCCACCGGGGATGTTGTAGATGCTGTAGACGCGACCCCCGGTCAGTTCCTCGAATCGGTCGAGAATCAGGTCACGATCGGCCACACCCCAGAACATCGGCGTGTACATGCCAGTCGTCGCGGCATGGCCTCCAAAGGCAAACAGGTGTGCAGCAAGACGCGACATCTCCAGCTGCATGACTCGGATCCACTGTGCCCGCTCAGGGACTTCCAGCCCGCACAGGTCCTCGATGGCCAGTGAGTAGCACACCTCCATCGGCACCGGGTCAGGCACGCAGATGCGAGGCACCAGGGCAATGTTCTGGATCCACAAGCGCCCTTCCATGAGTTTTTCGAAGCCGCGATGCAGGTAACCGGCATCAGCTCTCGCTGAAACAACCGTATCGCCATTGAGCTTTACCCGGAAGGCATAATTACCTTCGATGCCCGGGTGATTGGGGCCGAAATTGAGCTCGTACTCGTTGCTGGCCGGCTGGCTGATGGCCTGGTAGTTTTCCGGTCTCATCGACGCACATCCTCGGGACGTGTCGTGATGCCGCCACCCTCTGCCTCAATCTCTTCCAGCCATTTCGGGCGGTATTCCTCCCATTCAAAGGTCTGGTTTACGAAGGCTTCAGAATCGAAGTCCTTGCGCATCGGCGGCGGGCCATTCCACTCGGTAAGGATGAATTTCTCCATGTCCGGACTGCCCTCGAAATAGACACCGAACATCTCGTGGATATCACGCTCAAAAAATGCCGCCGGCTGGTACAGGTCATAGATGGAAAGATAGACCCCGGGATCTCGTGGAATACGTGTATGTGCAGACACCAGCGAGTGTGCTTCGTAGGACCACAGGTGGTAAATCAGTTCGAATTCATCTTCTTCGATCCAGTCCACGCAGGTGATGGCTGACAGATGCACGTAGCTGGCATGCCCCTGCAGCAGTTCCAGCAGTGCCGGCAATGCTTCCGCAGCCACGTCGACACGAACCCGTCGTGAACTTTTGCGCCGGAACTGAACGCTCTCGATGTCTTCCAGCAGGTTGTCCAGCCAGATATTCAGATCCTTACTCACGGGCTTGTTTCTCTCTGTTTTTCAAGCGCATCCCGAGGGCTTCCAGTGGTCGCTGATGCTTCTCCAGCAACGCTGTGTGCTCACCCAGAGTGTTGTCTGTCATCAGTCCATAATGTCGCGCCTCAGCAATGATGTCTGTCGGCGTCTGCCAGTCTTCACCAAACAACTTCTGCTGGTTGCCCAGGTAGTGATCGTAGTTCTGAAAATAGCGCTTCCAGTTTTCCGCCTGCCCGGTCTTGATGTCGTCCATTAAATCCTTGAGCCCCTCTATGACGGCTTCCGGCCGGGGCATGCAACCTGCGATATATACATCGACCGGCAGATAGTCTTTGAGCACCTTGGCCGTCGCGTAGCTCTGCCAGTACATGCCGCCGTTGACGGTGCATGAGCAGATGCCGATGACATATTTCGGCGCAGCCATCTGCTCGTAGGTCAGGATGATGCGCTTGAGGGTCTTGACCGATACATAACCCGTGATCAGCAGGATGTCTGCCTGCCGCGGCGTGACCATGGGCTGAATGCCGAGGCGTTCCATGTCGAAGCGCGAGGTCATTGCGGGCGGCAATTCGATAGCACCGCAACCAGTGCAGTAGTGCAGCATGAACATCGAGCGAGCGCGGCAGAAGTTCATCAGGTCATCGAACACATGAGCCAGCGGATTAGTGCGTTTTGCGCTGCCACCCACTGTCGTAGTTTCACTCTGAACAGGTATTTTCTGAAGTTCGCTCATATCATGTATCCATCTAATTCATCGCCATCGCAAGTCCTATAATCCCCACCATCACCGGCCACTTCCACATCAGGCGCAACACATCCTCGGTGCGGTAGCGCGGAAACAGAAAGGCAATGGACATTGGTATTTCAACGACAAGAAAAATCTTCACAAGAAAGCTGATCCAGTTTTCACCACCGCCGAGAAATAACGTAGCGTACAGAACGCTCGCTATGTACAGCTGGAAGCATTGCATGACGAACAGGCCACCCATGAATTTGCCGCCCATTTCCACCATCGGGCCAGTGGCGATCTCGGCTGGAGCAACATAGATTTCGAACGGCTGCTTGCCCATGATCGCTGGTAGCGTCATCATGCCGGCCAGTGCCAATAATGGCATCTGAGTAATGCCCCAACTGGACACGCCCTGATGTTGCTGGATCGCAATCATCTCTGCCAGGTTTGTGGTGCCGTACACGTAGGCAGCACCGAATACGACCAGCACGAACGGAATGTCATAGGCCAGCATCGCCGTCAGTGCGCGTGAGATGCCAATCGACCCATTCGGGTTGGCGCACTGACCGACGCCCAGGGCAAGCCCCAGTGACGGGATCATCAGCATGTAGGTCAGGGTGATTATGCCTCCCTTGTCTGCCAGACCATCCATGCCAGGCACAGGCAGCAGCGTCGTTGCTGCAACAAAACCTCCGACGGCCATAATGATGCCCATTTCGTGAATCATGCCGTGTGAAATCTGGGTCTTCTTGCCATAGAGCTTCAATATATCGTACAAGGGCTGAAAAAATGGCGGTCCAATACGCCGCTGCAGGCGTGCACCTATCCTGCGCATCATCAACACCATCAACAGACCGGCAAGAAATGCCACCAGTGGCATCAACACAAGTTCAAGAATGAGATGCGAAATACTCATTGGCTGACCACCCAGGACAATGCAATGACCACCACGGCAAGCAGGTACAGTACCGGGTGTGTATTCCGGTAGATACCCTGCATGGCCTGTGAAAGTATGTCGATGAACGATACAAAGCCTCGCTCTATCCAGCGAAAGCTCTTGCGATACCAGGGACCAATCAGATGCATCAGGCCCGGATAGAAATTGTCGCTGTACTGATAGCGTGTTTCGGCGGTCAGGAAATGACCGCCGGCATAATTATCCAACTGGTGAACACGTTTGCTGCGACCTCCGGCGAAGAACACCAGTGTTCCGATACCAAAGCCTGCCAGCAGCACAGAGACGATCCAGATCATATCCAGTCCGCCCTTGTCCATGGCTACGCCTCCGAGATGATGTGCCAGTACCGGCAGACCAACAGCGCCCTGTACTGCACTGACCCAGTCGAGCACCAGACCCGGGAAGTAACCTGTTACGAAGACCACGGCAGCCAACAGCACCATCGGCAGCAGCATGCTCCAGGGGGCCTCCTCGACTTCAGTGTGCTCCAGCCGCAGCTGGCCAAGGAAGATGTTGTGGATGAGTTTATAGACACTGAGTATCGTGCCCAAGGTTCCAATCACTGCAGCAACGAACAGCAGCGGATTGGCATCGACGATCAGCGAGCGGTAGATAAGCCATTTCGAAACGAAGCCGTTCATCGGTGGCAGACCCGCCAGGCCAATAATGCCGATCAGCAGCAGGAAGAAAGAGATCGGCATACGGGCGACCAGACCACCCAGTTTGTTGAGATCCGAGGTGCCGGTGCGATGGATTACCGCCGTGACCACCAGGAACAACATCGCCTGGTAAGTGGCATAGTTGAATACGTGCATCAGGCCGCCGGCGCTGCCGAGGTCGCCTGCAATCACGATGCCCAGCAGCATGTAGCCTGTCTGACCAACGCCATGCCAGGCCAGCAGACGTCGGGCATCATGCTGTTGCAGGGCGGTATAGGTCGGAAAAATGATTGTGAAGACGGCAATCCAGGCCAGCAGATCACGCGCACTGAGAAAGGTGTAAGGTATCTCCATCTTCGCCAGCTGAGCCATGCCAACGAGCTGTACCAGCACCAGCACCAGGGCGAACAGCCCCATGCGAGATGAGATTGCGCCAAGAAAAGCCGCACCTGGCCCGGGTGTTTCCGCATAGGCCTTGGCCTGCCAGAGGTGGAACGGCAGCAGGGCCATCTTGATACCGAATCCTACTGCAAACAGACCGAACAGCATCCACAGCATGGATGGTGACATAGCGGGCACGGCAGCTTTGAACGCGTCGAACTCGAAACTGCCGGTAATGGAATAGACCAGGGCCATGGCACCGAGTATCGCCATCGCACCTGCGATGGCATAGGTCAGATAGCGCATGGCGTAACGTGTTGCCGTGGCGCTGCCTATTGCCATAATCAGGAAGCTTGCCCAGCTGACAAGTTCCCAGCCGATGAACATGCTCAGCAGCTCTCCACTCGCCAGCAGCATCAACATGCTGAAGACATTGAAGGCCAGCGCGAAATGCAGCAGCCCCAGCTTACCGCCGCTCTGCCGGTAGCGCTGCCCCCACTCACCAGACGAGAACCAGCTGCTGCACAGACCGGCACCAACAGTAATCAGTGCAAAAAACCACGACAGGGCATCAAAGCGCCAGTGCAGGGTCTGATTCAACACCTGGAAGCTTAGTGATGATTCCACTACCGGTGTCGCAGCATAACCCAGCCCGGACATCTGCCACAGCAAGATGCCCTGCCCCGCGTACATCAGCGTGGCGAGCCATCCACCAAACGAACGATTACCGGCCAGCAGTGTGACGACAACGGTCAGAGCAGACAGGACGAGCAGCTGATCCAGCACCGTCATGGCTGCGCCTCTGGCAATGCGGCGGGATTAACCGTCTGTATGTAGCGGGGCACATCCGATGCCTGAGTTGCAATGCCATCGAGCCGCTCAGCAAGCGGTGACAAGACGAACACACTGGCCACAAGGCCGGCCGTCAGTACGCTCGCTATAGTGATATCCCGTCTGCGATGAGCGGGTGGCAGCTCCTGTTTATTGTCCGGGTAATAGAAACTGCTGGCGACCCGGAACAGATAATTTGCTTCCAGTGCAGCCCCGGCAAGTATGACCAGACCACCGAGATAATAGAGCGACTGCGCCTGTTCTCCGAGGTGTACGAGCACCAGCAGCTTGGCCCAGAAGCCGGGGAATGGCGGCACACCGATCAGCGACAGGGCCAGAACGATGAACAGGGCGGCCCCCAGAGGCGAGGTGCGCGCTGCGCCAGCGAGCTTCTCCAGCGACCCGCCCCAACGCTCGGCAAGCAGAAACAGCGCCGGCTTGACGATCAGGTGATGCAGTGCCACCGCAAGACCGGCGAACACACCGGCCTGGCCGGGAATGGCAAAGGCTATGAACATGATGCCGAGCTGGCCGATCGACGAGTACGCCAGCATGCGGTTGAAATCACGGGCACGCCATGCGGCCAGTTCTCCCGTTACGACACCGAGGATGCCGAGCACCAGCATCACGGTCTGGGCCTCGGGCTGATGAAACACCAGCACCAGCAGACGCACAATGACGATCAGCGCCAGCTTGGAGACCACGCCGGCCAGCAGCCCCGACACCCGCGTTGGTGCCGTTGCGTAAACCTCCGGCACCCAGGTGTTGACCGGGAACAGCTCCGCCTTGACGCCAAAACCAATCAGCATCAGCACGAACGCGGCCAGCCCCTGCAGGTTGTTCAGCTTGTCCGGCGCCAGTTGTGCCAGCTGGGCAAGATTCAGTGTGCCGGTTGCCTGGTAGACCAGCGCTATGCCAGTCAGCACCAGCACCGCGCCGAAGGCGCTGATAATCAGGTAACGGATAGTGGCCGCGTAGGCGCCCGGTATCGATTTACTGGCGACCAGACCATATGACACTACGGCCACCAGCTCGTAAAAAACATAGATATTGAACAAATCGCCGGACAGTGCGAGGCCACTGCCCGATGCAGCCAGAATGAGCGACAGAATCGACCGGCGCAGCCTGTCCTCTCCATCATCAGGCCAAAGCAGCAGAGTGCCGACATTGATAGCAACGGCAAATAGTAACGACAACTGGTCCACATAGAAGGTGATTCCCAGCGGCGGCAGGAAGCCACCCAACTGAATCGCTACCGTCTGGCCACCCAGCTGCATCCAGAGCCAGAAACCGATAGCACTGGTAATGAACAGCACGACCGGCCCGGCCAGCCGCGCCAGCATTGTCGAGACCCGATCGAGGATGGGCAGCAGGAATGCCGTGATCAGCGGCAGGGCGATGAGCAGTAGCAGATTATTCACTGGCTACCCTCTTACACAAAATCCCCCTCTCCCTCTGGAAGAGGGCTGGGGTGAGGGTATCAGAAAGAGATCTATCTTTAATTATATCTACACCCTCATCCTAACCTTTTCCCTCAGAAGGAGAAGGAACTGATGTCACATCAACCGGCAGCGGAGCATGGCTGCTGATGGGTCTGTCGATGCTTGCAGTATCAGCAATTTCCTGTGCCATGCGGTCGCGTATCTCTCGCATATCCAGTGTGCCATAGGCACGCTGCACACGTATGGCCAGACTCAGGGCAAGGGCCAGAATACCCACCCCGATAACGATGGCCGTCAGCACCAGTGCCTGGGGTACGGGATCTGCCATAATGGCAGGAACATGACCATCAACGATGATTGGCGCTGTGGCACCTTCACGAAAACTGGCCAGCAGCAGTAGCAGGTTAGCGCCCGCCTCCAGCAGCGCAATGCCGAAGATGATGCGTACCAGGTGGCTGGACATCACGATACCGGCACTGCCGATCAGCAGCAGCCCTCCGGCAGCGATGTACATGACCAGGCTGGTGTCCATGTTCACTCCGCTGCCTCCGTTTCAGACAGATGCGCCAACAGGCCGGCCAGTTCGGCACCCACCTTCAGACCAACGGCGATATACAGCAGCGGCAGCGTCCCGGCAGAAAAGAGCGCACCCAGTTCACCCTGACCCGGTGGTGGTGTCAGGAATGACTTGCCTTCAAGCATGGCCAACAGACCGATAAAGATGAAGCTGGCGCCTGCCAGTCCTTCGACCAGGCGGGCCCAGCCATGATCGATAGATGTACCGGGCCTGGCCAGTACGGGTACGAAGAATGCTGCAGCCAGAATGACACCGCCCTGAAACCCGCCACCCGGAGTCAGGTGCCCATGCAGGATGATGTACAGACCGACGATCAGCAACAGCGGGAAAAACAGATCGGCACCTGCCTGCAGGACAAAGCCGGCATCCGGATCACGTTTTGCTGACGGTTTGCGCCTGCCGAGTACCAGTGCCACCACCGTGGCAGCAGTGAACAGGATGGTCAGCTCCATCAGCGTATCTAATCCGCGATAACCGAGCACGACCGAAGTGACGAAGTTGGCCGCACCAAGCTGATCCGCGGCAACGGCATTAATGGCCTGCCCGACGTTGCTGCCAGAGGCATGAAAACCCATTTTCTGGTAGATGGCTGCGATCAGCACACCAAGGCCAAGCAGAAATAAAGCGGAAGTGAATCGTCTCATAGCGTTATTTCTTAATCCGCCACAGACCGAGCCTGCGCAGCGCCAGTGCGAACAGCAGGCTGCTAAGCCCAGCCCCGATGGCAGCCTCGGTCATCGCGACATCCGGTGCACGCAGAATCGCGAATAACACGGACAGGCCCAGTGACACGACAGAAAATGCCGCTAGCGCAGAAAGAAAGTCCTTCAGCAGCAGTACTGCAACAGCACTGGCCAGCATAACGATAACTATGATCAAAGTGAGTAATTCCATCGTCGCTCAGTCCGTCTCCTGCTTCGATTCGACTCGCCAGGGCTTAACACCGGAGATACGTGCAGCACGCGCGATAGTCGAAGAACCGACCGGGTTGGTGAACAGGATGAATCCGGCGATGACCAGTAGTTTGGCCCACCAGTCCGGGTGATGCAGGCCGATACCTAACAGCACTGACATGGCGCCCAGTGTTGCCGTTTTGGTGCCTGCCTGCAGACGGTTGTAAACATCCGGCATGCGCAGTAAACCGAGCCCGCCTATTGCAATGACGACGCCGCCAATGACGAGAAAAATATCACCAATCATGCTCATTCCCGGTCACCCTCTATCGCACGGGCAATGGCCACTGTCCCTACGAAGGCCAACGTACCGTACACCAGCGCCACATCCAGGTAGACGGGGTTGTCGAACAAACTGGCCAGCCCGGCCAGTCCGGCTGTCGTTATCACTGCCAGCGTATCAGCAGCCACCACGCGATCCGGCGTCGTGGGACCAATAAAAAGACGCAGGGCGCTGAGTGCCATACCAATGAGCAGCATCGCGACAGCAGCGAGTTCCAGAAATGTCATGCTCATATCAGAAACCGGCTCAAGTGCCGCTCGAGGTTAGTGGCTATCATGGCCGTGGCCAGCCTGATATCCGTGTCGGGGGGACAATACACCCAATGCACGAGCAACTTGTCACCCTTGACATCAACAGTCAGTGTCCCGGGTGTCAGGGTTATTGTATTGGCCAGCAACATCCTGCCCAGCGGTGACTGCAGACTGGTTTGTACTTCAACCATTTCCGGGCGGATTGGCAACGATGGTGTCAGGATGCGGCGCGCCATTTCGACATTGGCGATGATCAGGGCGCGAAAAAATTCCACCAGATACTGGAAGATGTAGACCGGCGCCATCCAGCTGAACCGGAAACCGGTAAAGATCGACAAACGCGAGCCGAACAGGATGGTGACCAGCAGGGAAACTGCAGCTCCGGTGATCAGTTCCTGCATATCGGGAGATCCCGCCAGTAACATCCACAGCAGCAGGGAAACGAAAAACACGAACACATAGTGCTGCCAGCTGACTACAGGATTTTCCAGAGTGTCATCCATTGTTAATTCTTATTGCAGAGCCAGCCAGTTTGAATAAGTTGAGATATATATTATTACTGCTCTGTAAGTAAATGATAATTTGCCGTTTCTTGATAATTATCTCTATTGATCAGGGATTCTCTGGACATGCCCAGAGTCATCTCCAATCTAAGGAACCTCTGAAAAAGCCCGGGGGATGGGGGTTCGGGGGAAGGGCCATACACATCAATAAAAACTCATTGGGTTATATCCCTTCCCCCGTAGATAACAAGCAAGGGTGATCTGGAGAAGTCGCGAAGCGATTTATTCTGAGCATCCCTATTCTTCTTTTTCGTGGTGTCCGCCAAACTGGAAGCGCATGGCCGACAGCAGTTTGTCGCCAAAATCTGCTTCACCGCGAGAGCTGAATCGGCTGAACAATGCAGCCGTCAGTACAGGTGCCGGAGTGGCAGTTTCAATCGCCGCCATGCTGGTCCAGCGGCCCTCTCCGGAATCAGACACACTGCCGGAAAAGTTCGACAGATCAGGATTGTCTTTTAATGATATCGCGATCAGGTCCAGCAGCCAGGAAGCCACCACGCTGCCGCGTCGCCAGACTTCAGCGACTTCCGCTGTGTTGATATCAAACTGGAAGTCCTCTGGATTCTGCAGCGGTGTCGTCTCAGCATCGATGTCATGATCCTGACTGCCGATATTGGCGTGACTGAGAATATTCATCCCCTCGGCATATGCCGCCATCATGCCGTATTCAATGCCGTTGTGGACCATCTTCACGAAGTGGCCGGCACCATTGGGGCCACAGTGTAAATAGCCTTGCTCGGATGTTGACGCGTCGCCACTGCGACCGGTTGTGCGTTCTATGCCACCAACGCCGGGCGCTATGGTTTTGAAAATGGGATCGAGATGGCTGACTATCCTTTCTTCGCCGCCAATCATCAGGCAATAACCTCGCTCCAGGCCCCAGACGCCACCACTGGTGCCAACATCAACGTAATGAATGCCTTCTTTAGCGAGCACCCTTGCACGTGCCATGTCTTCCTTGTAATAGGAATTGCCGCCGTCGATGATAATGTCATCGGCCTGCATGTGAGCAGCAAGATCTTCAACTACTGGGTCGACAACTGCTGCCGGAACCATTACCCATACGGCCCGAGGCGCTGCAAGTTTTCCTATAAAGTCTTCAACACTTGTGGCGCCGCGAGCGCCCTCCTTTTCCAGTGCCGCTACTGCGCTGGCATCAGTATCAAAAACCACGCATTCATGTCCGTCTCTCATCAGACGGCGAACTATGTTTGCGCCCATACGGCCAAGACCCAGCATGCCTAGTTGCATAAAATAATTCCTTGTTGGTTTGGATAATAACGTGGATTGTACTTATCAGGGGGTAGTCAGTTCCACCGGTACAGCCTTCACCTTCCAGATGTTCTCACAGTAATCCCGGATAGAACGGTCGGACGAGAACTTGCCGATCCGTGCGACATTGAGAATGGACTTGCGCGACCAGTTTTCTGCATCACGAAATGCCTGTCCGACTTCATCCTGGCAATCCACATAACTGCGATAATCGGCCAGCACCAGGAAAAGATCACTCTGCAGCAGGTTATCCAGTAACGGACGAAACATTTGTGCATCACCGTGACTGAAGAAGCCGGAACCGATCAGATCGATAGCTTCCTTCAGCTCTGCATCGGCATGGTAGTCGTCCCGGGGATTAAATCCAGTACGCCATTTATCGGCTACCTGTTCAGCAGTCATTCCGAACAGGAAAAAGTTCTCCTCGCCCATTTCTTCCCTTATTTCGACATTGGCACCGTCCAGTGTGCCGATAGTCAGTGCACCGTTCATGGAAAATTTCATATTGCCGGTGCCGGATGCTTCCTTGCCAGCCGTGGAGATCTGCTCGGAAAGATCTGCTGCCGGGAAGATACGCTGACCGCGCTTGACGCTGAAATCAGGCACGAACACCACCTTGATACGGCCTGCAACATCGGGGTCGTTATTGACCACATCCCCCACCGCATTGATCAGCTTGATGATCAGCTTCGCCATGAAATAGCCGGGAGCCGCCTTGCCGCCAAAGATGAAAGTGCGCGGGGTGATGTCGATGGCAGGATTATGCTTGATACGGTTGTACAGGGTTACGATGTGCAGCAGGTTGAGATGCTGACGCTTGTATTCATGGAAACGCTTGACCTGTATGTCGAACAGGCTGGTCGGATCGACCTTTATACCGACATTCTGTTCAATCCAGCCGGTCAGTTCGCGTTTCGCATTGAACTTGACCTCACGCCATCTAGCGCGAAATTTTTCGTCCTCTGCAAACGGTTCCAGTTCCAGCAACTGGTCCAAATCCCGAATCCAGCCCTTGCCAAGTTTTTCTGTCAGCAGTTCGGTCAAACCCGGGTTGCTCAGTACCATGAAACGACGAGGTGTAACGCCATTGGTCACATTGCTGATCTTGTCCGGCCACAATTCGTGAAAATCCCGTAAGACAGTCGACTTGAGCAATCTAGTGTGCAGAGCGGCAACTCCGTTAATGGCATAACTGCCGACACAGGCGAGATTGGCCATGCGCACGCGGCCACCACCCTTCTCATCGATGATGGACATGCGCTCGATATGGCCACCATCATCAGTCAGGAAATGCACACGCACCTCGTCCAGAAACCGCTTGTTGATTTCGTAGATGATCTCGAGATGGCGCGGCAGCAGACGCTTGAACAACGCTACCGACCAGGTTTCCAGCGCTTCGGGCAGCAGCGTGTGGTTGGTATAGGCAATGCTGCGACGCGTGATATCCCAGGCCTTGTCCCACTCCATATGGTGCTCATCCATCAGCAGCCGCATCAGTTCCGGCACTGCAATCGCTGGGTGCGTATCATTGAGCTGTACAGCAAACTTTTTATGAAAATTATCCAGATTGTCCGTACCACCCAGATTCAAGCGGATCATGTCTTGCAGAGTGCAGGACACAAAGAAGTACTGCTGTTTGAGCCGCAACTCCTTGCCGGCTACCGGCTCATCATTCGGGTACAACACCTTGGAGATGTTCTCTGCCTCCATCTTGGCGCGTACAGCTTCATAGTAATCGCCTACATTGAAGGCCTGGAAATCAAATGACTTTGCCGCTTCGGCCTTCCACAATCGCAATAGATTTGTATTATTAACACCGTAGCCAAGAATTGGCGTGTCGTAGGCCATGCCGTTGACAACCAGTTCCGGCTCCCACCTTACGTGCTGCTTGCCATCATCACCGATGTAATGCTCCGTGTGGCCGCCAAAACCAACACCAAACCTGAGTTTGGGCCGGGGCAACTCCCACGGATTGCCGTTATGCAACCAGGTATCCGTCCTCTCTACCTGCCAGCCATCTTCGATCAACTGTTCGAAAATACCGAATTCGTAACGTATACCATAACCGATAGCTGGAATTTGCATAGTGGCGAGTGAGTCCATATAGCAGGCAGCCAGTCGCCCCAGACCGCCGTTGCCAAGACCTGGCTCTTCTTCTGTTTCCTGTATCTCCTGGATATCCAGCCCCATCTCTATGGCGGCTTCCTGGGCCTTTTCCATGATGCCCAGATTGATCATGTTATTGCCAAGATGGGGACCAAGCAGAAATTCTGCGGATAAATAACAGACAGTGCGGGCACATTGCTCCTTGTATGTCTGAGCACTTTTTATCCAGCGCTCCAGCATGCGCTCACGTACCGTATAGGCCGCCGCCATGTAGCGATCATTGGCGGTAGAAAATTCGTAGGACCTGCCCTGAAGATAAAACAGATTGTCGTTGTAAGCCCTTTCCAGGGACTCAAGGGACAGACCAGTACGCGTGTGTTCGTAAAGAGAGGTTTCTTTCTTCATATTTGTTACACTTTTTCTACGATTATCCCAGGCAATCTTTGAGAGTATGACATGACATTTGATGATCAGGAAAAACCATCATTGAATACTGCTGGCCAGGCAATGAATATCGTACTCAAAGCCGAACAGGATGCAGAGCATAGTATTGCTGAATGCAGGAAAACGGCTCATCAAACGGTACAGGATGCACAACAACATGCTGCACTGATTGCCCGGCGTACCAACGAGCGCATTACGATGCTGCATCTGCGCTGCAAGCAGAGCATCGCTCATCGCATCTCTGAAATGGAACGTACTGCGGCGAAAGACCTACAGGATGCGCACGGCACCGAATGGCATGAAGAAAAACTTGCCGGGGTCATGGATGAGGTAGCCGCTGCCCTGACCGGGACCACCCGGTCATCAAACAGATGAAAGCCGCCGCACAATTTGCCTATGCGCAGGCGCGCCTGCAGGCGCGCCATGGGCAAAGACCGGGTGAACAGGTCTGGCGTCAGCTTGAGGGTGTCGGCGACCTGGCCAATTACCTGCATGTCGTTCGTCGCTCGCCCTGGCGGCACTGGGTGCTTGGAATGAATGGTTCTCGTGACAGTCATGATACCGAACAGCTGCTGCGCAGCCGGTTTCGCAGCTATGTCGATGAAGTTGCTGGCTGGCTCCCGCCTGACTGGAAAGAGCCGATCAAGTGGGTCAAGCGCCTGCCTGACCTGCCCGCCCTGCAGTACCTGCTGGCAGGAAACACTGCACCGGACTGGTTGCTGAAAGACCCGATGCTGAGCAATTTCGCCATTGAGCACAGGGAACTGCGTCTCGACGCCTTCAGACAGTCAGATTGCGCACAGCTGGCAGCAGCATGGCAGAAGGGTTCATCACTTCCCGTTGCCTGGCTGGAACACTGGCAGCAGTTGCTGCCCGCTAATGCACTCAAAGATGCCGGCACCCGGCACATGATCAAGCTGTACCGCAATCAGCTTACCCCATCCGCTGACCTGACAGCTGCAGATACTTACCATCAGCGTTACCGGCTTGAAACACAGTTTAAAGCACTCTTCCGGCGCTACAGCTTTCAGGCCACGGCGGCATTTGCGCATCTCGGACTGGTAGCACTGGATCTGGAGAAGTTGCGCAGTGGCCTGGTCCGCCGTGCAATATTTCCCGACATCATGAAGGCGGCCTCATGAGTCTGCGACCCGTCTCGGCACGCTGGTTTGAACTGCTGACTACGCGCGACGACCTGGCCGTAGCAGTGGAAACGCTGGCACGCACAGGCAGCGTTGAGCTCGAAACACAGAGCGGTACCGAAGCGCGCTTCAACATGCCGGATCTGCAGCAGCGCATGGAAGAATACAGCCGCCTGTCTCGTCGTTATCACGCCTACTGGCCGGAAATTGAGTTAGACCCGTCTTGTGCACCGGGCAGTCCGGTGAGAATCGTAGACAGAGCATTAACGCTTCTGCGCGCCTGGGTGCATGACGCGGCACCCATCGTTCAGGACATTGAAGCGCAGCGCGGCGAACAGCATGATTTAAAACTGCTGTCAGAAATGCTGCAAGCGCAACAGGACTCTGACCTCGATTACACTCTGCTTTCAAACGCTGGTCCGGCCGTACTGGCAAGTGTGTTCGTACTGCCGCTAAACACAACACTCAAGAAACTGCCTGGTTCGCTGCTGGTCATGCGAACTCAAACCGAAAGGCATGACTTCGTTCTGGCAGTCGGGCCGATGAATGATCTCGACTCACTCAAGACAGACCTTTCCATATTAAAAGGCCGTGAGCTGATGATGCCCAAGTGGCTGCATGGTGATCGTGAAGTGGCCCTCAAGCAGATCAATACCCGGCTGGCTGAACTTGAGAACCAGCTTGGCCAATTGCACGAGAAAATGGTAACCCTGGCAGCCAGTCATAAACTGGCAAAGGCACTGGGTGACATACGGCGCATGGACTGGTTCATGACGCACGTAAAATCCCTGCCCGTATCCGAAAATTTTGCCTGGGTCACGGGCTGGACCAGCGACCTTGACGGCAAGCAGGTCAATGCCGCCCTTACCGGTGAAAATATCCACACCCTCGTACATTTTCCCGATGCACCGGAAGACGGCCAGGCACCCATGGTGATGAAGAACCCCTGGTGGGCGCAGCCCTTTGAATTGTTTGCCAGCCTGCTCGGTACTCCCTCACAGGATGAGGCTGACCCAAGCCAAATGCTTGCGGTACTGGTGCCCCTGTTGTTCGGCTATATGTTCGGTGACGTTGGCCAGGGACTGGTGATCATGCTGGCAGGCATACTGCTGCAGCGCCGCTGGCCGGTGGCGAAACTGCTGGTGGCAAACGGGATCGCGGCAATGATATTCGGTGTTGTATTCGGCAGTGTATTCGGCAGCGAGAACGTGATCCCAGCACTGTGGGTGCATCCTATCGAGCAGCCATTACCTGTGCTGATGGTACCGTTGATCGGGGGTGTCGTTATTCTGCTGCTGGGTCTGCTGCTGAACGCGGCAGCATCCTGGTGGCGGGGTGAATTCACACGCTGGTTGCAGCTTGAGGCGGCCATCATGGTGCTTTATATCTCACTGATCGTCAGCTACTTCTCAGCAGCCAGTTTATACATTTCCGGACTGGCACTGATATGGTATCTCACCGGCACTGTACTGCAGTCATCACACGCTGTAGTCAAAACTCTGGCAGCTGCTGTTGGCAGCCTGCTGGAAAGCATGTTCCAGCTGCTTATCAACACAATATCATTTGTTCGCGTGGGCGCGTTTGCGCTGGCACATGCCGGCCTGTCGCTGGCCTTCTACACCATGGCATCAGCCACCAACAGCATGATCATCAGTTTTCTGATCCTGCTGATCGGCAATATCATTATCATCATGCTCGAAGGCCTGGTTGTGACAATCCAGACTACTCGACTGATACTGTTTGAATTCTTTATCCGGTTTTTACGCGGCACAGGACGTACGTTTCGTCCGCTGGCTGCACCGGATACCCTGCCCTCACCCCAACCCTCTCCCAGAGGGAGAGAGAGTTAATTGAAAAAGGAGAACGTTGTGAGCTATCGATTTAAAGGTATTGCATTCCTGCTGGCGGGCGCAGCCCTTATAAGCATCGTCGCCACATTGCTGTTGTGGTGGTCACCGGCCATAGCCACTGAATCGGCAGCGGTAGGCTCAACACCCCTGCCCGCCGGTGCTGTGCAATGGGGATTTCTCGCAGCCGCGCTCGCCGCGGGCCTGTCATCGCTGGGTGCCGGCATAGCAGTAGCCAGTGTAGGCAGTGCAGCCATTGGTGCACTAGCTGAAAAACCTGAACTGCTCGGGCGCACGCTGATACTGGTCGGCCTTGCAGAGGGGATTGCGATTTATGGGTTGATTATCTCCATTTTGATACTCAATCGGATTATGTAGGTTGGACTACAGAGTGGAATCAACACATTGGTCCCCTCTCCCCGGGAGAGGGGGTTACTCATGAGCTTACCCATTTATATCGGTGACGAAGTCAGTGCAGCAGGTTTCCGGCTGGCCGGGTTACGCGTTCGGATTCCTGAAGAAGGCGAATACCGGCAGGCCCTGGACTGGGCCATGGATCAGGGCCCTCTTGTGCTGATCAGTGCTGCCATAGCCAGTGAAATCCCGGCACTGGAACTGGACAGCTATTTGTCCAGTGTTTCCCCTGCCGTTGTTGTCGTGCCTGATGTTCACGGAAACGCGCCTATGCCGGATCTTTCAACACGCTTGCGCAGGCAACTGGGAGTACAGGAGTGAGTGCTCCCAAAAGCATCATTGATGCCCAGGTTCAACACTTGCTGGATGTGGTGGAAAATCACCGTACAGCGCGCTACGAGGAAATACGGGATCAGGCTCAGAATAACGCACATGCGATCATCAGCAAGGCGCACAAAGACGCGCGCCAGAGAATGCACGACGACAATGTCGAGACGCGTGAAAAAGCAAATCGAAAACTGGCCTCTACTGAAGCCCAGTTACAAACACAAAAACGGCTTGCCCGTCAGCTAACGGATGTGGAATTGCTGCAGACCAGCTGGAAGCTGTTGAAAGAATCTCTGGAACGCCAGTGGCAGCAGCCAGACACGCGCAAGCAGTGGATCGATAATCTGACTGGCCAGGCACTGACAACACTGGTGTCGCCATACTGGCGTATAGAACATCCTGTCGACTGGCTGGAAGAAGAACGTATTGCATTACAGATGTGGTTACATGAGCAGCTTGGTCATAGCCCTGAACTTAAAGCTGTCGCAGACATCAGTGCGGGTCTGCGCCTTTGTGCAGAGGGCACCTGTGTAGATGGGACCGCAGACGGTCTGATACATGAGCGGACTCGCATCGAGGCATTAATGCTTGCAGCGATACACAGAGATAGCGATGCCGATCATGTCTGACGCACACATTTCCTGGATCAGCGGGCCAGTATTACGGGCTACCACCCACGGTGTATTCCGCATCAATGAATCAGTTCTGATTGGCGCGCACAAACTGCTGGGTGAAGTTATACGCATCGAAGGCAATAACATTACGGTGCAGATATATGAAGATACCACCGGCCTGCGACCCGGTGATCCTGTTAAAGGTACCGGCTCCGAACTGTCTGTCAGGCTGGGTCCTGGTCTACTCGGCAATATCTATGATGGTCTGTTGAGACCGTTGAATGCACAGGGACGCCATGTGCAACAGGGGTATGTCGTCCCGGCGAGTGGTAAACATTTTCCATTCAGGCCTTCCATCAAACCCGGCCAGCAGCTCAATGCAGGGCATATAATCGGTCACATCAACCAGCAGGATGCACGTAGCCTGTTGTGCCTCGCACCTCCGGATTGCCAGGGCCGTGTCATCTCGGTCGCTGCGGCAGGTGAATACACCGAAGACGAAGTCATCTGTGAAATCGAGTGCGACGATGGCAACACGAAAGAAGTCTGTCTGAGTCAGCACTGGCCAGTTCGCCGCCCGCGCCCGATAAAAGAACGTATCCCTACAGAAGGCCCCCTGCTGACCGGTCAGCGCATTTTCGACAGCCTTTTCCCGCTGGCATGTGGTGGACGTGCCGCCATGCCCGGTGGTTTTGGCACGGGCAAAACAGTGCTGCAGGAAACGCTTGCCAAGTGGTGCGATGCCGACATCATCATCTATGTCGGCTGTGGCGAACGGGGCAACGAGATGGCCGGGGTACTGCATGAATTCCCTTCCCTCGATGACCCGCTGACCGGACGCCCATTGATGGAACGGACAGTCATCATCGCCAATACATCCAATATGCCGGTGGCGGCTCGTGAAGCCAGCATCTACACCGCAGTCACGGTCGGTGAATACTTCCGTGACCAGGGCATGCGCGTTGCGTTGATGGCCGATTCAACCAGTCGCTGGGCAGAATCCCTGCGCGAGATTTCCGGACGTCTCGGCGAGTTGCCCAGTGAAGCTGGCTACCCTGCCTACCTGAGCAGTCGCCTGGCGGATTTTTACGAACGGGCAGCACATGTACGCACCCTGTCTGGCAGCGTGGGGTCGCTCAGTATCATAGGCGCAATCAGCCCGCCCTCCGCAGACTTCTCCGAGCCAGTCACGACCCATACGAAGCGTTATGTGCGCTGCTTCTGGGCACTGGATCCCACCCGTGCACACGCGCGCTTCTATCCTGCTGTCAATCCGCTGTTGTCCTACTCGCAGGATACTGGCGTGCTCAGTGACTACTGGAAGCAACAGGGCAACCCGGAGTGGCCCGAACAAAGACGTCGCTTCCTGACGCTGCTGGAACAGCAGTCGCGACTCGAGCGCATGGCCAGAATCGTCGGCAAGGATGCACTGCCGCTTCGCCAGCGGCATGTCCTGATGTGTGCCGAACTGATCAATGATGCATTCCTGCGTCAGTCGGCCTACTCTGAAATTGACCGGTTCTGCTCGCCCGACAGGCAGATTGCAATGATGCAGATCATCATGCATTTCATCGAGCAAACTGAAACCGCCATTGCCGATGGCGTCAGTGTCGACCAGATAACGAGAATGAAGGTCATGCGTCGTCTGCGGCGCATGAACGAGGACATCGCTGAAGACGAGCTGGAGAAATACCATGCGCTGCAGAACAGCCTGGATTCGGAACTCGCTCAGCTGACGAAGGGAGCGAGTAATGCAGGCTGATATCTATGCCAAAGGGACAGCAACGCGCATAGAAGGACCTCTGCTGTTCCTGAAACGGACCGTGAATGTCGGGCTGAATGAAGCGGTATCAGTTGAAAGCAGCACAGGACAAACGAGACTGGGACGCGTCACGGCACTGGACGATCAGCACATGACGATCGAAGTGCTTGAGTCAACCACCGGCCTGTCACTGGAGGATACAACAGTCCGTTTCTTCGGCGAGCCACTTCAATTTGGCGTCGGCCCGGATGTACTGGGTCGCGTATTCGATGGCGTAGGCCGTGTCATTGACGGCGGTCCACCCGTGTCTGCATCGCAGTGTCTGCGCATCGATGGGTTGTCCATTAATCCTGCTGCACGTGCTATGCCGACCGACTTCATTGAAACGGGCATCTCCACGATCGACCTGATGAACAGTCTGGTTCGGGGACAGAAGCTGCCCATCTTCTCAGGTGCCGGGCTGCCGCATGATGAACTGGCCATACAGATAGCCCAGCAGGCACGCCTGCGTGGCGACACAGAAGCCGAAGGAGAATTTGTACTGGTGTTCGCCGCGATCGGCGTATCGTATGAAAGCGCCGAACGCTTCCGCCAGGCAATGCAGGACAGTGGTGCACTGGAACACACCGTGCTGTTCCTCAATCTGGCATCAGATTCCAGCACTCAGCGCCTGCTGTGTCCCCGCTATGCCCTGACGGTGGCGGAATACCTGGCATTCGTTGAAGGCAAGCATGTGCTGGTCATCATGACCGACATGACTAATTACTGTGAGGCATTGCGGGAAGTGTCTGCCAGCCATGGTGAGATTCCGAGTCGCAAGGGTTTTCCAGGCTTCATGTATTCAGATCTGGCAACGCTGTATGAACGTGCCGGAAACCTCGATGATGCGCCCGGCTCACTGACCCAGCTGCCCATCCTGACCATGCCGTCGGACGACATTACCCATCCGATACCGGACCTGACCGGTTACATCACGGAAGGACAGATCGTACTTGACCGTGAGCTGGACCGTGCCGACATCTACCCCCCCATCAAGGTGCTGCCTTCCCTGTCGCGCCTGATGAAGGACGGCACGGGTGAAGGCTATACGACTGCTGACCATCCGGACCTGGCAAACCAGCTTTATGCAGCCTATGCCCATGCCGTGCACGTCAGAGTACTGGCCAGTGTCGTTGGCAGGGATGGTCTTTCTGAAACCGATCAGCAGTTTCTCGATTTTGGCGGCCAGTTTGAACAGAGGCTGGTGCAGCAATCTTCGGCCCGTACGCTTGAGCAAAGCATGGAAACAGGGTGGAAACTCTTGCGTGAACTACCCGTCGCTGAACTCACCCGCCTCAGTGACGAGCAAATCAGACTCCACATCGAACCGGAAGAGCAGACATGAACGGCCTCGATACAACCCCTACCCGCACAGCCCTGCTCGAACTCAAGGACGAACGCACAGTCGTCAACGAAGCCTATGAATTTCTCGATGAGAAACGACTTCTGCTTGCTGCAGAGATACTGCACCAGCTCGAAATATATGAACGACTGAAGGCACAGATAGAGGCACTCGGCCGAGAAGCTTCCAGACAACTCAATGCAACAGTGGGCCGACATGGATTACAGGGCACCAGTGTTTATCCACCTCTGCAATTTACGGACACGCGTCTGGCTGTCAACGAGAGCAATTTTATGGGCGTCACACTGGCTGCATCGGAACTTCACAATCGTCTGAAAGAAGATAGCGAGCAAAGCGCTGCCAGCAACCCTACGTCTGAAGCACAGGCCTGCCGCCAGACATATCTTGAATTGACCAGGCAAAGTGCCGTACTGGCAGGAATATCTGGTAACTTGCACAGGTTGCTGATGGAATACCGTCTGACAGAAAGACGTGCCCGGGCGCTGGAGAATGTCATTCTGCCCGAAATCGAGCAGACACTCAGCATCATGAGCACGCACCTTGAAGAGCTCGACCTGGAAGAGACCGTACGGGTGCACCTGCAAAAAAAAATCCCCGCAGGGCAAACCGTGCGGGGTCTAAAAGGGTGCCGGGCAACTATCTGGTAGCCGCCCGAGATTCAAACTATAGAGGGAACACATAAGCAATGCTTGACACCAAGCGCCAAATAATTGCCCCAACTAATAATTTGGGATGAAGACATGAATACGGAACTTATGAAAGCATATTCCGAGTACGCGATCAGAATGCTCATCGTGTATATCGGCATCGCCGCCTTACTGCTAGGCATAGGCGCACTCATATGGCAGTTCATTCACTATCTGCAATATGCGGTTTGGAAGCCATTACCCCTTATGACTTTTATGCCAGAGAAGATTCGGCTCTGGGTCCAGTATCCTTCATCCTGGATAGGGCTTAGTCAACTTTTACGGAATATTTTCGAGTTCGTCCCTGCTTCACTGGCAATGATTCTGTTTGGAATCATGCTGGTCGGGCGAAAGAAAAAGCTTGATGCGCTGAAGTCGAAATATTCGAGTGATACAGGAGTTAAAGTCGAAGATATAGAGATATAAAAGTCAGAGTCTTATTTGTTTGCAGCTTTGAAGGATTTCATAATATAGGCGTGAAAGTTGACTGCAACGTCACAGTCGATTTGTCTCATTCCACCTTGCATCTGGAATCTAGTAGTTACCCGCGCCATGATCTTATTATGAAGCTGGGCTAGTTGCAGGTCGGTATATCCAGCCTGATGCCCCAGGGTTTTGCCAACGTCTACTAACTCCCATCCTGCATTCGGGTATCCACATATCATAAGCAGAATACTGCTCTGCATCGTCGTGTAGAGTAATTTCTGTTCGCCATAGGTTACAGCTTGTGCTGTATTCATCGAAAGCATAAGTAGTACTACGACGAACATTTTCTTCATGATAAGTAATATTGAGATGGTTTAGGCGGTAGAGACTATAAGCAGTAGTATCAATCAGATATTACCCTGTTTATCGCCGCACTGGCAGTATCATGGTGTTCACCCAGTTCACATACCTCACACTTGAAGAACAGAGAATACATCCAGCAGCCCACGCAGAATCCCAGTACAGCTTCCAGCCAGGTCAACAGAAAGCAGATCCCCAGAACACCGATCATGCCTGCCTGCCACTGGTACATGCGGAAGACCAGACAGCAGACGCCCAACGTCGCACCAAGTATCCAGGCAAAACGCTTTGGTTTAGTAGGCTTCCACACCGGTTTGATTTTCATGGTAATGGTTGTGCCGAACAGGCCTGCAGGGCTGAAAGGGGTAAGCCCGAATGTCGCTGCAGCTAGCATATCGAAGATCACGAACGGTGCGACGTAGAGAACCGGGTCGAGCTCCGGAGCCATGAGCAAAATAACGATTGTGACACCAGAAATGATATTCAGAAGCCCTGCCCGCCCCCGGGTGGCTGTCTCATTAATCATTAACCCGCAATCGCCCGGATGGGTCTGCCCCATTGCCCACCATGGATCTGTCAGGAACGTATGATAATTCTTAGTGGTTGTGTTCATGCTTACCTCCCCCCGTAAAGGGCCCGTTAAGCCTACTTTTTATATGTGATTATATCAGATAGTCGCTATAGAGCGGTTCTTTTATGCTATAAAGCCTTTCCTTCAAGTGACCCACCAGCGTATTTGTATAGGCTTTTCAGTAAAAATCACAGGATATTCCAAAGCAGATGACGAAGTGCTTATGGAAATAGAACCGCATTGGTGGAATGCGAAAGAACTGGTGCGGGATGAACGTTTTATTGTTCAGCCACGTAATGGCAGGATTTATTACAAATACGATGCTGATCTGTCTCTAACCGAAATGAGAGAGCTGCATGAAAGGTATAAAGAGAATGTAACTACCATCCAGAAGTGGCTGTGCTTCAAATTCAAGAGGCTTTCGCCACCGTGCAAAAACCTGCAGGATGCACTATTTCACCGTTCACACAAGTATTCGCGCTTCCATGTCAATGTCTCTGAGTGGGAATCCGGATTGTAATCCGACAAAACTCAATGAGCTGAAGACAGTTTCAAGCCAACAATTCCCACGACGATCAATCCAATAAAAAAGAAGCGCGCCAATGTGGCGGCATCGTTAAAAAACATCACACCGATAAGAAATGTGCCGACCGCTCCAAGCCCTGTCCATACCGCATAGGCGGTCCCGATGGGAATGGTACGCTGGGCAATTAGCAGCAACGCACCACTGACCCCCATGCAAACAATGGCAAATGCCAGCCAGCCATAGCTCGCCCCTTCATCAGTCCAGCCCAGCTTGAGGCCAACGGGCCAGCCCCATTCAAAAATGCCGGCAATAATCAGGTAGATCCAGGCCATGTTTTCTCCTTACACAAACCGGCGTAAACCGGGGTCAGAACAAGGATACTACTTATATTCGATTTCAACTATATCCTGTCGTATATTGGTAAAAATATCATTCTAACCAGTGCGTGAGCGCCTGACATGAAAGAAAAATCGCAGGACTTTATGGTTGGCATCGTCAACAGTGATCCCTTAATTGGCGGCACTGAAAAACTGCTAATAATCGCGACCATCTTGCTGGTGGCCGTCGGCATCATCTGGTGGGTGAAACGAAAATAGGGAACGGATAGCGTATCCGGCCGCATTCGTGTATGCTCCGCGCCGGAATGCGATTTGCCTGACAGCGCCCCACAAGTGAGTGTATGACTCACATTTCTCCGGTTACACCTTTCAAGTAACAACACTCAGTAACGAGCTATACAGGAAACAATTTTGAAAAAACTATTTGTCGGTGGCCTGCCACCAGACTCCACTGAAGAAAGCGTCACTGCCCTGTTCTCAGAATACGGCAAAGTTCGTTCGATTAAACTGGTAACTGACGTATTTTCGGGGCGTTGCAAAGGTTTCGGATTCGTCGAAATGGAAGGCCATGAAGCACGTGCTGCCATGGAAGCCCTCGATGGCAAAACACTCGGCAGCAACTCACTCAAGGTTCGTTACGAAGATACAGGCACCCGCGGCAAAGGACGCGGACGCCGTCGCTAAGGCAAATCAAGCACACTTAACACCCCCTCCGGCAATCTCCGGGCTGCTGACCACACATTACGTGTTGTTCGCCCCGTCGTGATACTGCCGGCACTTTCCCGGCGCATTCAGTAAGTAAGCTTCCTGCATGCTGTCCTAATCACGGAGTACCCAAAACATGAATTTTGAATCACTTGGCCTGAATGCCGCACTGTTACGTGCGATTGCTGATCAGGGCTACACAGAACCCACACCCATCCAGCAGCAGGCAATTCCCGCCATACTCGACGGGCGCGATATCCTCGCTGGCGCACAGACCGGCACCGGCAAGACCGCCGGCTTCACGCTGCCCCTGCTTCAGCGCCTCAACCGGCACCCGCATGACCGTACACATAAAATTGTAAGGGCACTCATAGTCACCCCTACACGTGAACTCGCGGCCCAGATTGATGAAAGCGTAAGGAACTATGGCCGCCACCTGCCTCTGCGCAGCACAGTCATCTTTGGTGGCGTTAAAATAGGACCGCAGATCAAGCGCCTGCACGATGGCGTCGATATTATCGTCGCCACACCCGGCCGCCTGCTTGACCACATCTCGCAAGGCAACATCGATCTGTCAAAAATCGAAACCCTCATACTGGACGAAGCCGACCGCATGCTCGACATGGGTTTCATTCACGATATTCGCCGCATTATCAAACTGGTGCCGAAGAAGCGGCAAACGCTATTGTTCTCGGCCACCTTCTCCAATGAGATCCGACGCCTTTCTGAAGGTTTGCTGCACAACCCTGAAAACATCGACGTCGCACCACGCAATACAACTGCCGAACGGATTTCCCAACGAGTCCACCCGGTTGCCAAAAGCAGCAAGCGTGCGCTGCTGTCCTGGCTGATCGGTTCAAACGACTGGCAACAGGTACTGGTCTTCACCCGCACCAAGCATGGTGCCAACCGGCTGGCCCAGCAACTCGAACGCGACGGCCTGACGAGCGCTGCGATCCATGGCAACAAGAGCCAGGGCGCACGCACCCGGGCACTGGCCGAGTTCAAGTCAGGCAAGGTCCGGGTACTGGTTGCGACTGACATCGCAGCCCGCGGTCTGGACATCCAGCAGTTGCCGCACGTGGTCAACTTCGAACTGCCCAACGTACCGGAGGACTATGTCCACCGTATCGGTCGCACCGGCCGCGCGGGCATGGAAGGTGAAGCCATCTCGCTGGTGTCGCCAGATGAAAATGGCAACCTGAGAGACATCGAGCGACTGCTAGGCAGCAAGATCCCCCGTGAAGTCATCGAGGGTTACGAGCAGGGATCGCCCAGTGACGAACCTGTCAAGGAAGCTCCTCGTAAAGCTCGTCCAGGCGGCCGAAGTGGACAGCAGCGCAACAATCAGTCCCGTTCTCGCGGTGGTGCGAACTCCGGCAGTAATCGCCGCTCGTCACGCAACAGTCGCCCGAACAAACGCTCTGAGGGACATGGCAACCGCTCTAACGACGATCACTCATCACCTGACGGGAACAGGGCTAGTACTCCAATGGATACAGACGGCAACACTCGCCGGAACAGCCAGAACAACCAGAATACTTCAGCACGACGGCGTCGAGGTGGTAACGTCCCTGCCCTGCTCGGTGGCTGACTTGTTCAGCCCCCTATAGCTGGCTCTCGATCGGCAGCAGCTGGAAGAAGAAATCAGAGATGCGCTGGCCTGTGCTTCTGGCAGGTTGGCGCGTAACAACGCCTTCACTGGACTCCCAGCTGAGCTTGCCGTTTTCATCCTGCAGTACACGCCAGCTATTCTCCGGAGACATAATCACATCAAAGCGTTCAGCAAGATCCTTGCCGAGTGCAGGCGACTCGAAATAGATGCCATTCTCTGTGTTGATCACGACAGCACGTGGATCGAAATTCAGGCTGCCTATGAACAACTTGTTGTGCATACGGCGGTTGAGTGATCTGAAATGGAGCATAAATTCACCTAACCCACCTAGTGCACTTTTCCTTACGCGGCCAGGATTATAGATACGGATCTCGAAGTTAGGATGTTTGCTGTAAATCGCGATATTGTCGTCGTTGCCTTCCAGGGCTATATCATCACCCAATAATCGCACTCTCACACCCCTGTCTGCGGCCCGCAGCAATCTGTCGAACACCAGCATCCGGCTTCATCACTGGACCAGATAAAACACTGGATATCGATGGATGTCGTGGCGTGGTCGATAAGCACCAGTCGCCAGTCCATCCCTTCCTTCGCGCTGGACAGCGGGATCGCAGCTGTTTCACCTTTTTTTCAGGCCAAGCTCGTCGCGTTATTTGCAAGCATCCCTGTGCTGGCTTGCGGCATGGCATGGGTGACGACTCTGTGCGGGCTCGGTTTGAGTGTTGTACAGCTACTCAATAAAAGTGCAAACCCGATGGCCAGAAACTTAATTGTACGAGTCAATATTACCGTCCTGATGCAGATACAGAATCTGAAAATAAAAAAACCGGCTTGCGAACAAACCGGTTTAGCTTACCCTTCGTAAGTGGCTTTAGTAGCCGCTTACACTTCCAAAACCGAGTGTCAGATATGCAAATGGACCCTGGTATTCCCACTCAA
>Ga0209013_10000672_pt1 | contig 31017 bp, 33 predicted proteins | sample Cruoilmetagenom2_FD_187291 | JGI IMG/M metagenome (GOLD analysis project Ga0209013, IMG submission 187291) | Oil polluted marine microbial communities from Coal Oil Point, Santa Barbara, California, USA - Sample 2 (SPAdes) (version 2) | ecosystem: Environmental > Aquatic > Marine > Oil seeps ...
TATACAAAAAGTACATTTTGATGAGATGTATTACAGAAAAGATATTGGCTTTGATTTATAGATAAGAATGAGCTGAAATACTTTTATCTTCTTCATTATTAGCATTAAAAGATTTTAATCGGAGCATCCAATAAATAAAAGCTACAAATGTAATAACGATAAAAATCCAAGAAACAATATTTGCTCCAAACCAATTGCTTAACTCTATTTTTGTTAAAACATCAAACGGGGTGAATAAAATATTTACAAATAAATCTTGTATTGCGTAAAAGAAATCTTTCATAGTTGTATTATATTTACTTAGCAAAAGTACAAAAACAGTTAATGATAGCAAGTATTTTTAGTAAATCTAAACCAATTAATTTTTTAATTGTTTTTTTAATTACATTTTCGACTTTTATTTTGATAAAAATAAAGATGGGAAATGGGCAATTAAACACCGCTTATTTCTTTAAGCAAACATTAGTTTTCTTTATTTGTTATGGCTCGATTTTAGTTCTTAATTTCATTATTGGCAGGAATAGTTTAACTCAAAAAAACAGTTATGCCATTTTATTATATACATTGTTTTTAGTGACATTCCCCCAGATAATGTTAAACAGTTATATTGTTTTCGCTAACTTTTTTGTTTTATTGGCACTACGTCGAATTATAAGTTTGCGTTCACAAACAAATATTAAAAAGAAGTTGTTTGATGCATCTTTTTGGATCGCTATTGCATCTTTGTTTTATTTTTGGGCAATTCTATTTTTTGTATTAATACTCGCAAGCCTGATATTATATACAGAGAATAAAATTAAGAATTGGATAATACCTTTCGTAGGATTAGCAATAGTATTTATTATTACAATTAGTTATTCTATAATAGTTTATGATACTTTTTTTGAAGCAATAAATACTTCTATTGATTTCAGCTTAAATTATAGCAGTTACAATAACCTTCAATTTTTAATAGCAATTACAATTTTTATATCATTTGGCCTTTGGTCTTCTGTATTTTATGTAATAAATATTAAAAAGAAAAAGAAAAGATTTAAATATGCTTTTGTCACTATTTTTATTGCACTTGTTGTAGCATGTCTCATTACTTTTATTTCTCCAAAAAAAGATGGAAGTGAATTTATTTTTATGTTTGCTCCTTTAGCAATAATAATAGCAAATTATATTGAAACCATTGAAGACAAATGGTTTAAAGAGTTATTTTTGTTAGTGCTAATTGCACTACCAGTATTAGTTTTAGTTTTGTAATTTTTTTCCAAATGCTAAATCTCCAGCATCACCTAGACCAGGAATAATATACCCTTTATTATTTAGTTTTTCATCAATTGTCGCAATCCACAAATCCACATTTTTATCAAAATGATTTTTAATATAGTCAACTCCAGTTTGGGATCCTATAACACTAACAATATGAATATTCTTTGGAGTTCCAAAAGGCTTTAACGCTTCAAAAGTTGCAACCATAGATTGTCCAGTAGCCAGCATTGGATCAGCCAAAATAAGTGTTTTGTTTTCTAAACTAGGGCAAGCTAAATACTCAACGATAACTTCAAAAGACTCAGGATTGTGTTTATGATGTCTGTAAGCAGAAATAAATGCGTTTTCAGCATTATCAAAATAGTTGAGTAAACCATTATGTAGAGGGACACCAGCTCTTAAAATGGAACATAATACGATATCGTCATTAAGTGAAAGGGTATTGCTATTTCCTAATGGAGTTTGAATCGTGTTAGGGCAGTATTTAAGGGCTTTACTTAATTCATAACCTAAAACTTCACCTATGCGCTCTATATTTCTTCTAAAACGCATACTATCTTTTTGAATTTCTACATCTCTAATTTCTGAAATAAATGTATTTAAAATTGAATTATGTTTTGATAAATTGTGGATACGCATAAGTTTGTTACTAAATTTTGATTGGTAAAGTTAATTAATTTAGACCTATATTTACGCTTTAAATATAAAGCATCATGTTTTCAGACAAGGCCAATTCAATTTTCCAAGAGGTTATAGAGAAATATCATATTATTAACACTGTAGATCAACCATTTACTAATAATTATAACGAAAAGGACAATTTATTAGAGCATTTATTATATAGAAAATGTTGGATTGATACTGTACAATGGCATTATGAAGATATTATTCGTGATCCTCAAATAGATCCTGTTGCAGCTTTAACTTTGAAACGCCAAATAGACGCATCCAATCAAGATAGAACAGATATGGTTGAGTATATTGACGGATATTTTTTAGAGAAATATAAAGATATAAACTCAAAAGAAGACGCTACCATAAATACAGAAAGCCCAGCTTGGGGAATTGATAGACTTTCAATTCTAGCTTTAAAAGTGTATCACATGAATGAAGAGGCAAATAGAATTGATGCTTCGGATGTTCATAGAAATGCTTGTCAATCAAAACTGGATGTTTTATTAGAACAGCGTGTTGATTTATCAACTGCTATTGATACACTTCTGAATGATATTAGTATCGGAGATAAATACATGAAAGTATATAAGCAAATGAAGATGTATAATGATGATGAATTAAACCCTGTTTTACGTTCACAGAAATAGAATAATGTCATTCTGAACAAAGTGAAGAATCTCGTATCTAAGATGTTTCTACTGCGCTCAATATGACATAAAATCTTTATGTCGAAAACACCTAAACATATTCTTGTTATTCGCCTCTCTGCTATGGGAGATGTTGCTATGATTATTCCTGTATTACGTGCTTTTACTCAGCAATATCCAGAGGTTAAAATAACAGTTCTTACACGAGAATTTTTCACTCCTTTTTTTAGAGATTTATCAAATATAAAAGTCTTTCCTATAGATGTAAAGGGAAAACACAAAGGCATTTTAGGACTTTATAAATTATCAAAAGAAATCAAAGCGCTACACATTGATGTTGTTGCAGATTTACATAATGTTATAAGAAGTAAGATTTTAAAATTCTTTTTATCAGGAATTCAATGTATCCAAATAGATAAAGGAAGAGCAGAAAAAAAAGCGTTGACTTCAGGAAAAACAATGAAACAACTTAAAAGTACACATCAGCGTTATGTAGATGTTTTTAACGCACTTGGCTTTACAATTGATTTAAGCAACTCAGTATTTCCTGAAATAATAAATTTAGATGCTAAATTAAAAACAGTTTTAGGTAATCATACTCAAAAATGGATTGGCATTGCTCCTTTTGCAGCTTTTGAGAGCAAAATGTATCCATTAGAATTAATGAAGTCTGTTATTGAAACGCTTTCCAAAACACATAAAATCATTTTGTTTGGAGGAGGAAAGAAAGAAACAGAAACCTTAAACAAGATTGAGACTAAGTTTGATAATGTTGTTAATCTTGCTGGGAAACTATCTTTAAATGAGGAGTTAGATGTTATCTCTAATTTAGATGTTATGTTGTCTATGGATTCTGGTAATGCACACATTGCTGCAATGCTTGGAGTAAAAGTGATTTCCATTTGGGGAGTAACTCATCCTTTTGCTGGTTTTTCACCATTTAATCAACCAGAAGATTTCGCTTTATTGTCTGATAGAAATCAATTTCCGCTAATTCCAACATCTATTTATGGAAATAAATACCCTGAGAATTACAAAAAGGCTTCAAGTAGTATTTCTCCCAAAACAATTATTAAAAAAATTGAATCGGTAATTTAAACATCATCATAATTAACTACAATTGTTGATGTTGTTGGATGTGCTTGACAAGTTAATATTAACCCTTCAGCTAATTCACTATCTGTAAGTATATTGTTTTGTCTCATTGTAACTTTGCCTTCAGTAAGCTTGGCAATACAACTACTACAAATTCCACCTTGGCATGAGTATGGAGCATCTAAATCTTCATCTAAAGCTGCTTCAAGTACAGATTGTTTTTGAGACATTTCAAAAGTAGTTTCTTCATCATCTACAATTACCGTAATTTTTGTTTCTCCATTCGCTTCAATTGTTTCTTTAATTTCAGCAGGTTTTGCAGCTTTAAAAAGTTCAAAGAAAATAGAGGTTTTATCTATATGATGTTCCTCTAACACATCTTTTACTGTATGAATCATTCCTTCAGGGCCACAAAGATAAAAAGCATCAATAGTGACGTGCTTGTATTCATTTTTTACAATAAGATTAACCGTGCTTTTTTCAATGCGACCAAAGATGGCATCATTTTCTTGAGCTTGACTAAAGACAAATTTAATATCAAAGCGATCCTTATATTGATGATGAAGTTCTAAAAGCTGACTAAGAAACATAGTGTCTTTAGTCGTTTTGTTGCCATAAACTAAAATAAATTTACTTTTAGGCTCTTCTTCTAGGACACTTTTTGCAATACTTAAAATTGGTGTAATTCCACTTCCAGCAGCAAAAGCAGCAATATATCTTGTATTAGTTACTTTAGGTTCAAAAACAAAATGACCTTTTGGTGAAGCTACTTCTAAAACATCTCCAGTTTTTAATTGATTATTCGCATAGGCCGAAAATGTTCCGTCTTTAACTTCTTTTACAGCGACTTTAAGGTCTCCACTTTTAGGTGAAGAGCATAATGAGTAATCACGCCTTACTTCATTTCCATTAATTGCAGATTTTAAAGTAATGTATTGTCCAGCTTTAAAAACAAAAGTTTCTTTTAATTCTTGAGGAACATCAAAACTAATAGTTACTGATTTATTTGTTCCCTTATGTATATTCTTAATAGTGAGCTTATGAAATTGAGACATTGTAATATTTTTTGCAAAAATAAGAAACATAGTTTGTAATTGAGTTTTGTTTGTAACAAAAAGTATATTAATATTACTAATCATTAGAATACAACCAAAAATTATGATACAACGCTTTTTAAGCCTTGAATGGAAACAGTTTACTAGAGCTTCATATTTTCAAAAAGGGCTGGCTATTAAAATTTTACTATTTCTTGGAGTTTTATATTTTGGAGGAATGGCTATTTTTATGGGTGGACTTTTGTTCTTCATTTTAAGAAAAACCATGCCTGAAGTCGATCCTATTGTTACAGTAAATAATTTTTTAATTTATTGGGCTCTTGCCAATTTAGCAATCCGCTTTTTTATGCAGCAACTACCTGTAATGAACATAAAGCCTCTAATGACAGTCCCAATTAAACGAAATATCGTAATTCATTATTTATTAGGAAAAACAACACTTTCGTTTTTTAATTTTATTTCTTTATTAATATTTCTTCCTTTTAGTATTGTATTATTAGTTGAAGGCTATCCTGTTTTAAATGTAGTTTGTTGGTTTTTGTCACTAATGTTTTTAAACATGGCAATTAACTTTATTAATTTTTTAATTAATAAAAACAACACGGTTTTTTATAGCCTTATTTTAGTTATACTGATTTTAGGAGGATTAGAATATTTTAATATTTATAAAATATCTGAACCTATTGGATTTGCATTTAATGCAATGTATAATAATCCTATTTCTGTTGTAATTCCATTGTCATTATTGATAGGATTATATAAGATAAATTTTAATTTTATCCGAAAGGGGTTTTATTTAGATGGTGCTGTTTCTAAGAAAATTGAAGAGGTAAAAACAACCGATTTAACATGGATGAATCGCTTTGGAAGCGTCGCTCCATTTTTAAAGAATGATGTGAAAATGATTTGGCGTAATGCAAGGCCGAAACAAGTAGTAATGATGTCGTTCTTCTTTTTGTTTTATGGATTAATTTTTTATACACAACCAACGTATATAAAGATGCCAGCTGTATTAGCTTTTGCCTCTATGTTTGTTACTGGAGGGTTTTTATTAAGCTTTGGACAGTTAGTTCCTTCTTGGGATAGCGAATATTATAAATTACTCATGAGTCAAAATATACCATACAGAAAATACTTAGAATCAAAATGGTATTTAATGGTTGTAGCAGTTTCAATTTCGTTTATATTAAGTATTCCATATTTATATTTTGGATGGAAAATTTTCAGTATGATAGTTGCTGGAGCAATATTTAATGTTGGCTTAAATTCATTTATCACATTATTTGGTGGCGCATTAAATAGAGTGCCAATTGAACTTAATGTAAAAGCAAAAGCATTTAGTAATACAAATGGGTTTAATCCCACACAATTACTTATTGCTTTACCAAAAATGCTATTACCAATGTTACTTTTTTATATTCCTTATAAGATATTCAATTTTGAAGCAGGTATTATTGTTTTAGCACTAAGTGGTGTTTTGGGAATTGTATTTAAAAACTATATTTTTAGTAAAATTGAAAAAATATATCAAAACGGAAAGTATAAAACTATTGCCGCTTTCGGAGAAAAAAAATAATTAAAATTCAAACGCATAATAAAATGATAACAACATCTAATCTTTCAAAAGCATATAATTCTGTTACGGTATTAAATATCGAAAAGTTAGACATACCAAAAGGGCAAAGTTTTGGTTTAGTTGGGAATAATGGTGCAGGTAAAACCACTTATTTTAGTTTGTTATTAGATTTAATTCAACCTACAACAGGATATATTAAAAATAAAAACATTTTAGTAAATGAAAGCGAAAATTGGAAACCTTTTACGTCGTCTTTTATAGATGAAAGCTTCTTAATCGGATATTTAACTCCGGAAGAATACTTCTATTTTATTGGAGAATTAAGAGGTCAAAGCAAAAAAGATGTTGATAATTTAGTATCACAATTTGAAGATTTTTTTCATGATGAAATTCTTGGAAAGAAAAAATATCTTCGTGATTTAAGTAAAGGGAATCAAAAGAAAGCAGGAATTGTTGGTGCATTAATTGGCAACCCAGAGGTTATTATATTAGATGAACCTTTTGCGAATCTTGATCCAACTACACAAATCCGATTAAAACAAATTATTAAAGATCTTGCCAAAAAACATGGAGTAACAATATTGGTTTCTAGTCATGACTTGTTACATGTTACTGATGTTTGTGAACGAATCGTTGTTTTAGAAAAGGGAGAGGTTGTAAAAGATTTAGTAACTAGTCAAGCAACTTTAAAGGAGTTGGAGGCTCATTTTGCAGGAGAAAGCTTAAACTAAAAGTCATACAATTTTATAGGTAAATCCAAAAAGATGCTTATTTTTACGTTTCTGCATAATAATGGCAGGAGTTTATAGTTATTTATTTGATTAAATACGCCAAAGTTGAAGACATCTTATAAAATTATATTTGGTATACTAATTTCTACAATTTTCGTTACAAGTTGTTCACGAAAAAACCCAAGCTTTATTAATAGAAATTATCATGCTATTGCTACAGAGTTCAACACTTTGTATAACGGCTATATTGCCTTAGACAGAGGTCAAGATATGCTTAACGAGTCTTATCAAGATAATTATTGGGAAATTTTACCAATTGAGCGTATGCAAGTGCTCGAAGAGGTGATTCTACCTGGGCAATCCAAAAATGAAGATTTTGAGAGAGCTGAAGAAAAAGCAGTAAAAGCCATACAGAAGCATAGTATGAATATTAAGGGCAAAGAGAATAACCCTCAAATAGATGAGGCTTATTTACTCTTAGGGAAGGCGAGATATTTTGATCAGCGATTTGTTCCTGCTCTTCAAGCGTTTAATTATATCCTTTATAAATATCCTGCAAGTGATAAAATAAATCAAGCAAAAATTTGGAGAGAAAAAGCTAATCTTCGTCTTGAAAATGATGAACTTGCTATAGAAAATTTAAAGCGTCTTTTATATCAAGAAGAACTGAAAGGTCAGGATTTAGCAGATGCAACATCAATGTTAGCGCAAGCTTACATAAATACTAAATCTTTAGATAGCGCTGTTACTCAAATGGAAATTGCGGCTAATGCCACAAAGAATAATGATGAGAAAGGCCGTTACCGCTTTATTCAAGGTCAACTTTATAATAGATTAGAATATAAAGACAGTGCAAATATCGCATTCGATAAGGTGATTGAGTTAAATAGAAAAACGCCACGAACTTATTTAATTGCAGCATACATTGGAAAAGCTAAAAACTTTGATTTTGATAATGATGACAAAATTGCGCTTTTAGAATTATTAAACGAACTTGAATATGATAGGGAAAACAGGCCTTTTTTAGCCAAAATTTACCATCAAATTGCACAATATCATCTTAAGAATGAATCAGACTCTCTTGCTATTGAGTATTTTAATAAATCCTTAAGGGTTAATTCTCCAGATAAAATATTGAATGCTAAAAATTATCAAGACATTGGAGATTTGTTTTTTGATTATTCAGAGTATAAAATTGCTGGAGCTTATTACGATAGTACGATGCTTAATTTAACATTGAATAGTAAGCCTTTTAGAATTATTAAGAGAAAAAGAGATAATTTGGACGATGTTATCTACTATGAAGATGTCGCTCAAGTTAATGATAGTATCTTACACTTAGTCTCTTTATCTGAAAGTGAAAGATTAATTATCTTTCAAGAATATGTAGATGATTTAAAACTACAAGCTGAAATTGAAAAAGAAAGGCAAGAGAAGGAGGAACTCTCTAAAGGTTTGGTGACTGTGACTACAACAGACACTAAAAATGGATCAAATCCTAAAGGCTCATTTAGTAGCAGCCAAATTGGACCTCCAGGGAAAACATCAACATTTTATTTTTATAATCCTACTACTATTGCTTATGGAAGAAATGAGTTTGTTAAAATTTGGGGGGATAGAGCCCTTGAAGATAATTGGAGGTGGTCTAATAAATTAAAATCTACTATTAAAAATAATGACACAAATTCAAATGAAGTTTCTGATTTAGATGAAGAATTATACGATCCTCAATTTTATTTATCTAAAATACCAACAGAACAAAAACAAATAGATAGTATTACAAAAGATCGAAATTACGCTTATTATCAATTAGGATTAATTTATAAAGAAAAGTTTAAAGAATATTATTTAGCAAAAGATAAATTTTACCAGCTTTTAGAGAGCAATCCTGAAGAGAGATTAATATTACCTTCAAAGTATAACCTTTATAAAATTTATATTTTATTAGGAGAGGATGATGACGCCAATATTGCTAAAAATGAGATTATTACTAATTATCCAAGTTCACGTTACGCAACGATATTAAGTAATCCTGAGTTAGCCGCTGAAAAAGACGAAAATAATCCAGAGTTTCTTTATGAAAAGGAATATGTTAAATTAGAAAGTCAAAATTATGCAGAGATTATTTCAAATTGTGAAGGTTATATAAACACATTTGAAGGAGAGCCAATTGTGCCTAAATTTGAGTTGCTTAAAGCAATAGCGATTGGACGGCTTTATGGGTTTGATGCCTACAGTAAAGCTATTAATTATGTTGCATTAAATTACGCTAATACTAATGAAGGGCAACAAGCACAAAACATATCAATTAATGTGTTGCCAAAACTCGAAAACAAAGAATTTGTAGAAGATAGTGTTAGTAGTAGATATAAAGTAGTTTATCAATTCGAAAACACAAATGGAGACGACATAAGAGATTTTAATAAAACACTAACAGATATTGCTCAAACTTATACGTATTATAAATTGAGCGCCACTACAGACAGATATAATACAGCTATTACGTTTGTTGTTGTACATGGTTTGAAAAGTAAAGAAGGAGCAATTGGATTTGCCCAACTTCTAGAAGAAGATGACAGATATAAAATCACAAAACCATATTTTGCGATTTCATCTGAGAATTACCAAATTATCCAAATTCATAAGAATTTAGATATGTATTTAAATGATCAGCAGTAATAATTTAATGAACACATTATGTTTTCTGAGAACAAAAAAGACAAGCAAAATTTGGAAACTACATCTACACAAAATATAATATCTCAAGGCACTATAATAGTTGGAGATCTAACAAGCGAAGGCGATTTAAGAATTGATGGTATTGTTGAAGGAAATTTAAGAACAAAAGGTAAAGTAGTCGTTGGTAAATCAGGGCTTATTAAAGGCACTCTAAATGGAACCGACGCTTATTTTGAAGGTAAATTTTCAGGGAAGCTCACTTTATCTAATACATTAACCTTAAAGTCTTCTGCTCATATTGAAGGTGAAGTAGTTTTAGGTAAATTATCAGTTGAACCTGGAGCAACATTTAATGTTACTTGCGTTATGAAAGGAGCTGTTAAAGAATTTAATAAAGGTGAACACACACAAAGACCAAAAGGACCAGAATCAGAAAGATCGGCTTAATAATTATGCGCGATTTACAGGTATTGGATTTCAAATGTTAGTAACAATTGGTTTAGGAGTTTTTGCAGGAGTAAAGCTAGATGAAAATTATCCTAATCAATATAGTACCTTTACTATTATTTGTTCACTTGCATCAATTGGCATTGCTTTATATAGCGTTATAAAACAAGTCAGTAAATCATCAAATCAAGAACAAAGTAAATGACCAAAGAAACTACACAATTTATTTTAACTTTACTGTTCGTTACTGCGTTACTTTCTTGGGTTCATTATTATATATTAAGTCAGTTTTTTGATGGTGAGTTGTATTTTCCAATTTGGACTATTTATACATTTAATGCTGTTTTAGTTTTTGGAGTGTATTTGATTTTAAAATATAAAAACAAACAAGGGAGCGATAAAATGTATCAATTCTTTTTAGGGCTTACCATGTTAAAAATGGCATTAGCTATAGTGTTTTTATTGCCATTGTTTTTTGGTAAGTCTAATCATTCACAATTGGAAGTTATTAATTTTATGATACCATATTTCTTGTATCTAACTTTTGAGATTTTTAGCTTAAACAAATTTCTTCAGAAAAGTTGAACATTATTGATTTTAGTTTGTTAATTAATATAATGTATGTACATTTGCACCGAATTTTAGACAAGGTATTTTTAACTATACAGACTGATGCAAATCAATACTATTAAAACACTTTTATTAAGCCTTTTTTTAGCGATATCTTTTTTTGGATTTGCTTCTGATAATTCAGAGGATAAAACTAATGAAAAAGAGTTTAATGTAACTGAAATGATTATGCATCACGTTAAAGATGCCCATGAATTTCACATCATGGACTGGAATGGTCATGCGGTTTCAATTCCACTACCAATTATTCTTTGGACAGATAGCGGTTTGGTAACATTTATGTCTTCAGAATTTCATCATGACGATTTAGGAAAAATTGTAGTTGAAAAGAACGGACTAAAATTCGTAAAATTTCATGAAGAAATATATTTCGCAAACCCTGAAGCAGAACATGGGTCTTATATAAGTCATGATGCGGAACATCATGCTATCAATGCAAAACCATTAGATTTTTCAATTACCAAGCTTGTATTTTCAATGTTTTTATCAGTAGTATTATTGATATTAATATTTGGCTTTTCAGCTAGAGCGTATAGCAAAAATGGAGTGCCAAAAGGGATTGCTAAATTCACAGAGCCTTTAGTTGTTTTTATAAGAGACGAGGTGGCTATTCCTAATATTGGTGAAAAAAACTATAGAAAATTTATGCCTTTTTTATTGAGCTTATTTTTCTTTATTTGGATTAACAACATGATGGGCTTAATTCCATTTTTTCCATTTAGCGCTAATTTAAGTGGAAATATTGCATTTACATTTGTACTAGCATTAATCACATTTGTTATTACTACAATCGTTGCTAACAAGGATTACTGGAAGCATATATTCTGGATGCCAGGAGTTCCTGTTCCAATGAAAATATTCTTAGCTCCAATTGAGTTTATGGGAATATTTATAAAACCTATTTCCTTAATGATTCGTTTGTTCGCAAACATCACTGCAGGACATATTATCGTATTAAGTTTAATCTCTTTAATATTCATATTTAAAAGTATTTGGATTGCACCAGTATCGGTAGCGTTTTCATTCTTTATTAGTATTATTGAGGTATTAGTAGTTGCCATTCAGGCATATATATTTACCATGTTGTCTGCCTTATACATAGGAAGTGCCATGGAAGAACATGAACATTAATTAATTATTTAATATTTTAAACTATGAGTTTAGCATTATTACAAGAGGCTGTAAGTTACGTTCCTTTCGCTGCGATTGGAGCAGGATTAGCAGCAATTGGTGCCGGTATCGGTATTGGTAAAATTGGTGGATCTGCAATGGAAGCTATTGCACGTCAACCAGAAATGCAAGGAAAAATTCAATCATCTGCAATTGTACTTATCGCTTTCGTTGAAGCGGTTGCTCTTTTCGCAGTAGTTGTATCTCTTATTGCAAAGTAAAAAAGATAAGGTGCAACGGTTGGTTGCACCTCTTTTTAAATATTAAATAATAGTATTAAAAACATATAAGAAATGGATTTAGTTACTCCAGATGTAGGATTATTGTTTTGGACACTTGTGTCATTTGGCATCTTATTTTTTGTGCTTAAAAAGTTTGCTTGGAAACCTATTGTAGGAACTGTAAACGATAGAGAAGAATCTATTAGAGAGGCATTAGCATCTGCTGAAAAAGCAAAGCTTGAGATGGAAAATCTTCATGCAGATAATGAACGCATTTTAAAAGAAGCAAGAATAGAGCGTGAAACAATGTTAAAAGAAGCTCGTGAGATCAAAGCTAAAATGATTACTGACGCAAAAGATGAAGCTCAAGTTCAAGCAAGTAAAATGATTGAACAAGCACAAGTAGCTATTGAAAGCGAAAAGAATACTGCTATGGCAGAACTTAAAAGTCATGTTGCTGGATTAGCTGTAGATATAGCAGAAAAAGTAGTGCGTCAAGAATTATCTAACAAAGACAAACAACTTGATTTGGTTGAGTCTATGTTAGGCGAAGCAACTCTAAATTAATAATAATGGCAGGAGCAAGAGCAGCAATACGTTACGCAAAAGCGGTTTTAGATTTAGCTAATGATCAAAATATAGCTGATGCTGTAAACAATGATATGAGGCTAGTAGAGAACACTATTGCAGGAAGTAAAGACTTAAGTGATATGCTTCAAAGCCCAATAGTTCGTCCTTCAGTTAAAAAGGCTGCTTTGTTAGAAATCTTTAAGGCTGCTAATAGTACAACAGTTAATTTGATTGACACACTTATTACTAATAAGAGAATAAATATTTTAGGTGAAGTTGCTTCAAAGTATAATCAATTATATGATGAATTAAGAGGAAGTGAAGTAGCAACAGTTACAACAGCAGTTCCACTTACAGATTCCCTAAAAGCAACTGTCTTATCAAAAGTAAAGGAGCTTACAGGAAAAGAAGTAGATGTTAATAATGTTATAGATGAAAGCATTATAGGTGGTTTCATTTTACGTGTTGGAGATATTCAGTATAATGCAAGTATCGCTAACCAATTGAATAAATTAAAAAGAGAATTTACATTAAATTAAACTTGCCCATAGCGTAATAAAGGGTCAAAATAAAATAAGATGGCAGAAGTAAAACCAGCTGAAGTATCAGCAATCTTAAAACAACAATTATCAGGATTTGAAGCTAGTGCTTCTTTAGATGAGGTTGGAACAGTACTTAATATTGGTGATGGAATTTCACGTGTTTATGGATTATCTAATGTCCAATATGGAGAATTAGTTGAATTCGAAAATGGTCTCGAAGGGATTGTACTTAATCTTGAAGAAGATAATGTAGGTGTTGTATTATTAGGAGCATCAACTGATATTAAGGAAGGTGCAACAGTAAAACGTACTAACAGAATAGCATCTATTAATGTAGGTGAAGGAATTGTTGGTCGTGTTGTAGATACTTTAGGAAATCCAATTGATGGTAAAGGCCCAATTACTGGAGAAACTTATCAAATGCCTTTAGAGCGTAAAGCACCTGGAGTTATTTTTCGTGAGCCTGTAACAGAACCACTGCAAACAGGAATTAAATCTATTGATGCAATGATTCCAGTAGGTAGAGGTCAACGTGAACTAGTTATTGGAGATAGACAGACTGGTAAAACAACAGTTTGTTTAGATACTATCTTAAATCAAAAAGAATTTTATGATGCAGGTGAGCCTGTATTTTGTATATATGTTGCCATTGGACAAAAAGCATCTACTGTTGCAGGGATTGCTCAGATGTTAGAAGATAGAGGCGCAATGGCTTACACAGTTATTGTTGCAGCAAATGCATCCGATCCTGCGGCAATGCAAGTGTACGCACCTTTTGCAGGAGCTTCAATTGGAGAATATTTTAGAGACACTGGTCGTCCAGCATTAATTGTATTTGATGATTTATCAAAGCAAGCAGTAGCATATCGTGAGATCTCATTATTATTACGTCGTCCTCCAGGACGTGAAGCATATCCTGGTGATGTATTTTATCTTCACTCTCGTTTATTAGAACGTTCAGCTAAGGTGATTGCAGATGATGATATAGCTAAAGAAATGAACGATTTGCCAGACTCTTTAAAGCCTATAGTGAAAGGAGGAGGATCTCTTACCGCTTTACCAATTATTGAAACTCAAGCAGGTGATGTATCTGCATATATTCCAACAAATGTAATTTCAATTACAGATGGACAAATATTCTTAGATGGAGATTTGTTTAATTCAGGTGTACGTCCTGCCATTAACGTTGGTATTTCAGTATCTCGTGTTGGAGGTAACGCACAAATTAAATCAATGAAAAAAGTAGCAGGTACTTTAAAATTAGACCAAGCACAATTCCGTGAATTAGAAGCTTTCGCGAAATTCGGTTCTGATCTTGATGCTGCAACTTTAAATGTGATTGAAAAAGGAAAACGTAATGTTGAAATTTTAAAGCAAGCACAAAATGATCCTTATACAGTTGAAGATCAGATAGCAATTATTTATGCTGGATCTAAAAATTTACTTAAGGATGTTCCTGTAAATAAAATTAAAGAATTTGAAAGAGATTATATAGAGTTCTTAAACGCTAAACACAGAGATGTGCTTGATACTTTAAAATCAGGAAAACTAACTGATGAAGTTACAGATACATTAACATCGGTTTGTAAGGATTTATCAGCAAAATATTAAGCTTAATTCTAAAACAGAATGGCAAACTTAAAAGAAATACGTAACAGAATATCATCAGTTTCTTCAACGATGCAGATTACCAGCGCTATGAAAATGGTGTCTGCTGCAAAGTTAAAAAAGGCTCAAGATGCTATTACAGCAATGCGCCCTTATGCAAATAAGTTAACGGAGCTTTTACAAAGTTTAAGCGCTACTTTAGATGCAGATTCTGGAGGTAAATTTTCTGTTCAACGTGATGTAAAAAATGTTTTAGTTGTTGTTATAACTTCTAACAGAGGACTATGTGGAGGTTTTAATTCTAGTATTATTAAGCAAGCTATTGTTTTATCTGAAAAATATTCAGATAAAAACGTGTCTTTTGTTACTATTGGTAAAAAAGGTAATGATAGTTTATCAAAAAACTTTAATATTATTTCTAATAACAGTGAAGTTTTTGATGATTTAACGTTTGATAATGTTGCCAATATAGCAGAAATGTTGATGGATAAATTTGTTGCTGGTGATTTTGATAAAATTGAAATTATCTATAATAAATTTAAAAATGCAGCAACTCAAATTGTAATGACTGAGCAGTTCTTACCTATTGTGCCTGTTGAAGGGGATGTAAATGCGAATATTGATTATATTTTTGAGCCTTCAAAAATTGAAATCGTTGAAGAATTAATTCCTAAGTCTTTAAAAACACAATTGTATAAAGGTGTTAGAGATTCTTTTGCAAGTGAGCATGGCGCACGTATGACAGCAATGCATAAAGCAACAGATAATGCTACTGAATTAAGAGATGAATTATTATTAACATATAATAAAGCACGTCAAGCCGCTATTACTAATGAAATCCTTGAGATTGTTGGCGGTGCAGAAGCGTTGAACAATTAGGAAAATCGTATAGATTTTTTAAATTTTCAAAAGTGCAGAAGCTCTTAATAATTAACGAATTAAATTATAAAAACAAAAAAGCCTTACTTTAATAGTAAGGCTTTTTTTATGGCATAGCTATTGATTTATTATCTTTATTATGATTAATACATTAAATATGAAAGTGGTCAAAAACATATCAAATTTAATAGTAATGCTAATTGTTTTGGCGTGTTTCTCCCAATGCACAAGCTCTAAAACTGTAAATGAAGAAATAACGCAAGAAAAAAACAGTTTAGAATTTCAAGAAATAGTATTATTTGAAATTAAACAGGTTCAATTTCAAAAATGGGCAGCAGGAATACAAGGTGGAGGTACTGGCTATCACATGTATATTGATGTTGTTAGCAATAAAGACCACGTTATTTTTGATAGTATTTACTTTAGAGGTTTACAAGCAAAAATCCAAATTGGAAAAATGAATTATTTTGCTACACTTAATTCAAAAGTAAATAAGAAGACAGACATTGAAATGAGTAATGATCCAAATGCAGAATATGGCAATAAAGCACCGAATATTATACCTAAATTCCCTTTCGAATTAAAAGATGATGAATGCGCTATAAGCTATATAGAAAAAGAAGAAACCAAATACTTTAAAATTGAAGGGTTGAATGAAAAACCAGCATTAAATTATCCAAGTACTCTACCAAAAAATTAAAACTGTTAGCAAACACTTTTTTAGGTCTTTTGAATTCAATACATTTAGCATAATATATTCATATTTGTATTGAGCACACTAAGATCACTATTTAAACAAACATTCATTTATGGTTTAGCTACCGTATTGCCAAGAATGCTGAGTTTTTTATTAGTACCATTATACACGACAAAAGGTGTTTTATCTTCGGTAGCAGAATATGGTAAAGTCTCTGTTATCTTCTCCTATTTTGTAATATTTAATGTGATTTTAGCTTACGGAATGGAAACTGCTTTTTTTCGATTCTTTAATAAAGAAAGCGATAAAGATAAGGTAATTGGAACTTCAACGATATCGTTAATTATTACTTCTTTAGGGTTTTTCGCTTTCACATTAATATTTCAAAATCAAATAGCACAATTTATTGATATAGATGTTAAGTATATAAACCTTGTTATCTGGATATTATTATTAGATGCTTTGGTTATTATTCCTTTTGCTTGGTTACGAGCTACACAGCGACCAATACGTTATGCAATCATTAAGATCTTGAATGTTGTTATTAACTTAGGACTGAATTTATTCTTCTTATTAGCACTAAAAGACTTAGCAACTAATGGTTCTTTTTTAGAAAACATATATAGGCCAAACTTTGAAATCAGCTATATATTTATAGCCAATTTAGTAGCAAGTGCAGTGACGTTACTGTTAATGTTTTCATTTTACACAAAGGTTAAATACACCTTTAACACAGCATTGTGGAAAACCATGTTCCGCTACGCATTCCCTGTTTTAATTGCTGGGTTAGCATTCTCAATTAACGAAACGTTTGATAGAATTTTATTAAAAGAACTATTGCCAGAAAATATTGCAGATACTGAAATAGGAATGTATTCTGCATGTTACAAAATCGCATTATTCATGACGCTTTTTGCTACAGCTTATCGACTTGGTATAGAACCTTTCTTTTTTAGTCATGCAAAAACTGAAAACCCTCAAAAAAACTATGCTAAAATATTAGAATTTTTTGTTGCTTTTGGTTCAGTAATTTTACTTACAGTTGTAGTTTTTGCAGATGCATTAAAACCATATATTGTAAGAAGTGAAGAATATTGGGAAGCCATGTGGATTGTACCAATTATTCTGTTAGCTAATTTCTGTTTAGGCATTTATCACAACCTTTCGGTTTGGTATAAAATTACAGACAGGACCAAATTTGGCGCTTATATTTCAGTATTTGGCGCAATAATTACGTTAGCCATTAATATCTTATTTATAAAAACCTATGGTTATAAAGCATCAGCAATAGCAACATTAATTGCGTATGCTACCATGATGCTATTATCGTATTATTTCGGAAGAAAATATTATCCAATTCCTTATAATCTTAAAAAAATAGGATTATATTTTATGGTTTCAGTTGTATTATCTACACTTTCATTCTATTATTTTAGAGAAAATTATGTGGTAGGAATACCAATGTTAATTGTATTTTTGGGAATAGTATATTTTTCTGAAAAGAACGAATTAAAACAACTTTTGAAAAGATAAAATGAATATAAAAATTATCAATAAATCCAATCACGAATTACCTCATTATGAGACTATTGCTTCAGCAGGAATGGATTTACGAGCAAATCTATCAGAACCAATTACTTTAAAACCTTTAGAGAGAAGCATTATAAAAACAGGCTTGTTTATTGAATTACCGATAGGATTAGAAGCACAAGTACGTCCTCGTAGTGGTTTAGCAGCAAAGAAGGGTATTACGGTGTTAAATTCACCAGGAACAATAGATGCAGATTATAGAGGCGAAATAGGCGTAATTCTAGTTAATCTATCTAATGATGATTTTATTATTGAAAATGGAGAACGTGTAGCCCAATTAATTATAGCGAAACATGAACGTGCAGAATGGGAAGAAGTAGAAATACTTTCTGAAACAGATAGAGGATCTGGAGGATTTGGAAGCACAGGAGTAAAATAGAACGTCATTCCGCACTAGTTGCGGAATCGAATGAAAATAAATTAAAAAGATTTCCGCTTTCGTGGAAATGAAAATAGAATTTTCAATGAAAATAATAGTACCAATGGCAGGACGAGGTTCTCGTCTTAGACCTCATAGTTTAACAGTTCCTAAACCATTAATTCCTGTTGCAGGACAACCAATAGTACATCGTTTGGTAAAAGACATTGTAAAAGTGTTAAATCAACCTATTGATGAAATTGCATTTGTTTTAGGAGATCCAGCCTTTTTTGGTGATGCTGTAGTATCAAGTTTAAAAGTGTTAGCTGAAAATCTTGGTGCAAAAGCATCTATTTATAGACAAGATGAACCTTTAGGAACAGGTCATGCGATTATGTGTGCAGAGCCATCATTATCTGGGCCAGCAGTTATTGCTTATGCCGATACATTAATTAGAGCTGATTTTAATTTAGATCATAAAGCTGATGCTGTAATTTGGGTAAAACAAGTAGATAAACCTGAAGCTTTTGGTGTTGTGAAACTAAATGATGATAATGAGATTATTGAATTAGTAGAAAAGCCTGAAACATTTGTTAGCGATTTAGCAGTTATTGGGATCTATTATTTTAAAGATGTTGGTGTTTTAAAAGAAGAGTTGCAATATGTGTTAGATCATAATATTATTAATGGCGGAGAATATCAAATTAATGATGGGATTAAAGGAATGATGGCTAAAGGGAAAGTGTTTAAAACTGGACAAGTAGACGAGTGGATGGATTGTGGTAATAAAAAAGTAACTATTGAGACTAACACTAGAATGCTAGGGTTTTTACGTGAAGACAATAATGAGAAATTAATAGCATCAACTGTTACTCAAAATAATTCAAAAATTATTGAACCATGTTTCATTGGTGAAAACGTAAAACTTATAAATTCTACAGTTGGACCTAATGTCTCTATTGGAAATAATTGTATAATAGAAAACACAAGCGTTAAAAATAGCTTAATACAAACACATACAATTATTAAAAACGCTAATTTAGACAAAGCTATGCTTGGTAATCATGTTATTTTTAATGGTGAGTTTACTAAAATTAGTATTGGCGATTATTCCGTTTTGGAATAAAATTTGTACAGTCTTTCTGAGCTTAGCGAAGAATCTCATTTTATATAATAAACTTTGAAAAAAAACATCTATATACTTTTTTTTATTTTCGGAATGATTTTCTTTCCGCTGCATAGTTTTGCACAAATAGATTTTAATAAGTTACCTGATGATGATTTGGGAAATATTTCAGATGCATACAAAGAATTATTTTTTGAAGCCTTGAAACAAAAAGGGATTGAAAATTATGATAGATCAGTTGAAGCGCTTTTAAAGTGTATTGAAATAGATGATTCTGAATCAGCATTATATTATGAATTAGGAAAGAATTATAATAAGCTTAAGAATTATGATTTAGCAGAAAAAGCTTTAATAAAAGCAAATAAACTAACTCCTGATAATGAGTGGTATTTAGATGAATTGTATGAGGTCTATGCACAGCAAAATGATTATAATAATGCTATTATAACAGTTAAATTACTAATAAAACACCACTCTGATTATAAAGAAGATTTAGCAACTTTATACATAAAAACGAAAAACTATAATGGCGCATTAAAAATTTTAGATGAGCTTGATAAAGAGCTAGGTGTTTCAGATACAAGAGATAGAATTAGAAATCAAATATATGCAGAAACTGGACGTAAAAAAGATCAGATTCAAAATCTTGAAAAACGTATGGATCAGAATCCAAGTCAAGAAGCAAATTATTTAGCTCTTATATATAGATATAGTGAGAATAATGAAAAGGATAAAGCTTTTGATACCGCTAAAAAATTATTAGAAGTTAATCCAAATTCTCAGCTTGTGCATTTAGCTTTATACAAATTTTATCTAGATGAGAATAACACTAATAAAGCATTAGAATCTATGAAAATTGTACTAAAAAGTAGTATGATTAAACCAGAAGCTAAATTAATGGTGCTTTCAGATTTCATTGCTTTTGTAAAAGAAAACCCACAGTACGAAACAGATTTAATTGAAATAACAATATTAGTTGGTGACAATAACAGCAAAAGCTATATTGAGTTAGCTCAATATTACTTATCAAAAGGAGACAGAATTAATGCTTTAAAGTATTATGAAGAAGCTTTAAAGTTAGAAAGAGATAATTTTGGTGTCTTACGGAATGTTTTATTATTATATATAGATTTAGAACGTTATGAAATCGCTGAAGAAAAAAGCAATGAAGCTCTAGTCAAATATCCTTCTCAGCCATTATTTTATTTAATAAACGGCGTGGCATTAAATAAATTAGAGCGTGGAAAAGAAGCTATAGATACTTTAGATATGGGCATAGATTATATTATTGATGACACTAAAATGGAAGTCGATTTTTATAAGCAGTTAAGTATTGCACATGGACTTGTAAACAATACTGATAAAGCAAAAGCGTTTAGTGATAAAGCAAAACAGTTAGAACCTACAAATTAATGAATAAGAATCACTTCACATCTTTTTTTTTAATCACATTACTTGTATTCGCTTTAGGTTGTAAATCAGTCAAAACAATTAGTGCTGATAGTACAAGTTATAACCTTTCTGCAAAGCAACTCATAAAATCAAATAGAAAAATATCACCAAACTTTAAAACATTACAATCTAAAGTTAAAGTTGAATATACAAAAGACAATAAATCACAAACCCATACAATTACATTTAGAATTCTTAAGAATAAAATTATTTGGATAAATTCAGCATTTAGCATTATTAGAGTTAAGATTACTTCTGAAAAAGTACGTTATTATAACAAATTAGATAACACATATTTTGATGGGGATTTCGCATTATTAAGCGAACTTTTAGGCACGAAATTGGATTTTGAAAAAGTTCAAAATTTATTATTAGGAGATCCTTTGTATAATTTAAATGATAATGATTTTAGTATTTCTACACATCAAAAATCATATTTATTACAACCAAAACAACAACCTGAGGCATTTGAAATATTCTATTTACTAAATCCTTCACATTTTAAATTAGATTCTCAACAATTAGCACAACCGAAAGAGGCAAGACTATTACAAATTGATTATTTGGCTTATCAAAATGTAGAAAAAGAAATATTCCCTCAGCAAATAAAGATTAATGCTCTCGATGTAGATGAAGAAACAATAATTGAGTTAGACTTTAAATCGATATCATTAAATAAGGATTTGAGATTCCCTTTTAAAATACCTTCTGGATTTGATCAAATAGCACTGAAATGATAGATATAAAATTCACATATAGAATATCATTTTTGCTTATTTTTTTATTAAGCAACACGATTACTTTTTCACAAAATAAAAAACAGCAAGAATTAGAAGAACGTCGTCAAGAGTTACGTCACGAAATCCAACAAATTAACGATTTGTTATTTAAAAATAAGTCTAAAGCAAAGTCACAAACATCTTTAATTGAAGACTTAAGTTATAAAGTTAGTGTTCGAAGAAATTTAATTAAAGTTACTAATCAACAAGCAAATTTATTGACAAGAGAGATTAATGCGAACCAAAATAAAATCACAGAATTAAGAGATGAGTTAAGGCTCTTAAAAGAAAATTATGCGAGTATGATTGTGACGTCTTATAAAAGTAAGAGTGAGCAAAGTAGAGTAATGTTTCTACTATCATCAAGTAATTTTAAGCAGGCATATAAGCGCATACAGTATATTAATCAATATGCAGATTACCAAAAAGAGCAAGGCGAATCAATAAAAGCAAAATCTCTTGAATTGCAAGAAACTAATACCATTCTTTTAAAACAAAAAGACAATAAAAAGACGCTAATTGATGAAAATAGAGTAGCACAAAAAAAATTGGAAGTTGAGCTAAATCAGCATGAAACACTAATGAGTTCGATTAAAAATAATTTGAATCGTTATACAGCTCAGATAAAAGATAAGCAACGTGAATCTGATAAAATAGATAGAGCGATTGAGAAGATAATTAGAGATGCGATAGCAAGTTCAAATAAAAAAGCAGGGAAAACGAATACATCATCTAGTGTTTATGCAATGACTCCAGAGGATAAAGCTTTGGCAAATAGCTTTATTGCAAGTAAAGGGAAATTACCATGGCCTGTAGAAAAAGGAGTTGTTAAATTAAGATATGGAAATCAGCCGCATCCAATTGTAAAAAGTGTGACTATCAAAAGCAATGGTGTACGTATTGCCACAGAGAAAAATGCAAAAGTACGTTCTGTATTTAATGGGGAAGTTATGGCAATACAAGTTTCTAAAAGAGGAAACCCTTCTGTTTTAATTAGACATGGGAATTATATTTCTGTCTACAAAAACTTGTCTAAAATTTATGTCAAAAAAGGAGATAAGGTAACTACAAAACAGAATATAGGAGAAGTGTTTACAAATCCTTCAACTAATGAAACCATTTTAAGTTTCATTGTTTTTAAAGACGCAAAAACTCAAAATCCAGCACATTGGATTTATAAGATGTAATTATTCAAATAATGCTTTTAATTCAGTTGCCTCATTAGGCTTCATTTTTCCAGCTAGGACTAAACTTAATTGTTTTCGTCTTAAAGCCCCTTCATAACGCTGTTTTTCTAGTTTGGTTTCAGGATGAATTTCACTCACTCTAATAGGACGACCAGTTTCATCAACTGCAACAAATGTATAAATAGCTTCGTTGGCTTTTGTTTTTTCTCCAGATTCTCTGTCTTCGGTCCAAATATCTAAATATATTTCCATAGAGCTTTTAAAAGCACGAGAGACTTTAGCTTCAACAGTAACTACACTTCCAACAGGAACAGCACGATTAAAAGCAACATGGTTTACAGATGCAGTCACTACAATCCTTCTACTATGTCGCCTAGCAGCAATACTAGCAGCTCGATCCATTCTAGCCAATAATTCACCACCAAAAAGGTTATTTATAGGATTAGTTTCACTTGGTAAAACTAAATCTGTCATTACAGTTTTAGATTGTTCAGGAGTTTTTAGTTCCATGAGATAAATTTGTTTTTATAGTAAAATACAAATGTAAACGATTTTAAAATCGGAAGGAATAATTATTCAATAAATATATAATGATTAGTTAAGCTCTTTAACCAACAACCAAGCGTCAGTATTATGAGTTCTTCTAATAGTTCTAAGCGCATCTAAAGCTTCTATTCTGTCTTCATAACTTGAGTAAACAACTTGATGCAAACCGTATTTATTAGCACCAATTTTTCTAGCATTATAGCCTAGATCGTTTAATTGCTTTACTTTTTTATCTGAGTTGCCTTCAATTCTAAAGGCACCAGCAATAATATGGTATCTCCCTATTGGTTTTGTAAGTGTTAATGTTATTGCAGGAATCGGATTGTCTATAACAAAAGTGGCTTCTTGTATTTTGCTTTCTAATTGGTTGTAAGCTTCTTCTTGTGCTAATTGGTTGTGCGTTTCAATTTTATTTATATAATAATTAGAAGACACTAATCCACCAAAAGTTAAAAAGACTAATGCAATAGCGGCATATTTTAAATATGGTCTGGCTTTTCTTCTTTCTGGAGTAATAGTTAAAGGAAATGAAGTTTTAACTTTTACGACTTCTTCTTTGTAAACTTCACGTTTTACAGCTGGAGATATAAATTGAGACAATCCAAAAGCATCAGTTAAATAATTTAGGTGATATGAAGGTTCAAATAATATTTTAGAATCATTATTTAAAGAGATATCACCAATATTATCAAAAGTGATGAGTTCACCTTGAGTTAAATTTGATTTTAAAGATTTTACTCTTTTTTGTATTTTTTGTAATGCAATCTCAAAAGGGATTTTTTCAACATCTGCAATATAATGAGCTAATAACCCATCATTGTGTTGTATTTGTTCGTTAAATGATACAATCTTTTTTGGCGGATAAAAAGCATTTGTAGATTCATGAACTTTAGCTGAGACACTTTGCGTTAAGAAAGCCCCAAACTCTGGAACAATAACACATTCATATCTATATAATAAATCGCTTATATAAGTCTCTAATTGCATAAAAACAAAGTTAAAAAATTTTGTTTTTAGAAAAAGCTTAGTGCTAATGAGTTATTAACATATTGTTTTTCTTTATTTGTAATTGAGAAAAAATTCTATACAATGACAGATGACGACTTAATTTATGCTTTAGCTTTACAACATGTGCCTAAGATTGGAGATATTACGGCTAAAAAGTTGATTTCTCATTGCGGTTCCGCAGAAGCCGTTATAAAGGAAAAAGCTCAAAATTTACTTAAAATTGATGGTGTAGGTAGTATTGTTATAGGTGATTTATTTGGCAAACATCATTTAAAAGCCGCAGCAGAAGAATTAAAATATATCAAGGACAATCAAGTTTCTTGTTTGTATTTTACAGACGATTCATATCCTGAAAAATTAAAACATTGTATAGACAGTCCAATTTTATTATTTCAATCAGGGCATATTAATTTGAAACAGCAACATATTATTAGCGTTGTTGGAGCTCGAAAAATAACAACATATGGCATTACATTTTGCGAACGTTTAATAGAACAATTATCTGCTTTTAATCCAGTTATTATTTCAGGATTTGCTTACGGCACAGATATTACAGCTCAAAAGGCAGCTATGAAACATAATCTACAAACTATAGGGTGTTTGGCTCATGGATTAAATCAAATGTATCCTAAAACTCATAAACGATATGTTTCAGAAGTAGAAAAGAATGGAGGGTTTATTACTGATTTTTGGAGTAGTGATACTTTTAATAGAAATAATTTTCTAAAGCGAAACAGAATTATAGCTGGTTTAAGCGAAGCAACAATAGTTATTGAATCAGCTGAAAAAGGCGGAAGTTTAGTTACTGCAGACATTGCTAATTCTTATAATAGAGATGTATTTGCCGTTCCGGGACGAACAACAGACTCACAAAGTTTAGGGTGTAATAATTTAATAAAACATCAAAAAGCACATATGCTTTCTAACCCATTAGATGTACCATATATTCTAAACTGGGATATAGAAATTAAAAGCAAAGCAGTACAAAAGAGACTTTTTGTTGAACTTAATGATGACGAAAAAATAATTTTCAACTATTTAAAAGAAAATAACAAACAACTTTTGGATAGTATTGCATTATATAGTAAAATGCCTACGTTTAAAGTAGCAAGTTTATTATTAAATATGGAACTTAAAGGTGTCATTAGACCATTACCAGGGAAACTATTTGAGGTAATTTAATATCCAACTTTTGCTCTTACTCTTTTTAGAACATTATCAGCAATAAGTCTTGCTTTTTCAGCACCAATGGCTAATGACTTATCTATTTCGTTAAGATTGCTCATATAATAATTATAGCGCTCACGTTCAGCAGCAAATTTTTTAATTATTATTTCAAATAAAGCTTGCTTGGCATGACCATAGCCATAATTACCATTTTCATAATTGGCTTTCATAATTCCTATTTCCGTATTAGAAGCTAATAATTTATAGAGGTTAAAACAGTTACAATTTTTCCAGTCTTTAGGCTCTTCAAGAGGAGTGCTATCCGTTTTAATAGACATGATTTGTTTCCGAAGCTTTTTGTCATTTAGGAATATATCAATAATATTTCCTTTACTCTTACTCATTTTTTCACCATCAGTTCCTGGAACTAACATGGTGTCCTTTTGTATGTCTGCCTCAGGTAATACGAAAGTGTTTCCAAGTTTTGCATGAAATCGCGAAGCAACATCACGTGTCATTTCTATATGCTGTAATTGATCTTTTCCTACTGGAATAATTTCAGCATCATATAACAAGATATCAGCTGCCATAAGCATTGGGTAGCTAAATAAGCCAGCATTTACATCTTCCAATCTCTCGGCTTTATCTTTAAAACTATGTGCTAATGTTAAACGTTGATAAGGAAAAAAACAGCTTAAATACCAAGATAATTCCGTTACTTGTGGGACATCACTTTGTCTGTAAAACACGGTTTTCTCGATATTTAAACCAAAAGCTAACCATGCTGCAGCAGTAGAATAGGTGTTATTGCGCAAGACATTAGTATCTTTAATTTGAGTTAAAGAGTGTAAATCTGCAATAAATAAAAATGACTCATTCGTACTTTTTTTAGACATTTCTATTGCAGGTAGGATTGCTCCTAAAATATTTCCTAAATGAGGTGTCCCTGTACTTTGGATTCCAGTAAGTATTCTTGCCATCTAAATAGTATTAATGTCACGCAAAGGTAATTTTTTTAGTATAATAGCTCAATAAATTTAATTAGTTTTGAAACTTATGATAATTTTTAAATATTTATTTTGGATTTTTTATCGTATTTGGTTTTACATTCTTGTCGCGATACCAATCATTATAATGTTTCCGTTGCTAATTATTTCTATTTTAAAAGAAGACTGGTATCCGATGTTTTTTAGGATGGCTAGAATTTGGTCGAGATTTATTTTAATAGGAATGGGATTTAAATGTGAAATAGATAGAGAACAAACCCCAGTAAGAAGTGAAAGCTATATGTTTATTGCAAACCATACATCAATGATAGATATTATGTTGATGTTGGTTAGTGTTAAAAATCCATTTGTTTTTGTTGGAAAAAAAGAATTAGCCAAAATACCATTATTTGGATTTTTTTATAAGCGGACATGTATTTTGGTCGATAGGAGTAGTCCAAAAAGCAGAAAAGCTGTTTTTCTAAGAGCACAACGACGTTTAAGATCAGGCTTAAGTCTATGTATTTTTCCAGAAGGTCAAGTTACAGAAGAGGATATAGATATAGATGAATTTAAAGATGGCGCTTTTAGGTTAGCAATTAATCATCAGATACCAATAGTCCCTTTAACCTTTGCTGATAATAAAAAACGATTTTCTTATGTATTTTTTAGCGGTGGACCAGGAAAATTACGTGTAAAAATGCATAAATTCTTAAGTACTAAAAACTTAATAATTGAAGATACAAGATCTCTAAATAATAAGGCAAGAGAGATTATTTTAAAGCAGTTAGGAATATTTAATGCAAAATAAAAAGGTTACTCTTGGCACAGAGTAACCTTTTGCTATCATTGTTTTTCGAATAAAATCGAAATAACAAAAATCAATCAAACCACTAAACCTAAAATTTATAACTAAAGCCAGTATAAACACCAATAATATATGGTTTAAAGCTACCAGAAGTTTCTTTAAACGCATTTAATTGATATTTAAATGTTGGCTCTAAATTAAATTTTAATTTATCTGTAAATTTATAATTTAACCCTAAGCCTATATTGGTACTAAAGCTCACATTAGTTATATTGTTAGCTTCACCAATGTAAATTTTTCTGTCATCAAATTCAGAATATACTTCATTTCCATCAAGGATAAAGGTGCTAAATCCAGCAATTACATTTAAGCCTAAATTATTATTTACAATACCATATTCTAATTCTAATGGTACTTCGTAATAACTAATACGCTGACTTATAGCAGCATTATAATTATCGCCAAGAATTCCATTTATTTGTTGCACACCTATATTACTTGCACTTAAAACAGTTATATTTCCTTCACTAGGGGCAAAAGTTATATTTCTTAAAGGATTTGTATCAGGAGAATTACTAACACTTTCATATAGAATAACATTATCTGTATCATAACTTAAATTAAGTGAATTAAGTCCAGAACGTAAAGTTAGTTTTTCATTTAATGCATAACCAACATTAACACCATAGCTAGTATTTATCTCACCAGTTTTTGGGTTATTAACAAATTGGTCATGTATATGTGAACCATTACCGATGGTATTATAGTAAACAGGGGCAATATTTGCATACACCTGCCACCTGTTTACTTTTCCTTCTTCTTTTTCAATAAGATCTTCGGCTTTTGCAATAGCTTCTTCAATTGAGGTAGAATCTTTTTTTGCTTCCTTCTCGTTTGTGTTTTCTTTTTCTTTTTCGGATTCATTATTCACTAATCCTGTATTTTCTTTCATCGTATTCAATGCATCATTTGCATCAAGTACAGGAGTTGTACTTTTTTCTGAAGACGGATTATCTTTTAATTGATTAGACACATTTTTATCACTAGTGTTCGGTTGATTTAATGCAAAGCCATAATTAGAATTACTAATGTTACTTTTGGTTTTATCAAATTGAGCTTCCGAATTGTTTTTTCTTTCTTTAGTGCTATTCTTATCTTGGCTAAAACTATTGTTTGCAATAACCTCTTCTTCTTTTTTAAATTTAGGTGATGTATTAGCGTTATTCTTTTTTACATCACCACCATTAATAACCATATTATTTTTAGTTGATGAATAAGAGGAATTTTTATTTGATGGTGATTCAGAGATTAAATTCTTTTTAGAATCATTATTATTTTCTGTTATTGCTGATTTTTTTTCTAAGTTTTTAGTAGGATTCATTGTGTTTGATTTACCTATGTCGTTAATAATACTATCATCTATATTTGATGAAATTGAATTTTGATTCCCTGCATTAATTTGAGTGGAATTAAGATTTTTATTCTCATTTAATTTCGAAGAATTTAAACTTTCTGAATCTACAATTTTAATTGGAGTTTCAACATCTTTAGAATTAAGCAGAAGGTTTCCAATAGTTAATAATAATATTAAAGTAGCAGCAATTCCAGCATATTTTAACCAGATTGGGAATGCTTTTTTATTTTGACCCTTTTGTTCATTAAGTGTATTCTGAATATTTCCCCAAACATTAGAGTTTGGAGAAACTTCAAAATCTTTTAGTTTTTCTTGAAAAACCCTATCTATATGTTTTTTATCACTCATTATAATGACTTCGAGCTTAAGCTCAATTTGTAATGTTCTATTTTTTCTTTTAAAATCTGTCTACCTCTTGCTAAATTAGATTTTGAAGTTCCAGTGGTTATTTTAAGCATACTTCCAATTTCATTATGCGAATAGCCATCTAAAACATATAAGTTAAAAACTAATCTATAGCGATCAGGTAATTCTTGTATTATTTTTAAAAGAAAATCTATTGAGATATCATCATTATCAACATCTAAAACAACATCTTCAATAACGTTCTCATTAATAATATCAAAAACCCCCTTATTTCTATAGCACTGCAATGCAGTATTAATAGTTATTCGTTTTAACCAGCCTTCAAAAGAACCTTTGTTTTTAAATTGTGATATTTTGTTAAAAATAATCACAAAAGCATCATGCAGATTATCTTCTGCTTCAGCGTAGTTTCTTGAATACTTTAAGCAAATAGAAAACAATTTACTCGAAAAGAGATTGTATAGTTCACTTTGTGCTTTAGTATCATTATTACTACATTTACTTATGAGTTGTTTTAAACTCACACTATTAACATGTATTAATTAGACTTAATTTAAATTACAGGAACCTCAATAATTAAGTATTGATCTTCTCCATTGTCATCTTCTCCCTGCCAAAAATTAAAAATGTATGACCCTGTATTTATTGGTTTAAAATTAAATGATGCTTCAAGTTCTGTATAAAGGTCTTCACAAGGATAATTACTAGTGAATACAGTAGTAATTACAGCAACAGTTCTTTCATTAGATTCACTAACAAAATATATATCATTAAATGCATGACAGGTAGTTGGTCTCAAATATGTTAATGAAATTTCATAAACTTCATTTAAAACAAACTCGGTAGGCATTATAACACTTTCAACAGGCACAATCTCAGCAAAAGTTTCTTCATAATCACTGTCTAAACTACATGAAAAAGTGAATAAGACTAAAAAGTAAATAAATATTTTTTTCATTATAAAATATACATGTTTACTCATTAGATGCATTATTACGAAAAAGGTTGCGTGTAAAATTAAAAAATCCCGAAATTTTCGGGATTTTTATTTATTCTTTGGAGGATTTAATTGCAATTTTTATTTTTTCTTCTAATTCCTCTAGAAGTTCGGGATTATCTTTTATGATGCCTTTAACTGCGTCTCTCCCTTGTCCTAGCTTTGTGTCATCATAACTAAACCAAGAGCCACTTTTCTTTATTATTTCATACTCTACAGCAATATCTAATATTTCACCTACTTTTGAAATGCCTTCACCATACATAATATCGAATTCTGCCAATCTAAAAGGTGGTGCTACTTTATTTTTTACAACTTTTACTCTAGTTTTATTACCCATGACACTACCTTCAGAGTTTTTTATTTGAGTTGATCTACGAATATCTATACGTACAGACGAATAAAATTTTAAAGCATTCCCTCCAGTAGTAGTCTCAGGATTACCAAACATTACACCGATTTTCTCTCTCAATTGATTAATAAAAATCACTGTACAATTTGTTTTGCTAATTGATGCAGTCAGCTTTCTTAGAGCCTGAGACATTAAACGTGCATGAAGCCCCATTTTTGAGTCTCCCATTTCACCTTCAATTTCACTCTTGGGTGTTAAAGCCGCAACAGAATCTATAACAACGATGTCAATTGCACCTGAGCGTATTAAATTATCAGCAATTTCTAAAGCTTGTTCACCGTTATCAGGTTGAGAAATAATTAAATTATCAATATCTACGCCTAATTTTTCGGCATAAAAACG
>Ga0209013_10000673_pt1 | contig 31014 bp, 30 predicted proteins | sample Cruoilmetagenom2_FD_187291 | JGI IMG/M metagenome (GOLD analysis project Ga0209013, IMG submission 187291) | Oil polluted marine microbial communities from Coal Oil Point, Santa Barbara, California, USA - Sample 2 (SPAdes) (version 2) | ecosystem: Environmental > Aquatic > Marine > Oil seeps ...
CGTGGCTCATGGCCTCCTCCTTCGGATGAGGCCTGAGCTCACTCCGCTGCTGACGGCGGGATGAGGAGCACGATTTGCGAAAAGCACGACAGATGGCTGGAATCGCCGCCCGCAGTAGACACCCGGTGAGAAGACCGGGATAGGGGGTCACTATGGAAGACAGCCGATTGCAGCCAAAGAGCCGGGTCCTGATGATGCCGCGGGATACCAACCCAGCCGGCACGATCTTTGGAGGTGTGATTCTCTCCTACATGGATCAGGCGGGGGCCGAGGAAGCGCTGTGCCATGGCGCCCGAAGGGTGGTCACGGTGGCGATGAACGAGGTGGTCTTTCATGAACCCGTTTTTGTCGGCGATCTGGTCTCCTTCTATACCAGCTGTGTTCGGGTTGGGCGAACCTCGATCACCGTGCGGGTGATGGTGAGCGCCGCACGACGCTGGGACCGCGAGGAGCAGGTTGATGTGACGGAGGCCGAGATCACCTATGTCAACGTCGATGACAGCCACCGACCGACACCGGTTGCGGTGGGGGACGCTGACGGGAATGGATGATCCCCGGTCTCGAGTGCGCGAACTCCTCGAAAGGGCGGTCGGGGCGGGAGCCGCTCCCGGGATGGTCGCGATGTGGGGAAGGGTGGGCGCAGAAACTCGGTGCGAGGTCGTGGGATCCGCGCGACTGGTACCCATTCGCGAGCCGGCGTGCGAGCGAACGTGGTTCGACCTCGCCTCGCTGACCAAACCGCTGGTGACGACAACTTTAGCGCTGATCGCCTTTCGAGAGCGCATGTTGAGGATCGAGACGAAGGTTGGGGAGGTGCTGTGCGAGGTGCGGGGTACCGATGTTGGAGATCTCGACATCGGACAGCTGCTGACCCATACCTCGGGTCTGCCGGCGTGGCTGCCGCTCTATTGCCTCGCTGAAGGGGATCCCGGACGTCTTGCCGAGCGTCTCGGCGCCGTCCGTCTGGAGCGGCCGCCGGGACGTCGGGTGGTGTACTCGTGTGTCGGATTTGTGATGCTCGGGATGATGCTCGAGCGGAGTTTTGGATCGCCCCTCGCATCGATCTTCCGGGATCGAGTGACGGGCATTCTGGGGATCGAGGATGAGCTCGGTTTTTCTCCAGATCCTGCGACTCATTCCCTAATTGGTGGAGCAGCTTCCCCGATGGTTGAGGAACGCCTGATCGCCGAGCTCGGGCTTGACCGATGTTGGATTCCGCCCATGGCGCCGGGTCTTCCGGATGACGGCAACGCGCGCTTCCTTGGTGGCGCGGCCGGGAACGCGGGGCTCTTCGGCACTGCGGCCGGGATATCCCTCCTGGCGAAGGAATTTGTCGGTGGGGGAGGGGTGCTGCTCGATCGTGAGGAGATCGAGATGGTTACAGCTATTCGGACCGCGGATCTCGAACAGGCGAGAGGCCTCGGATGGCAGCTCGCATCGTCGCCCGGTTGCTCCGCGGGCCCATCGCTTTCGCCGGAGGCTTTCGGGCATACCGGTTTTACCGGAGTCTCGGTGTGGATCGATCCCGAAATCGAGGCGGCATTCATCTTGCTCACCAACCGCAATCACCCCGGTCAGCGCGAAAACGACCTCCACCCGTTGCGGCGCCGATTCCACGCGCTGGCACGAGAATCATTGGGATGAGTGTCGGCATGCCGACAACACGCTCTTAAATTCTCAGTTCTCAATTCTCAATGATCGAACATTTTCCCTGAACGCCGTCCCGACGGACGGTCATTCAAAATTGAAAATTAAGAATTGAGAATTCCTTAGTATGTCAGGTTCTGAGATCGGTGAGGCGGTTGATCCCAAACAGCAGGGCGAGAATAAACGGCGCCCATGCGCCGACAAGGGGAGGCAGGACTTCCACCTCCCCCAACTTCCCGAACAGCGCCACGAGAACAGTGTAGGCGATACCCAGCACGAGGGCGATGGCGATCCCCTGCATCGCGCTCGTCCGCCGTCCACCGCGGCTGAGGCCGAATGGCAGCGCCAAAAGAACCATGACAAAGGCCGACAGGGGATAGGTAAGCTTTTGATGCCACTGAACGATGAGCTTGCTGGGGCGGTACCCCGAATCGACAAGCTCTCCAATATAGTCTCCGAGCTCGCCGATGGACATTTCCGAAGGCGTCCGGTACTCCTGCCCGAAGTACTCCGGACCCTCCGGGATATCGAGTCTCATGGGGCCGGTGATTCGTCTGAACTCGTCATTGCCATCCGGGTAGATTTGGCGAAACCATCCCGAATCGGCGATCCATTCTTCATCGATGTAACGTGCTCGTTGAGTATAGAGATGGAAACGAAGATTCATGTCCTCGTCGATCCTGAAAAACGTGAAACGTATCAGGGTCTCGGACGGAGAGTCATAGCGGAGAAAGTTGTACAGGGTCTCACCGTCACGCGACATCAGCCACTGGCGATCACTGGACCGGTACGACGGCATCGCCTCGCGACCCGTGATCCGATCCCGCAATCGTTTCGCCTCACGGTTGGCGTTCGGAACCACGATTTCTCCGAGCACCCACAGCCCGGCGGCGGATACCGCCGCGATGAGGAGAATCGGGACTATCAGACGAAAGAGTGAGATCCCTGCCGCCTTGAGCGCCGTGAGCTCCTGTTGACGCTCTAGCACGGTCAGCAGGATGAGCACAGCGATCATCAGCGCCATCGGTGTCACGTCGAGAAAGACCTGCGGTACGAGGTTCGCATAGTACGCCAGGACGGTCTCCACGGGGGCGTTGTTCTTTGCGATGTCCTCGACGCGTTCGCTGAGATCGATGACGATGTAGAGCAGAGCGGAGCTGCCGAGAACCATGAGCAGGGGAGGCAGGAGGCGGCGGCTGATGTAACGGTCGAAGAGTGCCGGGAAACGGGTCGCATATCGTCTTCGTTGCACGTTGAGGGGAATACTCCCGCTGAGCGGTATGGCGGCGCCTCCGTGGTGACGGCGCTGCTGCCGGTTTACGCGCCACGACCGCCACCATCTCACCCCACGTCCAACAAGGCCCCCGCCATCGCGTTCACCCAACCACCGATTCATTCGTCGCATCAGGAAAATCGCCGCGATCATGAGCAGGATATTCGGCAACCACATTCCGACCCACGGCGGCACTCGTCCCTCGATCGCCAGCATTTCACCCTGGTTACCCACCAGGTAGTAGGTCAACACCACGGCGATCGAAATCACAAACCCACGGCCGCGACCGCCTGAACGTGCTCCTACGCCCAACGGCAGGGCAAGGAACGCAAAGACTGTGCACGCGAGCGGTATCGCCAGTCTCTTGTTGAGCTCAATCGACGCTGAGCGTTGCCGTAACACCCTGTCCTCGTCTGATTTCACCTCCGCGTCGCCGCCCTCGACCGTACCGCCACGTACCAGCGACACCAGATCCCCGGTGTTCCGTTCTCCTATGCTGAGTCGATACCGAACCTTTCCGTGGCCCTCGGTGATCGGCCTGATGAGCTGTGAACGGTTACGGTTGACCCGGTAGGTCTCGGGCTCGGCACGCGTGAATTGATGGGTCACGACATCCTCGAGCCGAATCCATTGCTCCATTTCCGGCGGCTCGCCGGAGGTCAGGTTGGCATCGACCATCTCCGGAAAACCGGTCGTGACCATCTGTCCCCGTTTCGCAAGCGTCAGCCGTTCCTCGCCCGGGCTGCTGCTGTCGAAAAACAGAATGTCGCGCCACTCACCGGTATCGTTGTCCACCTCTTTGACATAGAGAAGGACGTTTGGAATCTCCTCGTGAAACACCCCGGGATCAATGCGGCCGAGATTCTTGGCACTGGCGAAGAGGCGTACTTTCAGCTCTCTCAGATGACGGCTCGAGCGGGGAATGACGTCAAGGTACAGATAACCGTTCAGCGCGCTCAGCAGCAGGCCGAGGATGACGATCGGTCTCAGCAATCTGCGGGTCGGAATCCCTCCGGCCTGGAGGGCCACGAGCTCGTTGTCGGCGTTCATCCGCCCGACAGCGAGCAGGACTCCAAAGAGGAAGCTCATCGGTATGGTCAATATGATGACGTGTGGAAGGGTGATCAGGAGCACGCTCCCGGCATCGGCCAGCGAAAGACCGCGTACGAGCACCTGCTCGATGAGGCTGTAGATACCCCGCATGATCACGAGAAAGGTATAGGTGATGAATCCGAGGATGGTCGGCGGCAACACCTCGCGGATCACCAGCCGGTCGACAACCCCGTAAAGCCTCATCAGTTTCGCCATCCGGGCGTATGAATGTGATACCAAGTTCTCATCTTGTGAATTCTACACAAAAACACTGGTGGGGGATATCCGCAGTTTTTCCACAGGGAGGAGTTTTCCGCAGCTTGGCGTGGTGGATGGAAGGTCCGATAAGATATATTATGTAAACCTGATATGGTAAAATATCATATCGGCCTTCGTTTGGCCTACTCGGAATCATCCTCCCCCAGCCCTGATTCAAGCTCGCGGATGACTTCCTTCAAGGCGTCTATGACCTGCCGCGGTTCCGGTTCCTTCTCGGTGCGGAAGGACAATGAAAGCGAAAAACTCCGATCTGAGTTGCGGAATCGAATCATGAAGGGCTTGCGGGCGGATCGGTCGGCAGAGGCTGCCGACCGATCCTCGTCCGTGCCGCCGTCTTTGAGATCAGCGCGCCGCTGGCGAATCGCTGCACGATCCAGCCGCTCTTCGACGATCTCCCGAATCAGCTCTCTCATGGTGGCCTCATCGCCAGCTCTGGCGATCTCGAGGAGAACCCCTTTCGCGTTGATGTCGGCATGCCGACACAGCTCCTGCACCGGTACCGGAATCTCGAGCAAGCGCAAACACTCCGTGACCGTCACTCGGGAGCGCGCCACGGCGTCACCGACCTGTTGGTGGGTGTAATCGTATTTTTCGATCAGAGTGCGGTAACCGTCAGCTTCTTCGAATGCGGTCAGGTCTTTTCGTTGCAGATTCTCGATGAGTGCGATCTCGAGGGCCTCTTGATCGTTGACGGTCAGCTCAATGCATGGGACCTCGGTCAGACCGACGGCCATAGCGGCGTGAAATCGACGTTCGCCCGAAACCAGCTCGTACTTTCCTCCATCAATTCGGCGCACGAGGAGGGGCTGGAGAACTCCGTGGGTGTCGATTGACGTCTGGAGATCCTCGAGATGGCCGAGGTTCGACCGTGGCTGATCCTGGTTGCTTGTAATCAGCGTGATACGGATCATGCGCCCGATCCCCTCCCCCATTCGCTCCGCGAGCTCATCGACGAAGTGGCTGTCATGGCGCATGCGGCGATGTGAAGGCAGACCCGCCTTGGGGTTATTCGGACCCGACACGTTGCAGAACCTCCTCGCAGAGACGATAGTACTCGTAAGCGCCGCTCGATGATGGAGCATGGTCGAAGATGCTCGATCGGTGGGCCGGCGATTCCTCTAAACGGACCGACTTCGTGATGAAGGTGTCGAACACGTGGTCGCCGAAAACTCCCTGGATCTCCTCGCGAACCTCGCGCGCGAGGATCGTGCGGCGATCGAACATGGTGATCAACACACCCAACATTCTCAACTCGGTGTTGGGGCGTGTCTTGATCTTGTCGATGGTTTCCAACAGATCGTCGGTGCCCTCGAGGGCAAAGTAGGATGCCTGGATGGGAATGAGCACGTGGGTTGCGGCAACCATCGCGTTGACGGTCAACAGACCCAGGGTCGGGGGCGTATCGATGATGATGGCGTCGTACTCTCCACCGAGTGAATCGATACAGTCCTTGAGGCGGTAGGGCGCATCAAGCTCTCCGGCCATTCGGACCTCGAGCTTGGCCATGGCGATGCGCGAGGGAGCGATGAAGAGGTTGTCGTGGGCCCCGGGTATGACCACCTCGGCTAAGGGTGTCATGCCGTTCAAGACGTCATACATGTTGCCGTTGATAGCCTCCAAGTCGACGTTGGACATCGTCGAGTTGGCTTGGGGATCGAGATCAATGAGAAGGGTCTTCAACTGCTTCTGCGCAAGCCCAGCGGCGAGATTGATGGCGGTGGTTGTTTTCCCGACACCGCCTTTTTGGTTGGTGATAGCGATGATCATGAGTTCTCCGCAGCGAGCAATTCGAGCCACGTCACTATAACCTAAAATGAGCGATTCTCACCGCCGATCTGGACCAAGCTCTTGCGCTCTGCTCATGCGAAAATGCTCCACATACCAATTGGTATGCGTCCTCTTTTCGCAAGTATCAGAGCATCAAGATTTTGGCACATCTCATCCGGCAGAATCACTCATCTTAGGTTTCTGGGGCGGATATTCGGGTGTCAACGAGGGAACGTGGTCACATTTCATACTCGCCCATGTCTTCGGGTCGCATCCGTTCGAGGATTGTTCGCAGAGTCTCGTCGACGTCCGCCTCGCTCATGACTGCCGACTCGAGCACGGATGGATCAACCAGAACGTCCGCGTGTGTCCTCAGAGCCACGGCGATCGCGTCCGATGGACGAGAGTCCACGTTGTGAATTCCCTCTTTCGCATCCCTGAGCTGGATCGATGCAATGAACACGTTGTCGTCTAGAGTATGGATGTACACGTGGTCGACGACGTGCCCGGTACTGGCGACGAGATCGCGGATGAGATCGTGGGTCATCGGCCGGGGCGAGTCAACCCCTTCGAGCTCGAGAGCGATGGAATTGGCCTCGCACACGCCAATCCAGATCGGGAGGAAGGTATTGCCTTCGTCGTTTTGAAGGATGACGACCGGGCTGTTGGAGGTTGGATCCATGATCAGCCCGCGAACCGTCATCTTGATCGCCGACAGGGGGTCTCGTTCGCTCATTGCAGTTTCTAATGTGTCGGCCCCGGCCGCCGATGTCAAGCCTTCACGAGCAGGTCATCGTGGATCACCGGCAGACTTCTGCTTCCTTCAGCCCGATCGCCGACCAGCGAATGGGCCCCTGCCCGCCGGATCCGGACCGCAACGACATCCCCGATCGTTTCACGCCCGGTTTTGGGGAAGTTCACCACCCGGTTGTCCTCTCCCCTACCCTGCCAATCTGCCGGATCCCGACGGCTGTCACCGTCGATGAGAATCGATACGGTGCTGCCGATCAGCTGTTCGTTGAGCTCCCGCGAAATCTGATCGGTGAGGTCGAAGAGTCTGTGGATGCGCTCCTTCTTGTCGGCCTCGGAAACCTGGCCCTCGTACTTCGCCGCCGGTGTGCCCGGACGTGGCGAAAACGCGAAAGCAAAGACCTGTCCAAAGCGTATTTGATCGAGGAGTGCCAGGGTCTGGTCGAAATCGTCATCGGTTTCTCCGGGAAAGCCGACGATCACGTCGGTGGACAGATTGATGTCCGGCACCGCGGCGCGCAAGCGCTCGATCAAATCGATGTACTCAGCCCGCGTGTACCCCCGGTGCATTCTCTTCAACACCGTGTCTGCGCCGGCCTGGAATGGGAGATGGAGATAGCGTGAGACATTTGGATGAGCCGCCAGCACCTCGATCAGGCGGCTGTCAAAATGCCGCGGGTGGGAGGTGATGTACCGGACGCGCCGGACACCGGGGACACCGGCCACCGCTTCGAGCAGATCCGCAAAGTCGGCATCGGTTTGCGGACAGCGGTAGGCGTTGATCGTTTGCCCAAGGAGCTCGACCTCCTTGAGACCCGCAGCCGCCACGGATCTCACCTCGGTCAGCACGTCGGTCAGCGCACGACTGACCTCGCGTCCGCGGGTGTAGGGCACGATGCAAAAAGTGCAAAACTCGTTGCAGCCTTCGACCACCGTGACCATTCCCCGGGTTGAGCTCTTGCGAAACACCGTCGTGAAGTTGTGCTCACGCTCGGCGTCAAACGCGGTGAGGACCGGCCGCCCTCCCTCTTCGACCGCACGTACCGCCTCCCCTATCTGGGTGATCTCGCCCGGTCCGAGCACGAATCCGACCGTTTTCGAGCGCGCGAGGAGGGACGCTCCCTCCTGTTGTGCCACGCAACCGCAGACTCCGATCACCGGTGGCCGGGTGAGCTTCTCGAGAGCACCAATTCGGCTCATGATCTTCTGCATCGGTCGCTCGCGAACCGAGCACGTGTTCAGAATCACCAGATCCGCAACCTCGGCATTATCGGCGCGTCTCAAGCCGCGACTGCGCAGCTGTCCTTCAATCAGCTCGCTATCGTGCTGATTCATCTGGCAGCCCCAGGTTTCTATGAAATAGAATCTCATTCGCAGAGTATGCTCCGGACTGGGGGATCTTACCCTCCAAAGCGCCTGGGTTGCAACCTCGGATTTAGCCCGCTCTTCTCACCGGTTTTCGTAGCGAGGGCGGCGAAGCGCAAGTATCCGCTAGGTTTGTCGCGAATCGGGCGAAGTAGTCGTAGTCGCGCTACGTCGAGGAGCACGATGTGAGCCAAGCACAGCGTGACGCCGCGATTCGCCGTTCGCAGCAGACACCAGGTAAGAAGTGCGGGTTAGTATTTGATCAATTCCGGAGTCGGACTCACCGGCGGCGGAGTCGGCTCTTTGATTCCTCGAAACCAACCCGGTTCGGCGCCGTCCTGACGCGCCGACTCCTTGATTTCTTGCAGCCGCGCTTCTTCTTTGTGGAGCTTGGCCTCGAGCGAATCACGATCATTCATCGATCGATCGATCTTGGGTTTGATCACGCCATCCCGATACGCGGGATCATCCCACGCGTAAAAGTCGCGCCACAGCCCCGGAATCTGATAGTCGAGGATCTTGATCTGTTGTTTCAGGGCGGCGACCAGCTCGAGCTGCTGTTTGTATTTTGCCTGCCAGAACCGCATTCTCTCGGCCTCGGGTCCGCTGTTGGAGGACTTTGCCACTGCCCCGGTTCCATGGACCGGTCGTACTGCCTGCTTCTGGCTCGTCTCGGCCGTCGTCAGCTCGCCCTTTGCCGCATAGTCGGCGAGGTTTTCATTGGTGATGACGATGGATTTCCCCTTCTCGCCACCCTTGAGCTGCTTGGACTTCGCGATGTCGGCCAGCGACTTCTCGCCTCCTGCGGGGGTTCGCGTCGGGGTCGGCGTGGGGCGCTCAGCTCGACAGGGAAGCACGCCGGCGGCCACGAAAAACAGCGTCACAAGGACCGGACGAAACGACAGAAGCAACCTAGCCTGCATTTCTCACCAGCTTTCAGCTACGGCCGCCGATGCACCACGCCCAGCGGGGTTTTCTCGCTTCGGGGTGCTCGACGTACTGTCAAGTACGACTCCGCGCCCCTGAGGTCGAAAACCCCGCTGGGCGCGGCACCTCGCCGCCCTCGCCACGAAACCCGGTGAGAAATGCAGACTAGAACCCATGTTAGTCACCTATTTATATTATACGGGCGCCGGTGGGAGATCGTTACTCTCTGTACGCCGCTGCTGCAGACGCGCACCGTGTTGCCGCTTGTATCACGGAGAGTCGGTTCCCTCGCGCCCATAACGATCCTCGAGCCGAACGACGTCGTCGAGGTGGTTGGTTGAGACCTCGAGCAACCGACAGTCGGTTGCGCCGACCATGCGATGGAGGGTTCCCGGGGCGATGTGAAAGACCGCGCCTGCCTCCAAAAGCTGCGACTCGAGGTGCTCAACATCCTCCCCGCTCATCAGCTCGAGCGTGCCTTCGAGGACTCGGAGAGTCTCCTCCTTGATCTCGTGATACTGGAGGCTCAGGGCCTCCCCTGCCCTGATAAAAAGGATCTTGCCGACATAGTGGGCGGTTTCGGCAAAGATCTCCTCGTGTCCCCAAGGCTTCTCAATCATCCGCGCCGAATATATTTCCATATTCTCCTCTATACGGGAATCTTGGCCTTCGCGAGCAGGAAAGCCAGGCGTTCGAGAAGATACTCTTCAACCTCCCTGGCCGTCACCAGCTTGGAGGCCTGGCGCGCGATGTGCGCGGCCTCGCGGAAGGAAAGCTGGCGTATGAGGGCCCTGACTACCGGAATCGCCTGTGGGTTCATGCTGAACTTCTCGAGACCAAGACCGACCAGGACGGGAACCATCAGGGGGTCCGCGGCCATCTCACCGCACATCGTGACCGGAACCCGCTCCGCCTTGCCGGCCGTGATCACGTTGGCCAGGAGACGGAGAACGGCGGGGCTCGTGGGGCGGTAGAGATCGGCCACCAGATCGTTTGAACGATCGACCGCGAGCGAGTACTGAATGAGATCATTGGTGCCGATGGAGATGAAATCCACCTCCCGCGCGAGCTCCTGTGCCATCACCGCCGCCGACGGCACCTCGACCATCGCACCGAGCGGGACGTCGGTGCGCACCGGATGTCCTTCATCTTCCAACTCGGAATTGACTTCATCAACCACCAGCCGAGCGACCCTGAACTCGTCGATGCAGCTAATGAGCGGGAACATGATCTTCACGCGGCCTTTCTCGAACTCGCCGGCCACCCGCAGCAGGGCCCGCAGCTGGGTGCGGAAGAAATCCGGCCGCGAAAAACAGAGACGAATGCCTCGCAAACCGAGAACAGGGTTGGCCTCGGGCCCTCCGATGACCTCGCGAGCCAGTTTCCGCCCTCCAAGATCAAAGGTGCGGATGGTCACCGGCGCGGGCGCCATCTGCTGCACCATGTCGCGATAGACCTCGCGGTGCTCTTCCTCCGTCGGCAGGTTCGGACTCATCTTCATATACAAAAACTCGGATCGATACAACCCGATGCCGCCGACATTCCAGTTCAACGCCTGCTCGACCTCGGCGGGAAGATCGATATTGGCGAGCAACTCGATGGAGCGACCGTCCCGAGTCACGGTCGGCATGGCACGCATATTGAAAAGGGTTGCCTGCCGTTCGTTGTACTCGCGTTGGCGGGACGTGTACTCGCTGAACTCGGCAGGGTTGGGATCGAAGATGATCTTCCCCTCCGAAGCGTCGAGGGCGAGACGACGAGACCGCTTGGCCTTTTCGCACGCTCCGCGGGCGCCGACGATGACCGGGATGCCCAAAGAACGAGCGATGATCGTCGTATGAGAGGTCGGGCCTCCCATCTCGAGCACGAATCCGAGCATCTTGTCCAGTGGCAGCTGAACCGCCCTCGAAGGGGGCAGATCGTCGGCCACCAGGATCACGGGCCGATCGAGTTTTTCGAGCTGCCCGAGATCGAGACCATGAAGGGCGGCGAGGATCTGGGTCGCGACATCGACAACATCGAGCTTGCGATCGGCAAGATACTCGTCCGGTAGGGCCTCGAACCGCGAGATCAGCTGCTCGAGGACCTGGTCGATGGCCCAACCTGCGTTCACTTCCTCCTCTCGGATCACCCGCTCCACCGGTTCGGTGAATGACGGGTCCGAGGCGATGAGCTGATGAGCCTCGAAGATGGCGGCGTACTCGTCGCCCATTTGCTGCGCAGCACGATCCCTGTTTTCCTGAATGCGTTCAACGGCGGTGCGGACCGCGTTTTGAAATCGTTTGACCTCGGCTTCGACGTCTTCAGTCGGAATCGTGATTCGCAGGGTGGATATCGGCCGCGTCTCGTGAACCACCGGCTCGCCGATGGCGATGCCGGGACTGACCCCGAGGCCGCTCAGAACCTGGCTCACTGATCCTCTCCAAACTTATTCGCAAATAGCTCGACGATCGCCATGACCGCGGCTTCCTCATCGGCGCCGTCAGCGCGGACGTTAAGTGGGGTTCCCTTGGTCGCCGCCAAGGTGAGGATGCCGAGAATCGACTTTGCGTTAACCTCCTCATGTTCGGTTCCGACGTAGATCTCAGACTCGAAATCGCTGGCGGTATGGACGAGCTTAGCAGCGGCCCTGGCGTGCAGTCCGAGCTTATTGGTAATCGTCACCTGCTCGTGAGTCATCTCGTTTACTCCTCAAAAACCCCGTAGGGCGGCGTGACCTGCGGACGATCTGCCTGTCTATTGTATCTGCCGGCGGGGCGTCGCCCCTTCCCGCGTCAGGTGGAAGCCTTGGCGTGCAGAAACTCGCTCGCCACGCGAATGCTCTTTTGCCCCGCGGTCGTGATTCCCGCCGCCAGCTCCTCGAGGGACAGGGATCGTCCCTGAAGCGAACCGAGTTTGACCAGCATCGGCAGGTTGACGCCGGTGACGACCTCGACCTTCTCCGGTTTCAGCAGCGGGAGGGCGAGATTGGTGGCGGTGCCCCCGAACATGTCGGTGAGAACCAGCGTGCCCTCTCCCTGGTCGACTTCCCGCAGCTGTTTCTTCAGAGACCGGGAAGCCTCGTCTGAATCCACATCCCACGGCAGCGACATCGCCGAGGTCTCCACCAAATTCGGGTCGATGGTTTGCGCCGCCCGCACCAGCTCCGAAGCCAGGTTGCCGTGGGTGAGGACGATGACTGGAATCATGAGTACCTCCAACGATCCTTGTCACGATGGTGGACGACCACATCGCGTCCCTCCTCCTTGAGGGCGCTGGCGACCCTTTCGGCGAAGTAGACCGAACGGTGACGGCCACCGGTGCAACCCATGGCTATGGCGAGGTGAGTTTTCATTTCCTCGGCATAGCGGGGTAGGAGATACGATATCAGGTCCATCATTCGATCAAACGCTTCGTCGACCTCAGCGAATTTTCCGAGCCACTCGGCGACCGGTTGGTCGTCGCCCGAAAGCGCTCTCAAGGCTTCCTCGAAGAACGGGTTCGGGAGAAAACGAACGTCAAACACAAGGCTTGCTGTGGCCGGCACGCCTTGCAGGTACGAGAAGCTCTGCACCTCGACCGTGAGGGATTGACGCTCCTGATCCCCACCGGCCAGAGACAGCATCTGGCGACGCAGATCGTGGGGGGACAGGCCGGTGGTGTTGACGACGAGATCGGCAAGTTCGCGAACTTCCTGCAGAAGCTCTTTCTCTTCGGCGATGGCCTGCTCCAAACCGAGGTCGCGGAGTGGGTGGGGTCGGCGCGCCACCGAGAACCTCCGCAGGAGAATCTCTGGTGAGGCCTCGACGAAGACCAGCCGCAGACCGTCGTATCTCTCCCTGAGCTCGCGAAAAAAATCCGGAAAGAGCTGGATCATTCCGCGCGTGCGGACGTCGAGCACCACCGCCAGGCGGTCCATCCCCTCCTCCGTACGAGCGAAGAGGAGCGGTACCAACTCGAGAGGGATATTGTCGACGCATGAGTAGCCGATATCTTCCAGGCTGCGGCTGAGTACGGATTTGCCCGCCCCAGAAAGCCCGGTGATCACGAAGGGGCCGTTGAACCCACCCTCACTCATCATCGGCGCCCTCTGCCATGAGGTTGACACTCTCCAGAAACCCGCGCTCGTCTTCGATTCCGCGCTGGGCCAGAAGACATTTGCGAACCGCGGTTTCGACCATGATGGCGAGGTCGCGTCCGGGGGCGACGACCATTGTGTACTTCGGGACCTCGATCCCGAGGATGTCCTCAGTGGAAGTCCATGCGCTCGGACGCTCCATCATCTGTTCCCGCCACTTCTGCTCCATCGCTCGCGCCTCCGGCGTGAACTTGGTCAACCGGATGACCAGCGATACTGTGACCGCCGGCGAGGTCGCCGTCATCCCGAAATGTTTGCGCACGTCGATGATGCCTACGCCGCGGAGCTCGAGGTAGTTTTCGAGGAGCTCATGCGGGCTCCCGAGCAGACCGCGATGGTGAGTGCGCCGAATGACCACGGTATCGTCAGCAACGAGTCGGTGCCCCCGATAAACGAGCTCGAGAGCGCACTCCGATTTGCCGATCCCCGGATCGCCGATGATCAGGGTTCCAAGCGAGAAGACGTCGACCAACACTCCATGAAGCTGGACTCTTGGGGCAAGATCATCCTCGAGGAAGCTCGAGATGGTCTCGATGGTCTCCGAGGTTTTGGTCGCTGTCACCAGCAGAGGCAGCGCTCCAGCATCTGCGGAAGCGAGCACGGCTTTCGGCGGCCGGGCGCCCTTGGTGGAGACGATGCACGGTATGTCGAGATCGGTCAAACGACGCAACTTCGCGTTCGCCTCATCGTCGGTAAAAGTGGCCAGATAGTCATACTCGGACTCACCGAGAATCTGCAAACGCCCGGGTTTTACATATTGCAGATAGCCTGCCAACGCCAGACCGGGTTTTTGGATTCTCGGATTCGTGATCAGGCGCTTCGCCAATCCGCTCGATCCAGCCGCGACTTCGAGATCGAGAGAGGCAAGGCGGGCCTCAGTCAGCAATTTCTCAACCGGGATCGCCTCCGGGGAGGTCAAAGACCCTCCGTCTCCGCCGCCCGCCGAATGGCCCCTGTGACTTCCTCGACATCGGACGCCGCCAAGAGCTCTGCCCGTAGATCGCTCCGCTTCAGGACCCTTGCGATCTGTGACAGAACCTGGAGGTGGGCGGCCGGTTGGTCTGGGGGCGACAAGACGACGAACACAAACCGGACCGGATCCTGCCCGTCGCCGCCGAACGGCACCGGTTCGGCGAACCGGGCCAGGGCGAGGGCGATTTCACGAAGTCCCTGAGTCTTGCAGTGAGGAATCGCGAACCCGTCTCCAACCGAGGTTGATCCAAGACTCTCGCGTTCCAGCAGCGCCTCGACCACATTTTTCGGATCGAGATCGAGCTTGGGCGCGACGGCGTCGATGACCGCGGCGAGGGCCGACTCGACGTCGTCCGCCGCCAGATCGATAAAAACGTTGTCAGGCTCGATAAGCTTGTGGATCTTCATTAGAGCTCGGGTGTGATCAATCCCAGGTTCTTGTCGACACGTCGGTAGATCACGTTGACGCGGTCGTTGCTGGCATTTCGAAACACCAGAAAGTTGTAGCTCGAATCGTCGAGCTGGAGAACCGCCTCCTCGATCGACATCGGCTTGATCGGGATGCTGCTTTTTTCCACGATCCTCGGTTCGCCGGAGGCGATGGAATCAGATTCGAGAACCTCGACCGCCCATCCGCGGTCGGTCTTCGCCACGGATCCTGCCCGCTGCTTGTGATCTTTGAGCCGGGTCTTGGCTCGACGAGCCTGAATCTCGAGCTTGTCCACCGCCTCCTGGATCGCGGCCGTGACATCCTTGTGCTGGGCTGTCGACTGGAGATCGAAGTCCTTGCCTTTGACGGACAGATCGACGACATGGAGGTGGCGCTCCTGCGACACTTCGATCCGGACATCGATGATGTCGTTGAAATACTTCGTGATCTTTGCCAACTTCTTCTCAGCGAGCTGGCGGGACTGATCGCTGAGCGTGACCTTACGGGCGATGTAATCGATTTTCATGCTTCCACTCCCCAACCCGGTCTTCTCCCCGGGTATCTACTGCGGACGGCGAATGATAGCCATCTGCCGTGCTTTTCGCAAATCGCAGTCCGCGACGTTGTCCCGCGACACCCGCGCCGCCCGATCCGCGAATAACTCAACATCTGAATATCCTCTCCGCCGCCCCCGATTAACACCCGGTGAAAAGACCGGGCTAGAAAGCTTTCTTGCGTTTGTCAGACGAGGGAATCAACATCTCCTCCCGGTACTTGGCAACAGTGCGGCGTGCCAGTCGGATTCCCTCTTTCTGCAATAATCGCATGATCTTCGAATCCGAAAGCGGATGCTCCGGGTCCTCCGCCTCGATCACCTTGCGAATTCTTTCCTTGACCACCATCGACGATACGTTTTCGCCACGCGCGGAATCGACGCCGGAATGGAAGAAGTACTTCATCGGAAAAAGCCCACGCGGCGTGTCCATATACTTGTTGCTCACGACCCGGGAAATGGTTGACTCGTGCATCCCGATATCTTCCGCGACCTGACGTAGCACCATCGGTCGCAGGTGTTCGATCCCATCGTCGAGAAAGGTCTTTTGAAAGCTGACGATGCTCTGCGCCACTTTGTAGATCGTACGCTGACGCTGGTCGATGCTCTTCATCAGCCACATCGCCGAGCGCATCTTGTCGCGCAGATAGTCGCTGGCATTCGAATCCAGGTCTTTCGCCTCGAGCATTCGTGCATAGCGCGAGTTGATTCGCAGCCGCGGCAGACCGTCGTCGTTGAGCGTGATCTTGTACTCACCTTCGACCACGCTCACGTGGACGTCCGGTTCGATGTACTGGTTGTCGCCATGTCTGAAAATTCGTCCCGGCTTCAGCTCAAGTCCCTGAATCACATCGAGAACCGGCCTGATCTCCCGCACCTCGGGGCACCCGAGGATTTCGGCCAGGGCATCCCAGCGCTGATGGAGCAGATCCTCCCAGTGGTCGGCGATCACGAGGCGCGCCTTTTCAAGAAGGGCGTTGTCCCCATTCTCCCCGACCTCCATCAAATATTCGATCTGGGTTGCCAGGCATTCCTGAAGGCTCGACGCGGCAATCCCCGGTGGGTCCAAGGCACGAACCACCGCCATTGCCTCATCGAGGCAACGCTCATCACACCCGGTGCCGTCGATGATTTCCTCCCGCGATGCGCGGAGAAAGCCGTCCTCGTCAATGTTACCGATAATGAACTCACAGATCTCGACAATCTCCGGTGAACAATCGAGAAGGTGCACTTGCCATAGCAGATGGTCGTACAGACCCGCCGTAACCGATATGGTGTTTTCCAACCGGTAGTCGTGATCCGCCGCCGGTGCGGCCATTGACGGTCCTTCCGACCGCCCGTCCCCGAGATAGTCGGCGAAAAACGCCTCGACATCGATGTCGGCGTACTTCTCCTCCTCGGACGGCAGCGCCTCATCCTCAGTCTTGTTGTCCAGCGGTTTCTCCTCGGGAACGATCTCAGTGCTCGCAGCCCGATCCGCCTCGGCCGGCGACTCGCCCCCAGCAGGGCTGGATTCTTCGTTCGATTCTTCGACCTCCAACACCGGATTTTCCAGAATCTCCTGCGCCAGCGTCTCCTCCAACTCGATCCTCGAGAGCTGGAGAAGCTTGATCGCTTGCTGCAACGATGGCGTCATGACCAGCCGTTGTGCCAGCTTCATCTGGAGTTTTTGTTCGAGAGCCATTGTCAGTTGTACATCCTCAACGGGCACTGATCGATTGTGACCTCGATACGGTCATCAGGAACTGTTTTCCATCCCCTCACGCGTTCAAAGCTCGAATCCTTCGCCGAGGTAGATTCGACGGACATCCGGGTTTTTCGACAGTTCGACAGGTTCTCCCGTAGCAAAAATCTTGCCGTCTTTAATTATATAGGCGCGGTCGGTGATCTTCAACGTCTCCCGGACATTGTGATCCGTGATCAAAACACCTATTCCCAATGATTTAAGGCGTTTAATGATGCGTTGTAAATCGAGCACCGCAAGCGGATCGATCCCCGCGAATGGCTCGTCGAGAAGAATGAACGTCGGTTCGGTTGCAAGAGCCCGCGCGACCTCGAGCCGCCGTCGTTCGCCACCGGACAGAGTTTCGGCATGCTGGGTCCTGAGATCCGACAACCCGAAGTCTTCGAGCAAGCGATCGATCCGTCGGTGGGCTTCACGCGCTTCGATTCCCAGCGCTTCGAGAATCAACCAGATATTGTCCTCCACCGACAGACGTTTGAACGAACTCGGCTCTTGCGCGAGATAGGATACGCCCATTCTTGCGCGCCGGTACATGGGCGCCATGGTGATTTCGCGATCGCCGAGGATGACGTGGCCCTCGTTCGGCTGAACCAGCCCCACCATCATGTAGAAGGTGGTTGTCTTTCCGGCGCCATTCGGACCCAGGAGGCCGACAATCTCACCCGGAGATATGTTGAGCGTGATCCCATCGACGACATATCGCCCTCGATAGGCCTTGCGGAGACCTTGTGCAACGAGGTCAAGCGCTTTCGGGCTCAGGGCTGCTCCTCCGGGTAGTAAATGGTTTCCGTCCCACCAGTGACCGAAACCGTACCATCGGCCTGATTCCAGGTCAACGACGACCCGGACACGGCATTTCCCGAGGGATCCGAGAGCCTCACCGGCGAACCCTCAATCGTTACAATCTGGGTGCTGACCTCGCGCCGAGCCTTCCGCCCGCTCATTCGCCGCCCGGTTGCCAACTCGACCAGTTCGACCGCGCCAACCGCTTCGACCGCGGTCACCTGATTGTTCTCGTCAAAGAACAAGCTGACCTCGGCCGCCGAAAGTGTGTGCTCCGGATCGCTGTAGCGGACGTTGCCACGATAGACCGCAGTACCGGACGCCTGATCGTAATCGAGCGACCGTGCGACGACCACGACGTCTTCACTTGGATCGCCCTCGATGTCAAGCTGGGATGCCGGCACGGTGGTGCGAACATGCCCTGCAGCGCGGATCGACGGCAGTTCTTTCCGGTACACCACGTCGTCCGCGAGAAGAAGGCGATGAACCTGCCACAATCTTGCATTTCCCTGTAGATGGAACACCCCTCCATCCTCCGTGACGTCGAGGGTTTCGGCTGCGAAGTGCGCCGGATCCGACCCTTCCTCATCCTCCCCGGAACCCATCAGAGCGACATCACGAATGATTCCCTGGACATTTCCGCGGGCCTCGGCCCGGCCCTCTTTGTTGAAGATCTGGCCTTGATCACAGCTCACCCTTCCTTTTGAGAACAGCAACAACACGCGTTCCGGCCCCGTTGGATCACCGTGGAACATGATCAGACCGGCTTCCGGTGAGAGGCGCGCACGATACCCCCGAGCCTCCATGTCCTCTCCACGCAGGATGACATTTTTGAGCATCTCAACATCCGTCGGATGTCCCTCGGAAAACCAGACCCTCGCCTTCTCCGCTTCACCTCTTCGCGGCGCTCCTTCAGTCGGGACTTCGTAGATGCAGACGCCCTTTTCGGCTCGGAGATTCAGGATGCCCTCCTTGCCGAGCACTCCTCGGAGATTCCAGGTCCGAAGAGAGCGCTCGAAGTAGCCCTCCCCACCGATGAACCGGACCGTGATCCACGGTCCGGTGGTCCTGGCATTGACCTGCCACTTGCCGTTCCCCTGATGTTTGGCGATAACACTCTCCATCCATGCCGAAACCGAACCGTCGTCTGAAAATCCTTCGCCACGCCCGGTGACACCACCGGAAAGTTCGATTCGACGTGGGGGTCCGTCGTCCCTTTCGAGATCAACGGAAATCAGCGGCGCATCGATTTGCGCCTGTTGAAAACGAACCCTCCCGCCCTCAGGAAAAACCACCGCCCCTTTCGACCTCTGATATACGGCCGTCGGGGCCGTCAGGATGGTGCCGTCTTCCGAGCTGAAAGAGACTCCGCCGCTGAGGACGATCTCGTTTTGCTCGAGGTCAAATACCGCACCTTGAGCCCGCCCGAATGTAGCGCCCGATACATAGGTCACTTCGGAGTTGGTGGCGAAGCGTCGCGAGCTCGCCTCGAACCTGCCGGCGTCAGTGGTCAGCATCGCTCCGCTCGGCAGGACGATCCTGATGTCGCCCTCCAACGACGCGTCCCTGGTTTGGATATTGAAGCTGGCGCCATCGCAGGTCAAGATCGGACCTGGCTCGCCGTCCCGATAAAACTGGAGCCGGACCCCTTCGATCTCGTGCCAACCGGACGACAGCCCGAGGGTTCGCTTCGATGCGAGGTCGAAGATCAATCGCCCCGCCACCCGTTCGACGAACTCAAAGCCGTTGTACACGCCAACAGTGCGATCACCTTCTTCGTCCGGGACCTCGTTGCTCTCGACCTGCGCCACCGGTGTCCGGAACCTGTTGAAACGCTGGCCGATCACCACAGCCATCGCGAGGAGCACGAGTGCGATGGCGATCGAGGTCAGCCGCCCCACCCAGAATCGCGATGCGACGCTCACCCTAACACCTCCGGATCCGGGTCGCGTATCGTTCCGGGAAATCGAAATTCATGGCTGTAGCAAATAGACATGACGGTTCGTGGTCAGCGATCGTTGAAGATGCCCATCGACCTGAATTTCTTGAAGCGTCGAGTGACCAATGCGTCCGGCTTGACCTTACGGAGGGTCTTGAGGTGACGGCGAATCGCAGCTGAAATGGTGTCCGCCATCTCACCGGGGTTCATGTGTGCGCCCCCGGGAGGCTCCGGGAGAATTTCATCGATGACTCCGAGCTTCTTGAGGTCGGTGGCGGTGAGACGAAGCGCTCGAGCCGCTTCTTCCGCCCTCGCCTGATCCTTCCACAGGATCGCGGCGCACCCCTCCGGTGAGATCACGGAGTAGATGGCATGCTCCAGCATGAGCACGCGATCCCCGATGCCGAGCGCGAGGGCCCCGCCCGAACCACCCTCACCGGCGACGACAACGATGATCGGCACCGTGAAACCGGCCATCTCGATCAAGTTGTTGGCAATGGCTTCAGCCTGCCCTCGTTGTTCGGCGTCGATCCCCGGATACGCGCCCGGGGTGTCGATGAACGAGATGATCGGCCGCTGAAACCGTGCACCAAGCTCCATGATGCGGATCGCCTTGCGATATCCTTCCGGGCGGGGCATGCCGAAGTTGCGGCGCAGCTTCTCGGCGGTATCTCTCCCCTTCTGGTGGCCGACGACGACCACCGGGTCGCCGTCAAAGCGCGCCAAACCACCCACCAGCGCAGGATCGTCGCCAAACCGACGATCTCCATGAAGCTCCGTGAATTCGGTGAAGATACTGTGGATATAGGCCATCGTATACGGCCGCTCCGGATGCCGGGCGAGCTGGCACTTCTGCCACGGCGTCACGGATGAGAACACCCTCTTGATCGTGACCTCGAGCTCTCTCCGGGTCTCAAGGAGGTCTTCTTCCGTTGCCGGCCCGGAAGTGCCGGAGGACTCGATCTCAGCGATCCGGGACCGGATCTCCTCGATCGGTTCGAGAAACGGTGGGGTCGGTGCGGCCATTCAGGGACTGTACCAGACGGCGGTAAAATCAGTCAAAATCTGCTCGCCTGCGCATCTACCCATCTCCCCGGCAAGAAGAGCTCGTCGGAACCACGAGCGGGGGAAGATAATCCGCGGGCCCCTTGAATCCGAGCATGAGCATGATGGTCGCCGCGATGTTCCCGAGGCCGGGCTCTGCGACCTCCGGGTTCGGACTGAAATCGCCCGCGCACCGTCCGACGATGCACCACGGCACCGGCGATAGGGTGTGGCTCGTCTTGACGATGGGGTTTCCCAATGGGTCCTTCGCGACCTCCCCCGTCGCACTGTCGACCTCGAACAACATGTCGACGTTGCCGTGATCAGCGGTGATGATCATCGTGGCCCCGGCCTCGCGGACGGATTGCTCGAGGTCGCCGATACATTCATCCACCACCTCCATCGCCTGAATCGACGCCGGCAGCGATCCCGTGTGTCCAACCATGTCGCCGTTGGCGAGGTTGACTCGGATAAACCGGTGGCCCCGCTCGCGAAGATCCTTGACGACCACCTCAGTGACCTCGCGCGCCTTCATCTCCGGGGCGATGTCGAACGGACCCTCGCCGGAGGGAACCTCGATCCAGTCCTCGAGCTCGCGGTCGAACGGCGCCGAGTTGTTACCGTTCCAGAAGTAGGTCACGTGACCGAACTTCTGGGTTTCGGCAACCGCCAGCTGGCTGACCCCATTGTGCACTATGTACTCCGACAGCGTCCGCAAAATCGCCGGCGGATTGACCAGGTACAGGGGTGGAATCTTGAGATCACCGTCATACTCCATCATTCCTGCAAAGAGCACGTTCGGGAGCTCACCACGGTCGAAATCGTCGAAATCCGGTTCGCTGAACGCCCGCGAGATCTCGATCGCACGATCACCCCGGAAGTTAAACAAGACCACTGAGTCACCGTCGTTGATCGTACCGATTGGATCACCCTCGGCATCCACAATCACGAACGGCGGCAGGTCCTGGTCGATGATTCCGGGGTTTTCGCGACGCAAGGTCTCCACCGCCTCGGCGGTGGTCGCGAATTTTCGTCCCGCGCCCCGCACATGGGTGTCCCAACCGCGGCGCACCATATCCCAGTCGGCGTTGTACCGATCCATCGTGATCTGCATCCGACCGCCGCCCGAGGCGACTGCGGCATCGGTACCGCCATCGACCAATTCCTCGAGGACCTTGTCAAGCTCATTGAGATAACGGTCGAATGAAACGGGATCGACGTCGCGCCCATCCGCCAGCGCATGGATCCTGATTCGCTGAACTCCCTCACTGGTGAGACGTCGTAACAGAGCCATGAGGTGATCGATGTGACTGTGAACATTGCCGTCGGAGAGAAGACCGATGAGGTGAAAGGTGGAGTGGTTCTCCAGGACGTTTTTCACCAGCGTGCGCCACACCTCGCCAGCGAACAACGAACCATCCGCGATGGCCTGCCCAACCAGCTGGGCCCCCTGCTCGAAGATGCGGCCGGCGCCCATGGCGTTGTGGCCGACCTCTGAGTTCCCCATGTCCCGGTCGCTCGGCAGACCGACGGCGACGCCGTGCGCCTTGAGCTTCAAAAAAACCGGGGTGTCGTGAAAAATCCGGTCGAGGTTTGGGGTGGCCGCCTGGTCGAAAGCGTTGCCCTCGTACCCCTGGTCCCGTCCGCGATACAGTCCGACACCGTCGAGGATCACCAGCAGCAGTTGACCGGGGATTCCTTCAAACCCTGGATATGGCGTCAATTCGAAATCTGGCATCCGTACTCCGATCTGATCAACTCAACCGGGGATCGTCACATTCCACGCAGCGAGGATTCGATCGACCGCATCCATAAATCCCTGCGGTCCAGACCTGTCGAGCCGAGCAACCCCCGATGGCACGGCGTCGGGTTCTACCGCAGTTCCGAGAAGAAACCCGAGCTCGGTCTCCGCGAACATCGGCAAATCGTTCCAGGCATCGCCTATTGCCGCGGTTCGGAGGCGGTCGCCGGCGTCAATCTGTGCCAGGACAGCGCGGACGCCGGCGCCCTTGTCGATCCCTCTCCCGAGCAGATGTCGGAAACGCCCCCCGCGAGCAAGAGAAGCACCGAGCTCGGCAATCGCCTCCGCAAGGCCCGCCTCTTCACGACGTGACGGCTCACCGGGCAGGACGAACGGCTCGGAAGCGACCCGAGTCATGGCGCGTAGCGCGCCCGAACGATCGAGTCCAGTCAGCTCCACGACCTCCTCAACCGGCATCTCCGACATCCCGCGCACTTCCCACCCTCGATCCTGGAGTTGGTGGAGCACAGCCACCAAATCCGCTCGACACGGACCGCCCGCCGCCCGCGAACCATCCTCGAAAACGACCACTGGGCCGCCCTCCACGACCGCCGGTCCGGACAGCTCCAGCTCCGCCATCAGGGGCCGAACTTCCGCAGCTGTCTTCGAGCTTACCGGGATGACCCGAACACCTAGTTTGGCGAGGTCGTGCAGCAAAGCCACCGTGGCAGGCGACGGCAGGTAGGTGCGAAAATCCAGTAACGTGCCGTCGAGATCCGTGAAGACAACGCCGTGAGGTTTCAGACGGCGTCGGTCCGGTGAGGTCGCAGCAGGACGACGCTGATATTGTCGTTCCCGCCACGCTGATTGGCGGCATCAATCAGATTCCAGCAAATCTCCTCCAGAGATCCGCCTTCTAAGAGAAATCCTGCAATCTCGTGATCGGTGAGCATCGAGTTGAGTCCGTCCGAACACAGGAGATAGAGATCCCCGTCTTCGATCCCCGTCTCCAGCACGTCGACCTTGGGTTCACTGCTACCACCGAGTGCCTGGGTGACGACGTTCTTTAACGGATGGGTGCGGGCGGCTTCCTCGGTCAAGAAACCCGCAGTCACTTGTTCGTGAACCCAGGAGTGGTCGTTGGTGAGCAACGAAAGCGCGCCGTCGCGGAGACGGTAGGCCCTGCTGTCACCAACGTGACAGACTACGAGCTTCCCTTCTCCCGGTGGATGAACCGCTACCACGACCGTCGTGCCCATTCCCTTCAGTTCGGCATCATTGTTCATCTCTTCCGTCACCCTGTGGTGGCCTGAAATGATCGCGTCCACGATCAGGTTGGCGACCGCGCTGATGGAAGAGGCCCAGTGCTCCGGCCATGTTTCGTCGGCCTCGTCCGACCCCGCCTCATACGCCCTCACGATTTCATCAGTGGCGATTCTCGAGGCCACCTCTCCGGCGGCGTGCCCGCCCATGCCATCGGCGACCACGAAGACCTCATTATCCGTGTTGAGGACGACGACGTCCTCATTGAGGCGACGCTTCATCCCAACGTCAGTTGCACCCGCCGCCTCGATCTCGAACCGATCTTTTTGGTCAAGACTCACGTTGCCTCAACTCCGCCGCCGGAATCGGTCCAGCAAGCCGCTCGTCTGTTCGCTACCGGATTCAATCTGGCTGAGAACCGCGGTCGCCTTGGCGTTGGTCGGGTCGAGTTTGAGTGCTTTCTCGGCGAGACGCGTCGCCCGCGCTTTCATGCCGGCGGCAAGAGACATTGCAGCCGCCTCCCCTGCCATCGTCGGATTGCCGGGATCGAGCTCGGCCGCTTTCTCGATATGCCGCAAAGCCTCACCCTCTTTCCCTGGGATGCGTCCCAAAATCTGCCCGTAAAAGTAATGGGCGCGGGCGTTATCGTCGTCATGGTCGATGGCCCCTTTAAAGTGTTCGATAGCCTCGGCCATGTTGCCTTCGCGCATCATCTGCGATCCTTTTGCGGCAAGGCGCCGGGCAATCTCCTTCGGATCCATCGCCTTCACATCAGTGCCCTGTGAAATCTCCTTGTCGTATTCGCTGCGGCTGTCCAGGTGACTGAGGACGTTAAAGGCCTCCGTCATACCCTGAAATTTCTTCTCCGCCGCAATCCGCTCTTGACCGGAAAACTGATCGGGGTGGTGTTTCAACGCCAATTTCCGAAACGCCGAGCGGACCTCTTTGTCCGTCGCGTCTCGCTCGATACCGAGCATTTCGTACAGTGTGATGTTGTGGCGCATCCTCGACTACTCCCTCGGCAACGTGACGAAATTACCACGTTCACAATGCCCACGCAACGATCGCAGCCCAGGAATCTAGCGCCGTGTTTCGATCAGTTTGGCCGCCATCTGACGGGTGACGGGGCTGACATTTCGATCGCGGGATATCCGAACCCTGTCCCGGTGGTTCAGCCGCATGAGAATGGGCCGGGCCGTGTAAACGGGGGTTTTCGGGTTGAACGCGAGCGCGAGGATCACAGGATAGTGCCGCAGCCAACGGTTGTTTCCCGCGATCACTCGAATCACCTCTTCGGCGACGCTCCGAGATGACGCGAATCGCTCGATCTCGTTTTCGCTGAGCTTGGGACAGGCCAGAACCGAACGCTGGATCAAGCGGTTACGGCTGTTGATGAGAACCGCGCGTTCTTCACTGGATCCCCGTAGAGCACAGATGATCTTTTCATGAACGCTCATCTCAAGGAGACGGGCGTGGACCGCCTTCTTCGACTTTCTGACCGCATCTTCTAGCGCCGCGTCCTCAGATCGCGGGTACGGCATCGTCTCCAGCTTCGGGATATGAGCGCCGATCGCCTCCAGCGCTTCGATGGCCTCCTCGACGCTCGGACCGGCCGCTGCGAGCATTTCCTCCTCGGCCAGGGCCTTGGCGATGAACTCCTCCTCGAACTCACGCACACGACGCAGCACGACCTGGTTGATCTGCGGGTTCGACGTCAAATCCTCCAGGATTTCGAGGCATCCGAGGATACGGACCTGGTTGGTGATGATGATGTCCTGGATCAATGGGGTTGCATGGCGCGCGAGAACCCGGAGGGTCTCGTCCGACGTGCTCGTGTGCGCCGCCACGGCCGCCCAGATCGACTCATCCTCTCTTACCCGCACCAACTGATCGAGGACGAGTGGATCGGGAGGTTGGTCCCGAATCCAATCGAGAATGGTCTGTTCTTTCTCACTGTTGAGAGAGTTCCTCGCAACTTGGGCCAGCTCCTCGTCGGGATCGGACGACAGTAGAGTCTGTAGGCTGAGAAGATCTTCACGAGATACCGGCAACAGACCCTGGGCGGCGAACAGGCGAACCTGCCGCGGCACCTTACCCTGGACGATACTCCCGATGAGATCCGCGCTGCCACCGATCTCTTGATCACTCATCTCGAACCCTCGATCCGAGGACAACAAGACGATCGCTCCGCACCTCGGTATGCACGACCTGTCCCGGTCTCCCGAGATCCTCGTAGACAACTCCGGCGACCTCGAGGCTGACGGCGTCGGCATCACCGATCGTCAGCTTGACCGGTCCCCCCAAGGAGATCCTTTCCTCGCTACCCCCGGCAAGCAGACGGCCTCCGGCAACCCCGTCTCGATCTCGGAAATGAATCCAGCACTCCCTGTCCGGCCGAACCCTCACGATGAACGCCACCAGATCAATTCCGTCCTCCGTGGCGACGCCCTCTTCGTTCTGAATCGGCGGCGCCTCGGTGACGGCTCGAGCGGTCGGCGAGAATCGTCGCGACGGCTGCGATGCCGGAGAAGGTCTGAGATCGGCGCCGAGCTGCTCCCCCGGAGCGGAACCCCTGACGATCACGATCGCCGCGACGACCAGAATCGTCGCCGCCAGTCCAGCCGGCAACCAAAAACTCCAGCGGAAGCTGCGAACGAACGGAGTCTCGTCGCTCAGAAAACGTGGGTGCGCGCCGGACGCGAGAAGGAACCGTTCCCAGGCCGATTCGAATGATTCTACGAGAAGGTACGGATCGGCCCCAACGACGGTAGCGTACTGGTTGACGAAGTTCCGACTGAAAACCAATTGCGGAAGGAAGCGGAAGTCCCCTGTTTCAAGATTGTTGAGAATCCGCTTCGAGATCTTTGTTTCAGTCGCGATGTCTTCCAGCGACAGGCCCGCGCTCTCGCGCAGCCTGCGCAACTCCTCACCGAAGGTCTTCGGGTGGGTGGGCGGCCCCTCCATCGCCGTCATCACCGGAGAAGTCTATCACCCTTCGTCGTCCCCGCGCTTCCCTTTCTAGAAGAGAAGCCGCGGCGCCGCGGATATCTTCGGACAGATCCGGGTGCTCGAGCGCCCGTTTCAACTCGGCCGACGGCAGCTGCACGAGAATGCTGAGCGCGAGAGGGTACGGTGTGTGGGGGCACTCGACCAAAGCCCTCTGCACATGGAAGTACTGTCCCCACTTGTGATGACGGGCAAGCGCCGCAAAGAACTCCGGCGGGGGCTCGGAGGTGTTGAGCATGATCAGGATGTCGTTTTCGACGAGGCGCGGGTTGTTGAGCAGTGCCGACAACACCTTGCCGTCACCAGTGGTGATGAGGGCGCCGAAAATGGCCCGGTGCGCTCGTCGCGCGAGCGCGACCTTCTCCCCCAGCGCCATCGTGATGAATTGGGTCAGAATTCGCCGTTCGGCCTGCCGGCGCACCACGGGCGGAGTCTTCGGGGCCTGTGCGAGCGCGATGAGAGAGGTCCAGGGCAATGTCCCCAGGAAATCCATCGCGCGACTGAAGTTAAAGCCGGGGAATCCCGCCAGTAGCTCGCGGACGGCGTGCCCGTCGAGCAGCCTCCGGTCGGACGCGATCTCCTCCGCAACCTGCACGGTGCAGTATGGCGAGCGTAGGACCTTGAGAACCTCCAACTCGTCCAGCTGACGGGTGCGAATCAGATTCAGAAGGCCTCTTCCGTCGAGCTCTGCGATCATCGGATCCATCAACCTATCGTACCCCGTGGCACGGACGTCGTGGTCCGGTCGGACCTTCTTCGACATAGTTTTAACAATTCGGTTAGCCCGCACTTCCTATTGATGGACCGAGAATTTCGCGAACCCTCTGGCGAAGCATCACCAGCTCGAGGGAAGCGATGTTGGCCTCGTCTTGCGGTAGACCCCGCAGGGCGTGTTTTCGAAAGGCGACGCGGGTCAGGAGGCGCGCGATCACCGTGCGCTCCTTTCGTGAGGGCCACCAGTCGCCACGGACCCTGCGACGGTAGTAGGGAATGACGTCCGCGACCCAGGTGGGCGCGAGCCCCAACTCGATCTCCTCCGCGAGCTCGACCTTCAGGATGCGATGTTCCGAGCGAAGGAAGGCTGCGAGAATGACCGCATACACAACGTAGAGCGAGGGCACGAATCCCAGCCATCCCCGAGGGGAACCCGCGGGCGACACGGGACCCACGAAGAGCACGGCCATGTTCCAGGCTGCGTGGAGGGCGATGGCGAGCATGAGACCGGCCAATAACCCACCCACTCGGGACGCTTTCTTCGGGCTCAACACCGCATATCCGAGAAAACCACCAAAGGTCGCACTGCTGAGGGCATGTATCCCCGCCACAAGCAACGTCCGCCCGACCACCAACATCAGGATGTCATCGACGCCCTGGAGCTGGGCGAGGGCGCCGAAGGCGTAATAGAGATTCTCGGTGACCGCGAATCCGATGCCGACCGCGGTTCCATACACCACCCCATCGGTCGGGTTGTCAAAAGCGTTCGTCAACAAAATAACGAGCAGTATGCCTGCGGCCTTGGCGATCTCTTCGACGAACGGACCGAGAAGCAGACTTCCGAGCGTGTCGAAACCGACTCCCGAAAACGACCCGCCTAAGATTCTGCCGAGAGCGCTAATTGCCATGAGGGACGCCGCCGGAGCGATCGCAGCGCCCCACAGGAAAACAAACGCCACGAGGTGAAGGGGTTCTCGATCATAGCGGTCGATCCACCATACGGAAGCGACCACGACGAGCAACAACGTCACCGAGACCACCAGCACGGCGAGCAGGATGAGAACCGTGGCGACGGTCACGGAAGAACCAGAGGCAGGTGATCGACGGGATGATGGTCGAAATAATCTCTCGCTTGGCCGACGTCACGCCGAATTTGCGCCATGAGCTCGAGCGTCGATTCGAATCTCCGCTCCTCCCGCACCCTTTGCAGAAAATAGAGTCTCACCTGCTCTTGGTAAACATCTGCCGTGAAATCCAGGAGATGACTCTCAACCGTCGTCAATGAGTTCTGGTATACCGTTGGCCGCACGCCGATGTTGGTCACCGCCGGAAAGGTGCGTGCAAACGATGGGATGTGGACGGCTGTGACATAGACCCCGTTCGAAGGATGGAGCTCGTTTTCGACCTCGATGTTGAGGGTCGGAAAACCAAGCGTACGACCCAGACGCTTTCCCTCGAGGACCGTCCCGTCAATGAAAACGGACCGCCCGAGCAGCGCAACCGCTTCCTCGACCCGCCCGTCCGCCACCGCCTGCCGGACCCTCGTCGACGAAACCACGCCACCGTCCGCTTCGACGATCGGCGCCGCCGCCGCTGCAAAGCCCAGCTCGGCGCCCATCGACGTCAACAGCCCGACATCTCCGCCCCGGTCCGCGCCGAAGCGGAAGTTGTCGCCGATGTACACCTCGCGGACAGCGAGCCGATCGACCAGCACGTCGCGGACGAAGTCGGCTGCGCTCATTCTCGCCAGGCGATGGGTGAACGGCACAACCAGAGCGGTCTCAATCCCGGTTTTCGCGATCAGGGCGAGACGTTGGTCGAGAGTGGTCAACAGACGCGGCGCATCTCCGGGTCGAAGGAGCTTGATGGGGTGCGGGTCGAAGGTCATCGCCACAGCCGCCACACCCATCGATTTCGCACGGTCCACGACGTGAGTCAGAACCGCCTGGTGGCCGATGTGGACGCCGTCGAAGCTTCCAATGCTGATGACCGCGCCCTGCGGCGGATCGTCGTTGCCCAGCGGATCCCGCAGAATCTCCACCCGAGCTCCTCAGCCGACCACCGGCAGTCGGCGGCGGTGTTCGGGACCGGGGCGAACGACCTCGACGATCCTCCCCACGAGGTCGTAGGGATGAGCCTCGGTGATCTCCACATCCACCATGGAGCCGGCCGGAGCGGTGCCGTCGTTGATCAGGAGGCGGCCATCGATCTCCGGCGCCTGTCGGGCGAGCCGCGCTTCGAGCAGCAGCTCCATTTCCTCCAGTGGCCCTGCCACCAGGGCCGGCATTCTCCGCCCGACGAACCGTAGGTTGTGCTCCTCTGCGATCTTCTGTTGGACCTCGAGGATTGTATCCCGGCGGGCTTTCTTGACTTCTTCCGGAACCGGATCCCCGAGATCCGATCCGGGATTCTCTTCCTGCCAGGAGTAGGTAAAGACTCCGAGATGATCAAATCGGATGGCCTCCACAAACTCTAACAACTGGTCGAACTCCGCCTCTCCTTCCCCCGGAAAGCCGACGATAAAGGTCGTCCGGAGGGTCAGATCCTCGACAGCGGCCCGTGCGCGCTGGATGAGCGCGCGATAGGAGGATCCGTCACTTCCCCTCTTCATGGCCTTGAGGACCGATCGGCCGACGTGCTGCAGCGGGATGTCAAGGTACGACAGGAACCGATCCTCCCCCGCCATGAGCTTGAAAAGACTCTCGTCGAGGGTGGCGGGATAGGCATAGAGGAAGCGGATCCACGGTATCGAGGTGTGTGCGAGCAACGCCTCAATCAACCCACGGAGACCGCGGTCGAGTCCGATGTCTTGGCCGTAACGAGTGGTGTCCTGGGCAATCAGGACGAGCTCCTGCGCGCCCCCTTCTTCCAGCAACTGTGCCTCGGCCACGAGGTCATCAATGGATCGCGAGCGGAACGATCCACGCATCGCCGGGATGTGGCAAAAGGAGCATGGGTTGTCACAACCCTCGGCGACCTTCAGATAGGCATAACCGCCCGTCGATATCACCCGTGGGTTGCTGTGATCATAGATCTTGAGGGCGCCCCGCTGGTCGGGGATGTGGGCATCCATCTCACCGCGCACCGCAGCCGTGATGCTCTCGAGCTCATCGAGGCCGACAAAGGCGTCGATCTCGGGGATCTCGCGAAGCAGATCGTCTGCGTAGGCCTGGGCCATACAACCCGCAACCACCAGCCGCCGGACGTCGCCACATTGCTTGGCGCGCGCAACCTCGAGGATCGAGTCGATGGATTCTTTCTTGGCATCGGTGATAAACCCGCAGGTGTTGACGACCACAACGTCGGCGCGGGTTGCATCTGCGGTCAACTCGACCCCGGCGTTTTGCAATCTCCCGAGCATGATCTCACCATCGACCAGGTTCTTCGCACACCCGAGGCTGATCATGCCGACCGTTATGGGTGGAACTCGGTCTCCGTGGTTTTTTGACTGCCCTCCGCCCATCAATCCTCCAGGGAGGGGATTCTACCTCGAACCTCGTTCCTGTGCCTGCGTTCCCGCAAGGCGCTACCCGAGAGGATGCCAGGCACGCCGGCATGACGTTACTCGCGGCCTTGCGGCCGCGGTGAAGCACCGTCGCCAGCGCGTG
>Ga0209013_10000676_pt1 | contig 30830 bp, 15 predicted proteins | sample Cruoilmetagenom2_FD_187291 | JGI IMG/M metagenome (GOLD analysis project Ga0209013, IMG submission 187291) | Oil polluted marine microbial communities from Coal Oil Point, Santa Barbara, California, USA - Sample 2 (SPAdes) (version 2) | ecosystem: Environmental > Aquatic > Marine > Oil seeps ...
ACAGAGATAATTAAACATTTTTTACATGATATAAAAGATGGTAAATATGATGGATTTGCTCATATAGGTATCGGCACTCAGAAGATGGAAAATGCTACTCTTAGAAGTGTGTATAACATGGATAAAGATGTAAAAAGAGCATTGATCAGGGGAGAGAATTTGAAGAACATAGGAATTACAGGATCTGGTATTATTGACGGGCAGGGAAAAAGTCTTCAGGGAATTAAAATCGATGATGAAGCCCTTAAAGAAATAGAAAGGGTCTATACGGATAAAACCAGATACATACCGGGTAAAAAAAATGATCAAAGACCGTTTCTTATGCGATTTGTAAGTTGTAAGAATATTGCGATGAACGGGATCACTTTACAACATCCTGGAAAATGGACACAGCATTATTTGAATTGTGATGGGATCACCATTCGGGATGTAGAGGTGTTTGCGCATGGTGGAGAAAACAATGATATGATTGATATTGATGGTAGTAAAAATGTTGTGATAACCGGAATGAGAGGAGATAGCGATGATGATGGAATATGTTTAAAAAGCGCAGGGAATCAAATAGTTGAAAATGTATTGATATCAGATTGTATCCTTCGGTCCCGAACCAATGCGATCAAGACAGGAACAGACTCTTATGGCGGATTCAAAAATATAACGATAACGAATTGTTATATAGGCCCTTCAATAACAAATGAGGGTTATTCAGGGAGAGATGAAGGATTGGCAGGAATAGCATTAGAGTTGGTAGATGGTGGCGTATTAGAAAATGTAACTATTTCGAATATAGTCATGGAAGAAATGGCGGCTCCGGTATTTATCCGTTTGGGCAACAGAGGTAGAACCCCTAAGCCAAATATGGAGCCTCGACCTGTTGGTGTTTTAAACAATATTAGCATTAGTAATATTGTTGCTCGTAATGCAGGAAGAACGGGCTGTTCAATAATTGGAGAAATAGACCACCCAATTACAAATATCTCTATTTCTAATATAAGAATTAATTTTGATGGTGGAGGAACCCTATCAGAAGCCTTAGAAGAAAAACAGGAATTAGTAAATGAGTACCCCGAAAGCACAAAGTTAGGGAACCTGCCGGCCTATGGGTTTTTTGTTCGGCATGTAGATGGCATTACGTTTAGAGATGTTGATCTGAGTTATAATGAAGAAGAAGGTCGTCCGGCAATGCTTTTTAATGATGTTCAAAATTTAAAATTGTTGAATTTTGATGCGGAGATTAAAGAAAATGCAAAAGCACAAGTAATCTTACAGAACACAACTGGTGTTTTTGTGAACGGATGTTCGCCAAAAGCCTCAAGTTCTTTTTTGAGCATAGAGAGAAATAGTAAAGATATTAATGTTCTAGGTAATAATTTGAAGGGTAACAAAAAGCCTATCATTATTGATGAAACAATAGAAACAAAGGGTTTGAGTATAGCATCAAATCTTACCGGTAAAACTACTTTATTTGAATTTTTACAGCCTAATATAGAAAGGGATAGTTTAGGTATGGTCTATATATATTATCCAAATAATACAGATGTTTATTATACAAATGATGGTACACATCCAACAAAATCATCTAAGAAATATATTAAACCATTTGAGCAAATTGAAGCAACTACAATTATGGCCACTGCTTTTGATAAGGACAAAGAAAGTGGTACGGCCATTTTAAAATTAGAAAAAGCACTGGTATTGGCTCCACAAATATTCCTTAAAGATCAATTTTTCAATAAAAGAATAGACGTAAAATTGGAATCAAATACAAAAGGAGCGACTGTTTATTACACTCTGGATGGTAATAAGCCAAACATGAATTCTTTGAAATATGTAAAACCCATACAAATTCATAATAATGCAGTCCTGAGGACGGTAGCTGTTAAAGAAGGTTTTGCCAATAGCCTAGAATCGAACTCCAAATATAAATCTATAGAGAAATTGAAAGGAGTCCAGTATAAATATTACGATTTAAAAACTGAAAAGCTTCCTAACTATATGAATTTGATACCTAAAAGAGCAGGTGTTATAAAAAAGTTTTCATTGGATGGTATTGAGCAAAGTGAATTCAATTTTGCTCTCATTTTTCACGCATATTTGAAGGTTGAAAAAGAAGGCGAATATTCGTTCTATCTATCCTCCAATGATGGATCTAAATTATTTATTGACCATAAGGAAATAGTAAACAATGATGGCACTCATGGATCTATTGAAAAATCAGAAAAAGTTAAATTAAACAAAGGTTTGCATTTAATAGAAGTGAGATATTTTCAGGCAGGAGGCGTAAAAAGCTTAAAAGTGTCATGGCAAGGTCCTGGATTTAACAAACATGAAATAGATCAGCATGAGCTTTCTAAATAACAGAAATGAATAGGATAAAAAATTATACCGCCTACCTTTTTGATATGGACGGAACTCTGGTAGATTCTGAAAAAATAAAAGGAAGATCTCTGGCGGAAACTTGCATGACCTTTGGAGCTGATGTAGATGTGAACATCTATAAAACTGTAATGGGACAAAGCTGGGACTTCGTAGCAAATCACTTTTTTGAAATGGCTTGTATTGAACCAGATATTGAAGAGTTCAATACGAGATTTAAAAAGATATATCAGGAAATGCTACTTCAAGAATTAACTCCGAATCCAAATATTGTGGGCTTCCTTACCATGCTCAAAGAAGCAGGAAAAAGGATGGGAGTAGTGAGTTCTGCATCTGCCTGGATGGTGGATCAAGTGTTTTCTCAATTGAAGTTGGCGGACTTTTTTGAAATCGTTATTACAAAAGAGGATGTTTCAAGGCATAAACCGGATCCTCAAGCTTATTTACTGGCATTGAACAGGTTGTCTTTGTCAAGTTCAAAAGTGTTGATCTTCGAAGATTCTGAGGCAGGTTTAATTGCTGCACAAAATGCAAATTGTGATTCGATCGCATTTCAACATGAGTTCAATGTTAACCATGATCTGAGTTTAGCTATCGAGACTATTTCAGATTACAATGAAATATTGAAAGGAATTATAAGATAAAATTTGATGCTTGAGGAAACAAAAAATAAATGATAAAAAACATGGAATTTAATGCTGTCAAAAGAGCCTCCTGCCTGAAAATCTATTACTTCACTAATGAAAATGATGAAATGGAGGCTGATTCTTGATATTTTAGTTCAAGTGGTTAAATAACAATGTGGTTTAATCAAAAATCATGAAGTTATTTTCTGTGATTAGATGTAATTTTATTTCTTCAATATCCATGAATATATCAAACACGGGTATAATTATTTCAGCGAGATCTAATTTTATTCAAAAAGATGATATGGTGTTATAATTTAATCGCTAAAATTTCAATCAAATGAAAAATCAAAACTCTATACTAAACCTCTCCAATTTATCCATTTTATTTCTAGGAATTTCAATGTTTCTGTTCTCATCACATGCTATAGGACAAGAAGCCATCTGGGAACCTATACCTGCAGTTATAACTCCTGGCGATAGGACATCACCTCCATCGGATGCAATCATTCTTTTGGATGGTTCAAATTTAGACGAATGGGAGAGCACAAAAGAGGGCATGGCGAAATGGAAATTAGAAGATGGTGGAATGTCAGTAGTACCAGGGACAGGAAGTATTAAAACAATAAAGTCCTTTGGAGATTGCCAGTTACATATTGAATGGAGAAGTCCGGCTATTGTTAAAGGGGACTCTCAGGACAGAGGAAATAGTGGTATATTTTTACAAGGGAATTATGAGGTTCAGGTGTTAGATTCTTACAACAGTAAAACTTATGTCAATGGACAAGCTGGAAGTATATATAAACAATATATACCTTTGGTCAACGCCTGTCGACCTCCAGGGGAATGGCAGATGTATGACATTATTTTTAAAGCACCTGTATTTGAAGATAATGGAGACCTATTATCGCCGGGATATTTAAGCGTTTTGCAAAATGGTGTATTGATTCAAAACCATGTTGAACTTAAAGGGAATACAGCGCACGGAGGAAAACCAACTTATGAAAAGCATGGGAAATTACCAATTTCTTTACAAGATCATGGAAGTACGGTTAGTTATAGAAATATTTGGATTCGTGAATTATAAACAAATAGCTAATAAATTGATAAATAAAATTTTTAAACACATGAAAAAAATACTACTACTTGCCTTTCTTTATGTAGGTACAATTTCAAATGCCCAGGATGATATGTTATGTATGGGAAAATACTGGACAGAAGACGAAGCCAATTTAGTAATGAAAAATTTTGCCAACCAATGGAATGATCTGGAATCCTGGGAAGCACGTGCCACCACTATCAGAAATGGAATTATTTCTGGAATGAAACTAGATCAGATGCCAAATATTAAAGGTAATTACCATCCTATAATTAGAAATTCACGAACTATGGATGGCTATATTGTAGAAAATATAGCCATTGAAAGTTTTCCTGGATTCTACATCACTGGAAACATTTACAAGCCAATTCAGCCTAGAAAGAAAAATGCTGCTATACTTTCTCCTCATGGGCACTTATCTGATAAGCGATTGAAAGAGGATGTACAAACGCGATGCGCTACACTGGCCAGGATGGGTGCCATTGTTTTTTCCTATGACATGGTAGGATATGCAGAATCTACACAGGTAAATCATAAAATACCAATAGCATTAGTATTGCAAACATGGAATAGTAAAAGAGTATTGGAATACCTACTTTCAAGACCAGATGTTGACGCTAATAGAATAGGAATGACAGGCGGATCCGGTGGAGGAACGCAAACTTTTGTTTTAACAGCCATTGATGAGAGAATAAAGGTATCCGTTCCGGTAGTACAGGTATCTGCTCATTTCTTTGGAGGATGTGTATGTGAAAGCGGTATGGCGATTCATAAAAGTGAAGAACATCAAACCAATAATGTTGAAATTGCAGCTCTTTGTGCCCCAAGACCATTATTACTTATTTCAGATGGTTTAGACTGGACGAGAAATACTCCAAGAATTGAATATCCGTATATTCAAAGTGTATATGCTCTTTATAATGCCGAACATAAAGTTGAAAATGTTCATTTAGCTGCCGAAAAACATAATTATGGATATTCAAAGCGAGCAGCTGCCTATACATTTCTGGCTTATCACTTAGATCTTGACTATGACAATGTTAATTTTGACAGAGGTATTGTGGAGGATTTTGTTACTATTTTACCTCAAGACGATCTAAAGGTATTTACTAAAGAAAACCCAAGACCAAGTGATGTCATCATCGGTGATGAGGCAATTATAAAATATTTGAACTTAAAATAACATGCAAAGATTTATCATCTGCAAGATTGTCCTAATTTATTTTGGATTGTTTTGTTTGTCAAGTTGTGGACAGGATATTCCAAGTTATGAACTACCAGAATTGTTGGTTTCTAATAATGGAGATATTATAAGAAATTCTGAAGATTGGGAGAATATAAGAAGACCTGAAATATTAGAATTGTTTGAGGAGCATGTTTATGGAGAAGTTCCGGATAAAGAAATTGATATTAGTTACAACCAGTTGAAAATTAATGAGAATGCCTTAGAGGGAGAGGCAATTCAAAAGGAGGTTGTAGTCACTTTTTCTAATGGTAAGGAATCATTGGAGATGAACATGGTTATTTTTCTTCCGAAGAAAGTTAAAAAACCTGTTCCTGTTTTTTTGGGAATGAATTTTTACGGAAATCAGACCATTCATCCGGATACGAACATCACAATAACTCAGAGCTATGTAAAGAATAATGACGATTTCCTGATTAATAATAATAAAGCTACGGAATTATCAAGAGGAGTTCGGTCGCATCGATGGCCAATCGAAAGAATTTTAGAAAGAGGATATGGAGTTGTTTCCATTTACTATGGTGATATTGATCCTGATTATGACGATGGATTTCAAAATGGCATTCACAAATTGTTTTATGGAGACAACGAACAACCCAAGCCTAATGAATGGGGATCCATAGCAGCCTGGGCGTACGGATTATCCAAAGCCATGGATTATTTGGCAATGGATAAGGATATTGATAAAAATAAAGTTGCAGTCATTGGGCATTCCAGACTTGGGAAAACGGCACTATGGGCAGGAGCCATAGATGAACGATTTGCTATCACTATTTCTAATGATTCTGGTTGCGGGGGAGCAGCATTATCAAGAAGAAAACAAGGAGAAACTGTAAAAAAGATCAATACCAGTTTTCCACATTGGTTTTGTAAGAATTTTCATTTATATAACGATAAAGAAGAAGATCTTCCTGTTGATCAACATATGTTAATTGGTTTAATTGCACCCAGGCCGGTTTATGTTGCAAGTGCAAGTGAAGACCAATGGGCCGATCCAAAAGGGGAGTATCTATCTTTATATCATTCCGGGGAAGTATATAAGCTGTTTGGATTTGAAAAATTTAGTAGTGAAACCATGCCCGAAATTGATCAATCCAAAACAATTGGAAATATGGGCTATCATATTAGGTCCGGTAAACATGACCTCACGTTGTTTGATTGGGAAAAGTACATGGATTTTGCAGATGTTCAATTTAATTAACTCATAGGATGACTTTATTCAATCTGAATATAGCGATCAGATGAGTGGTCAACAATAGATATTAAAAGAAATCAATGAAAAAAAGTATTTCCATTTTAATTTTATTATTCTTAATAAGCTGTAAAACAGACCATTCTAAAATTAACTCAAAAAATTCAAGAATTGAAAATTTAAAGTGTGAATACGCCTCTTCCCCGATAAATATTGAAACATCAAAACCAAGGTTTAGTTGGATCATTTCTTCTAAGATAAATGGGCAAAAACAAACCGCCTATCAAATACTGGTTTCAAAACGAGAAGACATGTCCAATCCGATCTGGAATTCCAAAAAGGTTAAAAGCTCTTTAGCGAACCAAATTATATACAATGGAGAAAAATTGGAAAGTAATTCCAAGTATTTTTGGAAGGCAACTATATGGGACAAAGATGGGACAAGGTCCGAAAGCGCAACTACTAATTTTGGAACAGCACTTCTGGACCAAAAAGATTGGGATGCCAAGTGGATTGGCGCGGGCCCGGATAAAGAGCCGAATTTGGATCGTGGGTTTTTAAAAAATATTGAGGAGCAAGCTTCTCTTATTGATACCATAAGACATGATGGACGTTCTCTACTTTTAAGAAGTGAATTTGAAACTAAGAAAAAAATTAAAAGCGCTAATGTATATGTTACCGGTCTGGGATATTATGAGCTTTTTTTAAATGGAAACAGAGTTGGAGATCATGTTCTTTCTCCTGCCAAAACCAATTATTCTAAAGAAGTATTATATGATACATATGATGTAACAACTCAACTGAAGGAAGGTAAAAATGTATTTGGAATTCACCTTGGAAATGGTTGGTTTAATCCATACAAAAGATGGTGGAATGAGTATAGAATGCAATGGTTTGGAGCGAAACGCGCTATTTTACAATTACATATTGAATATGAGAATGGCCAAAAAGTTAAAATAACTACCGATGAAAATTGGAAATACCATCGAGGTCCGGTTCTTTATAACTGTATCTATGATGGTGAATATTATGATGCCAACCTGGAAAGTATAAATTGGTCCAACTTAAATTTTGACGATTCGAATTGGAAAGATATTGTAATAATGGAATCGCCAAAAGGACTTCTTCGTTCTCAAACGATGCAGGCCGTTAAAGTTGTACAAGTCATAGATCCTATAAAAATTTATAAGCCAAAACCTGATGTACATGTCTACGATATGGGTCAGAATTTTGCAGGATGGGCAAAAATTACTATCAGAGGGGAAAAGGGAACAAAATTACACCTGCAATTTGCAGAAGAAATTCATGAAGATGGTTCAATTAATACTACAAGCAATGAACATGCGAAGGCAGAAGCAACATATATTTTAAAAGGTGGTGGTACTGAGACCTATGAACCGAAGTTTACTTTTTATGGTTTTCGCTATGTTGAGCTAAGATCAGATTCCGAATTACCTCAAATTGAAAATATTCAAGGTTGTGTTGTACATTCTGATAATGAACGGTCAGGTCAATTTGAATGCGGAAATGAAACGATCAATAAAATACATAGGGCTACAGTTTGGTCTCAAAAAAGTAATATGATCGGCTTTCCGTTGGACTGCCCTCAGCGTGATGAACGTTTAGGTTGGTTTGGTGATGCTCAGGTTACAGCGGAAGAAGCAATGTTTAATTTTGATATGCCTCGTTTTTACCATAATTGGATAACCGGAATTAGAAAGAATCAAAATGACCTGACCGGAGATATTCCAATCATTTCCCCTCGTCCATATATCATAGATGAAGGGGTAGAATGGAGCAGTACTTATTTGATCATGATCTGGCAATATTATGTTTATTATGGTGATAAGAATATACTTCATGAGAATTATGATGCGATGAAAAAGTATTTAAAATTCCTTGACTCTGAGGCAGATAATCATATTTTAAAACAAGGTTGGATAGGAGATTGGGGTAGTCTTGTGAAAGATTGGGAGGAAGGCGAACCGGAATCTGTACCAACAGCTTTTTATTACTGGAATTCAAAAATCCTTGCCAAAATAGCAGAGGTTTTGGAAATTAAAGAAGACTTAGATTATTTTTCTCTGAAAGCAGAAACCATCAAGAAAGCCTACAATAACAGATTTTTTAACCCTTCAAAAAATGAATATCACAAAGGCAGCCAGATGGCCAATGCCTTCCCTTTATATTTAGGCTTGGTTCCTGAAGAGAATAAGGGAGCCGTATTGAATAATTTAGTGAATGACATTATCAATAAGAACAATGGTCATCTTACAACAGGTGTTTTAGGTTCCAAATACATGATCGATGCATTGACTCAGGAGGGAAGAGCAGATGTGGCTTATTTACTTGCCACACAAACAGGATATCCGAGTTGGAGCGATATGGTAGAAAAATATACTACTATGAGCGAATTCTGGACACTTAATCAATCACATAATCATGTGATGACTGGAAGTATAGATGCATTTTTTTATAAAACTTTAGCAGGCTTCAATCTGGACGAAAATTATCCCGGTTGTAAACGCATCATTATCAAACCATTTATACCGGAATCCCTGCCCTATGTAAAGGCTTCTATAGAAACGATTCAAGGTAAAGTTAGAGTTCAATGGGAAAATAGCAATTCTAAATTAAGCTTAAATGTTGAATTACCTCCAAATATGACCGGAGATATTTACATACCAGTAAATAAGGAAACAGGCGATTCAATATCGAAAGAATTAATACTTGAAGATGAAAATATCAGATATATTGATGAAACAGATAAATACACTCATTACCTTGTTGAATCAGGGGTTTATGAATTTGTCGTAAAGCATGAATAGTGGAAAGTGAGAGGGATTTGGGAAGAAGATAGTTTTAGAAGAAATAAGATTAATAAGGCATAATAAATATTTGTTACCATCAACGTGTCAATCCTGTGTCAGACAGGCCTGAAAGAGAAAAAAGATATTCATTGTCTTAAATAAACCGAAAACTTAATTCTATGATAAAAATTAAGATGTACATATTTGTAACCTTAAGTCTTATACTTTTAACTATTGCTTGTCAAAAAAAGGATGCATCTGTTCAAATAGTTAATTTAAGGTGTGAAAACCGAATAGACCCACTGGGAATTGACATCACTCGGCCAATGTTAAGTTGGAATTTAGAATCAACTCATAGAAATAAAAAACAATCGGCTTATCAGATAATTGTATCTTCATCACAAGAAGCCTTATCAAAGAATGATGGTGATATTTGGGATAGTCAGAAGGTTAATTCTGATCGATCCATTCAGATAATATATGAAGGAAAAGAACTCACAAGTGAGCGTTTAGTATACTGGAAGGTTCGTATTTGGGATGAGCAAGGAAAAATATCTGCATGGAGCAAAGCAGCAAGATGGGAAATGGGTTTAGTAAATCAAAGTGATTGGAAAGGGAATTGGATCGGTGATGGAAAAAAGGGACCTCAAAATATAAATGAGTATTACGAAGAAGACCCTTCTCCGCGATTTAGAAGAGATTTTACGATCTCTAAAGAGATCAAAAAAGCCAGGTTATACATTTCGGGTTTAGGATATTACGAAGCAACAATCAATGGTTTAAAGGTTGGGGATCATGTTTTAGATCCGGGTTGGACAAATTATAATAAGAGAGTTCTTTATGCAACCTACGATGTGACAAAGATGATAAATGATGGAGGTAATAGTATAGGAGTAGAATTAGGAAATGGTTGGTTCAATCCTTTACCGATGAAGATGTTTGGCGGATTTAATTTGCGGGAAGCTCTTCCTACTGGAAGGCCAAAAATTATTACCCAGCTAAAAATTGAATTTGAGGATGGAACAAAACAAACCATTGTATCCAATGATAAATGGAAAACACAGGAGGGTCCAATACTTAGAAATAATATTTTTCTAGGTGAAATTTATGATGCCCGGAGGGAGATTCCCAAATGGGACCTCTATGGTTTTGACGACAGTGATTGGAAACAAGCGAAGGTTGTGTCTAAAAAAATTGGAAATCTTCAAGCTCAAAATCAGCCTCCCATTAAAATTACTGGCAACGTCAATCCTGTAAATATAACTGAGCCAAAACCCAATGTTTTCATTTTTGATATGGGTCAAAATTTTGCCGGTTGGGTAAAACTAAAAGTTAAAGGCCCGGCAGGAACCGAAATTAAATTGAGATATGGTGAATTACTTCATGAAGATGGGTCTTTAAATTTTATGACCAGTGTTGCTGGTCAAATAAAAGGTAAGAACAAGGATGGAGAGCTGAAAGGAGGACCGTATTCACCAGAAATAGCATGGCAGAGTGATACCTATATTAGCAGTGGAAAGGGAACGGAATATTATACACCAAAATTCACCTTTCATGCGTTTCGATATGTGGAAGTAACCGGTTATCCGGGGAGGCCGGAAATAGATGCTCTGAAGGGAATGAGACTAAGTAGCGATCTGACCAAAGTGGGTTCTTTTGAATGTTCGAATAAATTGTTTAATGATATTCAAAAAATCACAGAATGGACCTTTTTAAGCAATGTTTTTAGCGTTCAATCGGATTGTCCCCATCGTGAACGCTTTGGTTATGGAGGTGATCTGGCGGTTACAACCGATGCTTTTATGTATAATTATGATATGTCAAACTTTTATACGAAGGTTGTTCGTGATTTTCAGGATGCCACTCTTCATGATGGCCGACTTACGGATACCGCACCCTTTGTTGGTATTGATTATTGCGGAATTGGTTGGGCGTTTTCACATCCTTTAACCTTATTAGAATTGTATCAGTATTACGGTAATATTTCTTTGATAGAAGAGCAATATGAAACGGCTAGAATGTGGTTTGAAGTGGTGATCGATAACAACGATCTAATTATTACCAACGGACTCAGCGATCATGAAAGTCTGGCAGAAATACCAATCTCTGAAATGGTAACGCCTTTGTATTATCAAAGTGCAGTGATCATGTCGAAATTAGCGAGTATAATTGATCGTACTAGTGATGCAAAAAAGTACAAGAACCTGTCTGAAAGGATTAGAAAAGCGTATCTGGATAGATTTCAAGATAAGGGAACCGGAAAATTCGCACCTTATACGCAAGGCAGCCAGTCTTTTGCTTTGTATTCCGGAATTGCTCCGGTTGAAGATCGGAGTGATGCAATTAATGAACTTGTAAAAAATATTGAGGAAAAAAATGGAGGACACCTTTCTACGGGAATTTTCGGAACCAAATATGCTCTGGATGTGCTTTCAGAATACGGATTTGCCCAGATCGCGGCAAATATGGTAGATAAAAAAACCTTTCCCGGTTGGGGATATATGCTGGCAAATGGTGCTACAACCTTGTGGGAACATTGGGAATATAGCGATAACACCTATTCTCATAATCACCCTATGTTTGGTTCTGTTAGTGAATGGTTTTACAAATGGCTTGCCGGTATTCAGGTGGATCCAACTGCCGTTGGATTTGATAAAATAATAATTCGTCCACAAATGATTTCCAATGTTAAGTGGGTTAAAGCAAAATACAATTCTATTCATGGTGAGATTGTAAGTGAATGGGATCGAAATGAGGATACCCTCATCCTGGATCTAACGATACCAGTCAACACAACTGCGTTGGTCTATTTGCCTGCAAAAGATCTTGTATCTATAAGGGAAGGAAATAAAGAGTTTTCAGAAATAAAAGATATTGAATTTATGAAAATGGAAAGCGGGCATGCTATTTTTAAAATAGGATCCGGTAAATACTTATTTGAATCAAAATTTTAATCATGAATAAAATTTATATTATCAAACTAGCCTTAAATTTATTTATCTCTCTAATAATAATTTTCTTTACTTTAGGCTGCAATGATTCTGACATCACTAAAGAAACGAGCTCCAATCCCAAACTATGGTACGAAGGACCTGCCGAAAAGTGGATAGAAGCACTACCAATTGGAAATGGCAGATTAGGTGCGATGGTATTTGGTGGAATTGAGAATGAAAGAATTCAACTTAATGAAGAGAGCTTGTGGGCGGGAAATAAGATCAATAATAACAATCCGGAATCATCAAAACATCTTCAAGAAATTCAACAGCTTTTATTATCTGATGAAAATAAAAAAGCCAGAGATTTAGCGGATAAAACAATGCTTGGCACACCACCTCGTATTCGATCTTATCAGACATTAGGAGATTTAAAGCTTCATTTTAATTACAAGCAAGATTCACTTTCTAACTATAAAAGAGAATTAGATCTTGCTACTGGTATCAGTTCGGTCAATTTTAATAGAGGAGAAACCTCATATTCCAGACAGGTTTTTTCTTCAGCAGCAGACAATGTTATCATTATTAATATCTCAAGTGATCAGGACTCCCAAATTAATTTAAACGTATCTCTTGACAGAGAAATTGATGCTACTATTAAAACATTATCAAACAATACAATCTTAATGGAAGGGCAGATCGTTGATAGTACACAACCGGAACGAGGCCCCTTTGGTGATCATATGAAATTTTCTTCCCTTGTAAAAGTGATAAATGAAGGAGGAAAACTCTTTGCTCAGGATCATAGCTTAATTGTCGAAAAAGCAGATGAAGTTACTATAATATTAACAGCTGCAACAGATTACAATATAAATAAACTAAATTTTGATAGAAATATCAATCCCTCTGATGTTTGCAGTAATATCATTCAAAAGGCATATTCAAAATCTTTTAAAGAGCTACGGGAGGATCATATTACAGAGCATTCTTCTATATTTAATCGTGTTTCCTTGAATTTGGGAAATATTGACAACAGCGAAGTACCTACAGATAAGCGCCTAGAAAATGTAATAAATGGAGGTAAAGATGAGGGTTTAGTTGCACTCTATTTTCAATACGGAAGGTATTTATTGATGAATAGCTCACGATATCCGGGAGTATTGCCTGCCAATCTTCAAGGAATTTGGAATAAAGATATAGATGCTCCCTGGAATTCTGATTTTCACACAAATATAAATTTACAGATGAACTACTGGCCTGCTGAAATGTGCAATATTCCAGAAACTGTTTTACCAATTACTAATTTTTTTAATGAATTATTGGTTCCAGGTAGGGTTACCGCAAACGAAATGTACCAGGCACAAGGTTGGATGATTCACCATGTTACAGATCCTTTTGGCCGAACAGGTCTAATGGATGGGGTCGGATGGGGTACCTCACCACTGGCAGGTGCTTGGATGACCTTAACATTTTGGAGACATTATCAATTTACCCAAGACAAACTTTATCTAAGGGAAGAGGCCTATCCAATTATGAGAGAAGCTGCAAAATTTATCCTTGACTTTCTTATTGAAAAAAATGGATATTTGATAACTGCACCATCTATTTCACCAGAAAATATGTTCATTAATCCTAAAGACAATAAGAAAGCCCGAATTACTTATGCTGCAACAATTGATATTCAAATTATTACTGAGCTTTTTAATGCCTGTATAGAATCTTCAAAAATATTAGGAACAGATACTGAAATGGCAACACAAATGCAAAAAGCAATAAAAAAATTACCACCGGTTTTGGTTGGAAAAGACGGTACGATCAGGGAATGGATTGAAGATTATGAAGAAGCAGAACCCGGACACAGGCACATCTCGCATTTATTCGGATTGCATCCGGGAAATCAGATTACAAAAGATACTCCTGAACTATTTGAGGCAGCTAAAAAAACCATTGAAAAGAGGTTGACAAATGGTGGCGGTCATACAGGATGGAGTCGAGCCTGGATAATAAATTTTTATGCAAGGCTCTTGGAAAGTCAAAAGGCATATGAACATATATATTCTTTATTGAAAAAATCCACATATCCTAATTTATTTGATGGTCATCCCCCTTTTCAAATTGATGGCAACTTTGGCGGTACATCCGGCATAGCTGAAATGCTCTTGCAAAGTCATAACAATTCCATTGAAATTTTGCCTGCACTTCCACATAACTGGCAAGATGGTTTTGTAAAAGGACTGAAAGCAAGAGGAAACTTTACAGTTGATCTATATTGGAGTAAAAATGAGCTGACCAAGCTTTTGATCAAATCCAATTCTGGTGGACCATGTAACATTCAGTATAAAAATAAAAAAATACAACTAAATACTCAAGTGGGAAATGACTATCAATTTAACTATGATTTATTAATAATTAAATAATATGGAAAAGAAAAACAACAGAATACTTTCTGTGGATGTCCTAAGAGGATTTGATATGTTCTGGTTGGTTGGAGGAACAGGGTTGGCCATAGCAATTGTAAATTTTTTCCCGTTGGAATTGCAAGAAATACTCCTGCCTCAATTCGAGCACAATAAGTGGGAAGGCTTTCATTTTTATGATTTGATTTTTCCATTATTTGAATTTGTAATGGGGATGTCCATCGTGTTTTCTCTTTCAAAAATTGCAAATAGGTCGGATAAAAAAATGGCTTATAAGCGTATCTTTAAACGTACAGTTTTACTTTATTTATTGGGAATTATATACTATGGAGGCTTAAAAAATGTATGGCCGGAAATTCGATTGGTAGGTGTTTTACCACGGCTTGCTATAACCTACTGTATAGCAGCCATACTTTTTCTAAATTTCAATTTGAGAGGATTAATTATCATTTCTGTATCTATATTAATTGGATATTGGATATTGCTGAGTTTTATCCCTGTACCTGATATAGGAATTGCATCTGTTTCCTATGATGCACACTGGGCTAAATATATTGATGAAATGTTTCTTCCGGGGAAAATGCATGATGGGACATGGGATAACTGTGGAATTCTTGGCACTTTTCCTACAGTTGTAAACGTCCTTCTTGGTGTCTTTGCATCACTTATACTGATCGATAAAAATTCTAATGATAAAAAAAAATTAGTTTACCTAATTGGAGGAGGTATTCTTATGGTTATCGTGGGCTATTTATGGTCTCTGCAAATGCCAATAATCAAAAAAATATGGACACCAACCTATGTGCTTGTATCGGGAGGATATAGTTTCATCTTAATGGGCCTTTTTTACTGGATCATTGACGTTCTTCATTTTAAAAAATGGACACTTATTTTTGTCTGGATAGGTGTAAACCCAATAACAATCTATATGGCTAGAAACATTTTAGATTTCAATGGATTGGCAAAACGGTTTGTAGGTGGTGATATAGCCTTGCTTGTTGGAGACAAAGATGCCTATCTCTTACTTAATATTGTTTCGGTAGGATTATCATTGTTGTTATTACGGTTTTTATACAAAAGAAAAATATTTATAAAATTATGACGATAAACAAATTACTCATATTAATATTCTCCTTCTTTGTCGCATGTGGTATTGAGAAAAATGGCCCAACGGGATTAATGGTCGAATTTATTAGAGAACCTGAACAAACTCTGATTCTTGATCGGAATCCTGAATTTAGTTGGATAGTACCGGTTGAGATCGTGTTTCAAACCGCTTTTCAAATACAGATCGCATCTTCAAAATCACTGCTTCAAAAGAATGAAACTGATATATGGGACAGCAACAAAATAAAAGATGATAATTCTATTGAGATTTCCTATGATGGAGATCAACTTTCCGATAATACAATTTACTATTGGAGAGTTAGAATTTGGGATGAGCAAAACAACGCTACTTCATTTTCAAAGACCCAAACCTTTAGAACAGGGAATCTCGAAGACTATGCAAGTTCGAATAACAGATTCATTAGTAAATTGATCGAACCGGAAAAATTGATCGAGAACAGTGTTAATAATTACTTTATTGATTTTGGCAAAGACGCTTTTGGCACCTTGCTTTTTCAAAATATCAAATCAAACTCCTCTGACACAATAATTGTACACCTCGGGGAAAAGGCAAAAGGGAATAGTGTTGATAGAGATCCCGGAGGTTCTATCCGCTATCAAAAGGTTGAATTAGTTCTGGATCCGGATAAAGAGGAGTACGAGATAAAATTACCAGCCAACAAAAGAAATACATCAGGAAATGCAATAAAACTCCCTGATACTCTAGGAGTTATAATGCCGTTCAGGTATTGTGAAATAGAAAACTTCCATAATAAATTACATGAAGAAAATATTAAGCAGAAAACCATCACATATTATTTTGACGACAGAGAAAGCTATTTTGAAAGTTCGGATAGTATCCTGGATCAAGTTTGGGATCTAAGCAAGTATAGCATAAAAGCAACTTCTTTTACTGGACTTTATGTGGATGGAGATAGAGAAAGAATTCCTTACGAAGCCGATGCATATATTAATCAATTAGGGCATTATTATACTGATCGTGAGTATTCTATGGGAAGACTAACCAATGAGTATTTTATAGATCATCCTACCTGGCCAACAGAATGGATCCTGCATACGGTTCCAATGTTCTATAAGGATTATATGTTTACCGGGAATTCTGAATCCCTGAAGAAATACTATGATAGACTTAAACAGAAAACACTCCTTATGCTGGCACGTCCTGACGGTTTAATTTCTTCAAAGAATATTAGTTCAGAAATTATGAAGGAACTAGGTTTTACAGATCCTAATGCAAGATTAAAAGACATTGTAGACTGGCCACCGGGACAAAAAGATACAGGTTGGAAACTTGACTCTGCAGAGGGGGAAAGAGATGGATATGAAATGGTGGAAATAAATACAGTAGTGAATGCCTTTCATTATCAAAATTTAAAACAAATGGCTATAATTGCAGGGGTATTAGACAAAAAAGGAGACTCCATATTTTTCTTAAAAAAAGCTGGATTAGTAAGAAAATCTATCAATGAAAAATTATTTAATATTACTCAAGGGATCTATTTTGATGGGGAATCTTCTTCACATTCCTCCCTACATGCGAATATGATTCCATTAGCCTTTGAACTAGTACCGGATAAGTATAAGGAATCTGTCATTAAATTCATTAAATCACGAGGAATGGCATGTAGTGTATATGGCGCACAATATTTATTGGAAGGTTTATATAAATCAGGTTCACAGGATTATGCAATGAGTTTATTAACAGCTACTCACGACAGAAGCTGGTGGAATATGATTAGATCCGGGTCAACAATATCTATGGAAGCATGGGATATAAAATACAAACCAAATACAGATTGGAACCACGCATGGGGGGCCGTCCCTGCAAATATAATTCCTTCAGGTGTGTGGGGGATAATCCCTCTGGAGCCGGGATATTCAAAGTCCAGGATCAAACCACAATTAGCCAAATTGAAAACCAGTAAAATTATGGTTCCAACTATTCGAGGAAGTATTAGGGCTGAATTTAGACAAATAGAAGGTTCGAATGAATTCATAATAGAACTGCCTGGAAATATGAAAAGTGAATTTATTTTTCCAATTTCTGAAGAATCAATTATTTATTTAAATGGGGATAGAATTGATAATTATATAGGATTATTAAATTTGTTTCCTGGAACAAATAGAATCAGCATCAAATTAAATTAAGAATGAATAAAAACCTTAAAATATTAATAAGTATTACGCAATTAATAGGAATTCTATTATTGACACACTTAAAGATATATGCACAGGATATAAAGGAGATGGAACAGCGGCCAAATATAATTTTTATCATTACCGATGACCAACGTTGGGATGCTCTAAATTATGCGGGCAATGATCTTATTCACACACCTAATATGGATAAATTAGCAGAGGAAGGTGTTTACTTTGAGAATGCATTTGTATCCACTCCAATATGTGCTGCCAGCAGAGCAAGCTTGATGACTGGTCTGTATGAGCGAAAGCATGGTTATACCTTCACTAAACCTCCTTTATCAAGAGACCTAATTGATAAAAGCTATTTCGCCTTATTAAAAAAAGCCGGTTATTACAATGGTTATCTTGGGAAATTTGGTGTGACTTTTGAAAATAAATTAGACACTACTCTTTTTGATGTGTATCGGCCATATACAACTGATTTTTATTTTCGGTTAACCGATGGCGGGACGAAGCATACTCATTTAACGGAAATAATGAGTGAAAAGGCCATAGATTTTATTAGAAATGCACCTTCCAAAAAACCATTTTGTTTGACAGTGAGTTATAATGCTCCTCATGCAGAAGATCGTTCACCTGACCAATATATTTACCCTCAAAATGTAGATACACTTTATAGCAATAATGTCATCCCAAAACCAGTCCTAGGTTCGGAAATATATTTTAACCAACAACCGGAATTCGTTAAAAAGGGTTTTAACCGTATACGATGGAATTGGCGGTTTGACTCAGAGGAAAAGTACCAAAATATGGTCAAAGGATACTATAGAATGATCAGTGGTATTGATAGATCTATCGGTGAAATCAGAGCTGTCTTAGAAGAAAAAGGATTGGCCAACAACACTGTTATTATACTTATAGGGGATAACGGGTATTTCCTTGGAGAAAGACAATTGGCTGGGAAATGGCTATTATATGATGTCTCACTTCGTGTGCCATTAATTATATATGATCCACGATCTGCTTTGCATAAAGACATCAACACCAATGTATTAAACATTGATGTAATGCCAACAATACTAGAATATGCTGGAGTGGACATACCAAAATCAGTTCATGGAATCAGTCTGTCAGGATTTACTACCGAGAAAAAGAATCCCGTAATAAATAGAGATGCATTTTTATGTGAACATTTATGGGATCGTCAGGAAATTCCTTCCAGCGAAGGAGTTCGAACTAGAGATTACAAGTATTTTAGGTATCGGGATTTTCCTGACCATGAAGAACTGTACGATTTAAAAAATGACCCCTCCGAAAAGGTAAATTTGGTGGATAATCTAGAGTTTAGAAATAAGTTGGAAGAGCTTAGAAAAAAATGTGATGAATTAATTGAGAGCGCTGAATAAGTATTGTTAGGGTACAGAAGGGTTTTATTAATAAAAAGTAACAAATGACAAAAAATATTAAAATAGGAATTATCGGAATTGGAACCATAGCCGATGTCCATGCAGTGGCAATTAAGGCCTCATCCAACATGGAATTATTGTCTGCATATAGTCGCAATAAAGAAAAAGCAAAGAGCTTTGCCGAAAAATATAATATTCGATGCTTTACAGATTGGAATGAATTTATTCAAGATTCTGAACTTGATGCGGTTTCCATCTGCACTCCAAATGGAACACATTTAGACATTGGTAAAAAAGCAGCTGAAGCAAAAAAACATGTGATCGTAGAAAAACCAATTGAAGTTACTTTGGAGCGTGCTCAGCAACTAATTAATGCTTGTAATGATAACGACGTTCAATTGGCAATTATTTATCAGAGTCGATTTATGGATAATATGCAGGAATTGAAAGATCTAATAGATAATAACGGACTTGGTAAATTATTTATGGGGGATGCATATGTCAAATGGTACCGCTCACAGGCTTATTATGATAGTGGTGCATGGCGAGGTACTTTAAAACTTGATGGTGGGGGTGTTTTGATTAATCAAGCCATTCATACTATTGATCTGTTACAATGGTTCATGGGAGATGTAGAAACTATTTTTGGTCAAACGGGTACATTTACTCATAATTTGGAGTGTGAAGATAATGTTGTGGCAACACTTCGATACAAAAATGGAGCTCTCGGGGTAATTCAGGCATCCACTTCAGTGCAGCCCTCTCAATCAAGAAAGATTGAGATTCATGGTGAAAAGGGATCTGTTCTAATAGATGGTGATACTGTTAAAATTTCGATGGTTAATGAAGGTCCTATTGAGGATAAATCACTAAAAAATGAACTCTCAGCCTCCGGTTCTTCAAGTCCTTTGGATGGGTTTTCTTTTGAACCACACAAACGGCAGTTTGAAGCCATTGCAAAGGCAATTCAAAATAATAAAAATCCTCCCGTATCAGGTGAAGAAAGTCTAAAATCCTTAGCCATCGTTTTAGCGGTTTATGAATCTGCGAAAAAAAATGCTAAAATACTTATGGATATTTCTGGTTAGCTGATTCAATCGCATGGTCATAAAATTACGGTATCATGTAGCTGTAGTTAAGATATTTGCTAATAAGCATAGAATTCTGGTAGTATAGAATAATTATTCTTGTTTAATTTGTATGAATTACATTAATACAGGTGTTCTTTTAATATCCTTTTTGATTTAAAACTGAAAAGATAGATTATTTAAAGTATTCTAAAATATTTAATATCAAGCAAGCCTTTGTTAATATTAATGCTATTATATCTGTCAAATTATGGGATTTTACAATAAATTAAAATTGACAAAATGAAGGTAAAACATCTATTGCTTTTCATCTTTTTTTTATTACAATTCAAAATTTTATCAGCTCAGGATTTAGATAATTTTACATGGTGGAATCCGGCTAATAATGAATTTTATGTGGTCGAAGGCCAAGGTTGGCCAGGGAAGCTAGAATCTGCTTATGATAGGCTACCAAAAGAAATGAAAAAGGAAGTTAGAGAACCTCTTTGGGAATTATCAAAACAATCTGCTGGATTATTGATTCGATTTAGAAGTGATGCAAAGGAGATAAGGGTAAGATATAAAGTTAAAGAAGAATATGCCATGTCTCATATGCCAGCAACGGGAGTTAGTGGTCTTGATTTATATACTAAGAATAATGATGGTGAGCTCTTATGGACCAGAGGGAAATACAGTTTTAAAGACACGATTCAATACGATTTTAAAAATTTAGACCCGAAGGATAAATACCACGACCTGGGTAGAGAATATCAACTATTCTTGCCTTTATACAATAGCGTGGAATGGCTTGAAATAGGGATCCCTAAAGATAGGAAACTTGAACCACTGGCTATTCGAAAAGAAAAGCCCATTGTAGTTTATGGTACTTCTATTGCACAAGGTGCCTGCGCATCAAGGTCGGGAATGGCATGGACATCCATATTGTCAAGAAAAATGGATAGGCCATTAATAAACCTTGGATTTTCGGGCAATGGAAGGTTGGAAAATGAAATGATAGACCTTATAAGTACTATAGATGCAAAGGTCTACGTATTAGATTGTTTGCCAAATTTAACATTGAATGAAAACAGAACTGCTCAGGAAGTATATGAACGAATAATTACTTCTGTCAAAGAAATAAGAGAGAACCAACTAAGAACACCAATTTTATTGGTGGATCATGCGGGTTATTCCGACGGATCAACTAATAGAAGGCGTTACGAAACATATATGGAACTTAATGAACTACAGGCGAAAGCATTTAAGCAATTGAGGTCTGAAGGCATAGAAAATATTTATTTACTCACCAAAGAGAATCTTCATTTAGGTTTAGAGGATTTTGTAGACGGAACGCATCCTTCCGATCTGGGAATGATGAAATATGCGATGGCATATGAAAAAAAAATCAGAATAATTTTAAATGAACCTGTGGGAACAGAAACAACAACTATACCAATCACTCAATCGAGAGAACCACAGAATTATAATTGGGAGCAAAGGCATCAAGAATTATTGGTCCTAAATAAGAATGATCCTCCAAAAATTTGTTTTATAGGCAATTCTATAACACATTATTGGGGCGGGTCTCCAACTGCACCTATAGTAAATGGAGCGAAATCATGGAATAAATATTTAGAACCTTTAGAGATTAGAAATTTTGGTTTTGGATGGGATAGAGTTGAGAATGTACTTTGGCGAGTTTATCACGATGAGTTGGAAGGTTATGACGCAGATCAAATCGTACTAAATATAGGGACTAATAATTTGCATTTGAACACAGATAGAGAAATTATTGATGGATTGGAACAACTTATAGGAGCAATTAAATACAGACAACCAAAAGCAAAAATATTAATTCTAGGCTTATATCCAAGACGTAAGAATGAAGAGAAAATCTTGGAATTAAATTTAATGATCTCTCAATTAGCCGATGAATATGAAATAAATTATATGGATGTAGGATTCTTATTGCTTGATAAAAAAGGCAAAATTGACGAGTCTTTATTTTTAGATGGATTACACCCAAACAATAATGGATATAATAAAATAGCTCCAAAAATTAAAAATTACTTACAAAATGAGAAGTAACATCTTTGTAAATTATAAGAACTATAAACAGTATATCTTAATAATAATCTTAGTAGTTTTTAGTGGATGTACAGAAAATAAAAAAGACTTTACAAAATTAGTTGATGTTTTTATCGGTACGGAGGGAGATGGAAATACATTTCCTGGGGCTACAATGCCCTTTGGTTCAGTACAACTCAGCCCGGATACGGGATTAGAGGGTGCCGCAAAATTTGGAAGTTATAAGTATGATCATAATTCCATAATTGGTTTTTCTCATACCCATTTAAACGGTGTGGGAGAACCCGAGTACCGCGATATATTAATGATGCCAACCGTTGGAGAAGTTAAATTAACACCAGGAGATGAAAATGATACAAAAACTGGTTATCGGTCCAAATTTGATCATAGAAATGAAATTGCCAGTCCGGGGTATTATTCCGTATTGCTGGATGACTATGATGTAAAAGTGGAATTGACCAGCACTTTACGAGTTGGATTCCACAAATACACATTTCCAAAAGCATATGATGCTCATATTATTTTAGACCTTGCATTTCCTGGGGGAGATGCCGAGGATTTGATTCTTAAGAAAGTAAGTGATACGGAGATTGAAGGTTTGAGACGATCACATGGTTGGGCGTATGATCAATATGTATATTTTGTAGCGCAATTTTCTAAACCATTTGCTTCATTTGGAATGGCGGTTGATGATAATATCATAAAAGAGCAGAATGAGGCCAGAGGGGTAAATGTAAAAGCTGTTATTAATTATCAAACAAAAGAAGATGAAGAGATATTGGTAAAAGTTGGGATCTCCGCGGTTAGTTTGGAAGGAGCTAGAAAAAACTTATTGGCAGAAATTCCAGATTGGAATTTTGATAGTATTGTTAAAGATGCAAAAGAGGCCTGGAACAAAGAACTTGGTAAAATAGAAATAGAAGGCGGAACGGCAGATCAACAAACTTTTTTTTATACTTCCATGTATCATACCTTTATGAGCCCGGATATTTATATGGACGTAGACGGCAAATACAGAGGAATAGATAGAGAAGTACATCAGGCCGAAGGATTTACAAATTATACAGTATTTTCTCTATGGGATACTTTTAGAGCTCTGCACCCATTGTTTACAATAATAGATCAGGAAAGAACCAACGATTTTGTCAAATCACTTTTGCAAAAGTATGACGATGGTGGGAGGTTGCCAATGTGGGCTCTTGCCGGGAATTATACGGATGATATGCTAGGTTATCATGCGGTTCCTGTAATAGTAGATGCCTATGTAAAAGGGATTAGAGATTATGATATAAAAATGGCATATGATGCTGTAAAACACAGTGCTGAATTGGAAAAACTAGGCTTGAAATATTATAAGAAAATTGGTTTTTTGCCATATGACAGACAAGCAGAATCTGTTTCTAAAACATTAGAATATTCCTATGATGATTGGTGTATTTTGCAAATGGCCAAAGATCTGGGATCAACTGATGATATTGAAAGATACAATCAAAGATCACAATTTTATAAAAATGTGTTTGATAAAACCTCTGGGTTTATGAGAGGAAAAAGTTTAGAAAGGGAGTGGTTAACACCTTTTGATCCTCTAAAGAACTCAGCTTATTCAGAAGGTAATGCCTACCAATATATGTTTGTTCCACAGGATACTGATGGTTTAATGTTGGCAATGGGAGGAGACCAAAAACTCTCACAATGGTTAGATGTACTTTTTTCTTTAGAATCAGGGGAAGTTCATGAAGGATCTATTGGACAATATTGGCAGGGAAATGAGCCTAGTCATCATTTGGCATATCTGTACAATTTTGCTGGTGAGGCTTGGAAAACTCAAAAATTGGTTCATAAAATTTTGACTGAATTGCATTCTGCCACACCCAGGGGATTATCGGGAAATGATGATTGCGGTCAAATGTCGGCATGGTATATTTTAAGTGCAATGGGATTTTATTCGGTTACACCGGGACAGGATATTTATGTTTTCGGATCGCCATTATTTGAAAAAGCAATAATTAATTTAGAAAATGGGAAGCAGTTTATAATTGAAGCCAAAAATGTTTCGGACAAGAATATTTATATACAATCTGCAAGTTTAAATGGAAATAATCATACAGGATCTTATTTAAAGCACCAAGATATCATTAATGGAGGCACTTTGGTTTTTGAAATGGCCGATCAACCAAACAAAGATTGGGGAACTTCTCCAGAAGATCGCCCATATTCTGTTATGGGTGAAGAAATGGTTGCCTTGCCTTATATTGAATCAGGTAAAACGTTATTTTTAAAGAGTACTGAAATAGGTTTAGCTTGCAGTACGGAAGGTGCAGAAATTAGATATACTCTAGATGGTACTACACCTACTGAAAATTCTGATCTCTATAATTCACCGTTAAAAATTTCGGAAACAGAAACATTAAAGATTCGCTCTTTTCATAAAGATCTTAAACCGAGTATAACTATCGATTATAAAATTAAGAAAGCCGCATTCAAAGAATCGACAAAGCACATTCATGTCAAAAAGGGATTACATTATGATTATTTTGAAAGATTTTTTGCTACAACAGAAGACATGAATAGACTGTCTCCTCTGGAATCTGGAACCCTCGATACTTTTTCTATAGAAAATGCAAAAATTGACAATTATTTTGGTTATCAATATGAAGGCTATATCAAATTGCCCAAAGATGGGATTTATACATTCTATCTGGAATCTAATGACGGTAGCAAACTATTTATTGATGATCTAGAACTAGTAGAAAATGAAGCTAATCATGGTCCTGTAGAAGAGCCTGGTTCAATCGCTTTAAACAAAGGACTTCATAAGATCAAAGTCAGGTATTTTCAATGTGGAGGAGGAAAAATGTTGAAACTAAGCTATAGTTCAAACGAAATATCTAAACAGGAAATTCCTGCATCAATTTTATTTCAAATAAAATAGACCTGGCAGGATAATTTTAAAGAACTAGAGATTTTAAAAAGAAGAATAAATTATTATGGAAAAAATCAAATGGGGAATAATTAGTACAGGTCATATTTCAAATAAGTTTGCCAAAGCTTTGGCTATTCTGCCTCAGGCCGAACTTGTTGCAGTGGCTTCAAGAAATATAAGCGCTGCTCAGAAATTTGCCAAAGAACATAATGTGCCTAAGGCATACGCAACTTATGAGGAATTGGCAAAAGATCCTGATATTGATGTGATCTATATTGGTACACCACATACTTTTCATCTTGAAAACAGTATCCTGTGCATGCGTAATGGAAAATCTGTTTTGTGCGAAAAGGCTTTAACTATAAATGCAGCAGAAGCAAAAAAAATGGTTGGAATTGCACGTGAGGAAAATGTGTTCCTTATGGAAGCAATGATACCCCGTCATGTTCCGCTGTTAAAAAAAGCCATAAAATGGATAAAAAATGGTCGAATAGGGGAAGTTAGAATGGTTAAGGCATCCCGATGTGCCAGAGGAGTGTTTCCTCCGGGGGCCCGTCAGTTAAACCCTGACCTGGGTGGAGGTAGTCTATTGGATGTTGGAGTCTATGTCATTTCATTTGCTTCACAGATCTTTGGAAAAGCACCAGTAGAAGTTACTGGAATGAGCCATATTGGCGATTGGGGTTCGGACGAACAAGGGGTTGCTATTTTGAAATACGACAAAGGTGAAATTGCAGACCTCTCATTTGCATTGAGAACCAATGCCGTTGATGAAGCATATATTCTGGGTACCAAGGGATATATAAAAGTAGATGAAGTTTTTGCCGTACCTACCAAAGCAACTCTTTATGTAGACAATAAAGAGATTGAAACAATAGAAGAACCAATCATTGGTAATGCATTAAATTATGAAGCTGAAGAAGTAATGCGATGTTTGAATGAGGGTTTAAAAGAGTCTCCATTCATGCCATTGGATGAATCCATACAGATCATGGAAGTTATGGACAAGATCAGAAAACCATGGGGCTTGACCTATTCAAACGATTTAACTAGTTAATTTATTATGAAAATATTATTAAGAATATTTCTATTTACGATTGCCTTTGGTTTTGCTACTTGTTCCACTGAGGAGGTAAAAAATTACACACAATATGTCGATCCATTTATAGGAACGGGAGGGCACGGGCATACATTTCCCGGGGCAATGGTACCCTTTGGGATGGTACAGTTAAGTCCGGATACACGCATGGAAAACTGGGATGGATCTTCAGGTTACCACTATTCCGATAAGACCATTATGGGATTCAGTCATACCCATTTAAGTGGTACAGGTGCTCCTGAATTTTGTGATATACTATTTATGCCCACCACGGGCAAAGTAAATGTTCTTGTTGGTGATGAGGAAAATTCGGAAACAGGTTATCGTTCAAAATTTTCACATGAAAATGAATTTGCAAGCGCCGGATATTACAAAGTACTGCTCGACGATTATAATGTTAAGGCAGAATTAACTGCGACAAATCGTACTGGTTTTCATCGTTATACTTTCCCTGAATCGGGAGAATCAAATATTATTATCGATCTGTTGAATCGGGATCGGGTTATTGCTTCAGAGATCAATATCCTCAGTGATACAGAAATATCCGGTTTTAGAAGATCTGTTCGCTGGGCCAAAGACCAGCATGTTTATTTCTATGCAAAGTTTTCAAAACCTTTTAAAAGTGTTGGTATTGCCGTAAATGATGAAATTGTTAAAAATATTAAAACAGCAAAAGGGAAAAATATTAAAGGCTTTGTAAATTATACAACGGAAGAAGGTGAAAGTGTATCGGTAAAAGTAGGTATTTCATCTGTAAGTATTGATGGTGCAAAGAAAAATTTGGAGGCGGAAAATAAGGATTGGGAATTTGATAAAATCAAAAATGAAGCACAACAACTTTGGGAAAACCATCTGTCAAAAATTGAAATTGAAGGAGGAACTGATAGAGAACGAAGAATTTTTTATACTGGTTTATACCATACTGCCATGGCACCGGTGACTTTAAATGATGTTGATGGAAACTATCGGGGTGTTGATCGTGAAATTCATAAAGTGGATGGTTTTACAAGATATACCGTATGGTCCCTATGGGATATTTTTCGTACGCAAATGCCACTCTATACAATTATAGATCCTAACAGGATGAACGAATACATTCAAACATTTCTGGAAATTTATAAAAATGGAGGCAGACTCCCTCATTGGGAAATATGGGGGGAACGCTCCGGTTCTATGATAGGTCATCATTCACTTCCAATTATTTTAGACGCATATAATAAAGGGATTCGCGATTATGATGTAAAGCTTGCCTATAATGCGATGAAAAACCAAGTAGACCAATCCGGGAGTTATTCTAATATGGGATTTCAACCTGGTGGTTCAGTTTCAGAAGTTATGGAATACGCTTATAATGATTGGTGTATAGCAGAAATGGCAAAAAACCTGGGTAAAGAAGAAGATTATCTTCATTATCAAAAAAGAGCTCAGTTCTATAAAAATTTGTTTGACGAAACAACAGGTTTTATGCGACCAAAAAATTCAGATGGTACATGGCTGACCCCATTTGACCCTACAGAAGGGACACATCATTTTGTAGAAGGGAATTCCTATCAATACACTTTATTTGCACCACATGATATGAACAGTTTGATCGATTCTATAGGTGGAGATGAGAATTTTGATAAATGGCTGGATAATCTTTTTACCATTAAATCGAAACACGATAACGTAATTGTCGATGCAACAGGACTTATAGGTCAATATGCCCATGGAAATGAACCCAGTCATCATATGGCCTATTTGTATAATTATATTGGAAAACCATGGAAGACACAGGCCATGATAAGCCAAATATTAGAGACACTTTATGATGATAGTCCGGACGGAATTAGTGGTAATGAAGATTGTGGCCAGATGTCAGCCTGGTATATTATGAGTGCCATGGGGTTTTATCCGGTCTGCCCCGGAGAACCGACCTATACCTTTGGAAGTCCAGTTTTTGATAAAGTCACCATGAAACTTGAAAATGGTAAAAAATTCACTGTAGAGGCAGAAAATGTATCTAAAAATAATAAATATATCCAGTCGGTAACTTTAAACGGAAAAGATTATGACAGATCCTGGTTCAAACATGAAGATATCCTGAATGGAAGTACCCTAGTCTTTAATATGGGAGAAAAACCAAACAAATCCTGGGGTATTGCTAAAGAATCCAGACCTTTTACGGAACCATTGCAACCATATGTAACTTTGCCTTATGCCGTTACTTCTGATGCCTTTTTTTTGCATACAGGAAAGGTAGCGTTGAAGTGTTTGGATAAAGAAGCTAAAATACACTATACAATTGATGGTAGTGAACCATCAGAAAATTCTACTCTGTACAAAGACCCTATAACCGTGAATAAAACCTCTGTTATTAGGTTTACCGCTTTTAAAAAGAGGATGCTCTCAAGTACTCCGGTTTCTATTAAAATGAAGAAATTAGAATATGAAAATTTCACCAACTATGAAAACAAATTAAAATTTGACCCGGGTTTGGAATATAAATATTATCAAGCACATGTAATAAATGAATTTGAATTGGATGATTTAGAACCTTTGGAGATAGGTATTATTTCCAGAATAACAGCCGATGAAAGAAAACGGGAAGATTATTTTGGATATTCTTTTTCCGGGTATTTAAAGATTCCAAGAGACGGTATTTATTCCATTTCTATATCATCAAACGATGGAAATACCTTTTTCTTAGATGGTAAAAAGTTTGGAGGAGGTTCTATAGCCATCCGTAAAGGGATATATAAAATTTCGCAAAAATATTTTCAATTGGGTAATAAAAAATGGGATATAGTGACCTGGGAAGGACCTGGAATAAAAAAACAGGAAATTCCACGAAGTGCATATTTCCATCATAAGAAATAATCAATATTCAAATAAAATTTAGTAAATAAAATAATAACGTATGAAACTAATTATTAAGAGTTTAGTACTTCTGTTGTTCTTCAATTCTTGCTCTAAGGACACGCAAACCAATATTGATAATTTGAGATGTGAATATCAGACAGATCCACTCGGTATTGACATTAATAATCCTAGATTTTTCTGGGAGATTAAAGATTCTCGTCGAGGGGCAAAACAAACAGCCTATCAGATCTTGGTGAGTAGTAGCATAAAAAAATTAGACAAAGGTGAGGGGGACATTTGGAATAGCGGCAGGGTATTATCAGATCAATCTGCACATGTGGATTATGCCGGATCAAAATTAGAATCTTATAGAACATATTATTGGAAAGTAAAAATATGGGATGCGAGAGGGAATGCATCCAGTTTTAGTAAACCTTCTACCTGGGAGATGGGAATTTTAGCCATGAAAGAATGGGAGGCAAATTGGATAGGAAAGAAAATCAAACTAACATCAAAAGAAAAAGAAGCAAATAAATGGCAATGGAAAGAATGGATCTGGCACCCAACAGAAACCGGGGGTCGTGTGCCTGTTTATTTTAGAAAAAAAGTAGTACTGACTACTGATAAAAAAGTAACTTCTGCATTGATGCGTCTGACTGCAGATAATAAATTCACGGCGAATTTTAACGGTAAAGAACTTGGATCCGGAGATTCCTGGCAAAATATATACGATTTCGATGTAACGGGCTTAATAAAAAAGCAAAATATCATTGCGATCGAAGCGGAGAATACTATCGGAAATGTTTTTGGACTACTGATTAGCATGAAGATCAGTTTTGATGATGGTACTGTACAATTCATTGCACCGGACAAAAATTCAAAAGACTGGAAAACAGTGAATAAGAAATTTTCTGGTTGGAAAGAATTGAGATTTAATGATTCCAATTGGAGTAAAATTAAACTTCTGGGGGATTATGAAACGGGATCCTGGGAAAAAATCGATGAAAAAGATGAATATATAGCCCCTAGACCTGTATTAGTTCGTAATGAGATAGTAATTGATAAAAAGATCGAACGTGCCAGGGTCTATGTTACAGGGCTAGGGGGATATGTAATGCATATAAACGGAAATCGGGTTGGTGATGCCGTTTTTACTCCGGGATGGACACATTATCCGAAACGTATTCAATACCAAACTTTTGATGTAGGTAGTCTACTTCATAAAGGAAAAAATGCCATTGGATCCATTCTGGGTAACCAATGGTGGAGCAGTGGATTGGGATGGCGTGGTTCAATTTCGTATAGTAACGGGCCATTGCGATTCTTTATGCAGCTGGTTGTGGATTATCAGGATGGGACGAGTGAAACATTTATTACGGATAAGGATTGGAAAGTACACAATGCGCCTATCACAGAAACAACCTTATATAATGGTGAAAA
>Ga0209013_10000677_pt1 | contig 30797 bp, 38 predicted proteins | sample Cruoilmetagenom2_FD_187291 | JGI IMG/M metagenome (GOLD analysis project Ga0209013, IMG submission 187291) | Oil polluted marine microbial communities from Coal Oil Point, Santa Barbara, California, USA - Sample 2 (SPAdes) (version 2) | ecosystem: Environmental > Aquatic > Marine > Oil seeps ...
ATTCAGCTTCATACACGGTGAATGAAATTTGAAGTTACTCAAGAATTTTTTATTCATCTAATTCCTTGTGGATTATTAACATGACAGGTATTCAAATATTATGTTCATTAAATGACCGCTTGCCGTGGGCTCGCGCCGAACTAACTCGTGCTTTTAGCCCGAGTGGATTTCGACGTCTTCGCTATCCCACAGGAGTCGGGCATTTAATTCAGCTTACATACACGGTGAATGAAGAAGATGAGGAAGAAACGTTAACGTGAACAACTTTGAGGTGCTAATTCAATTTGAAAATAAAAAGACTGCAAGCAAACTCGAATTTATAGAGAGTTTGTCTACAGTCTTCCTCTTTTATTTTGTAATCAAATCGGCAATTTCGGCAATTGTCATTGTTGAATCAAGCTCGTAAGTTCCTATTTGAATACGTTCTGATAATTTGTTGTCTTCTAAATATTGATCTAAATCTTTTCGGTCTTTCAAAATGCCAGTTTCTTCTAAAGTTAAGCTTACATCTATTGAATTCATGCCTTTACGGATTTCAAGAACCGTATTTGTAATAGATGGGGATTCAACAGTTGACTCATCTTCCGATTCATTTTCTCTATCAGTCTCAGCATTAGACATATTTTCTAAATCTAATTGAATTTGAGCTAATTGTTCTTTAGAAGTACTTAACTCCTCTTCTAACTTAGTCAGTTTTGATGATTCTATTATTTCATACCCTTTAGGGGTATTTTCCAAAGTAGGATTCGAAGTCGGTAAAAATGTGAATAATACGCCTGCAATAAACAAACCGATTCCCAATCCTCGAATAATTGAAGGGTTCATTTTTTACCTCCAATAACTGATTTAACCTGTTCTATAGTTAAAGCAGATCTTTTACTAATTTCGTCCACATTGTAGCCTTGTTGGTGGAGGGCAAGAACTTGATTGACTAAAATTTCATGAATCGGTTTCGATTGGGGTTTTTGTGTTTTATTGATTAGTTTTGGATCAATCATCAATTCTTCTTCAATAATTTTCATGCGCCTTTTAAATTGATTAGTGTCTTGATAATAATCGAGTGACAAACCTTCAAGTTCTTTTTCAATACGTTTTACTGGGTCATTAATGAAAAAGGAGAGTATAATTAAAACTACACCAATTATTATTATGATTATTGTAAAATCCACTTAAATTCACCTCATTATAAATACTTTTTCTTTATTTTAACATAATTGTGGTGTAATGATTTATTTCTTTAAATTCATACTAGATTTTTCGGGTGACTATGATATAATAGGTTAGTCGTATAAATCATGCTCAAAAATGATAAACTTGAATCCTGATTGAATGGGAGGGATAAAGATGCGCGTTAATATTACACTAGCTTGCACAGATTGCGGCGAGCGCAACTACATTTCTAAGAAAAACAAGCGTAACAATCCGGAACGTCTTGAAATGAAAAAATATTGCTCACGTGAAAAGAAAATGACTGTTCACCGTGAAACAAAATAATAACATTTAACCAAAACCTGTCTAGGTTTTGGTTTTTTTCATGGAGGGTTCTGAATGGAAAAATCACAATTACGAAAAAAAACGTTAAGTATATTGAACAGAATGGACCAACTAACATATAATGAAAGGTCGTCTAAAATAGTAGATGCGTTAGTTATGGAAACAAAATTTTCTCAAGGTGATATTGTAGGAATAACATTATCTTCATTTCCTGAAGTTGATACGTGGTTATTAATTGAGAAATTGTGGTCTTCAGGCATTCGTGTGGCTGCTCCAAAATGTGATAGCAGAGATAGAAGTATGCAGTTTTATGAGATAACATCCTTTGATCAATTAGAAATTGTCTACATGAAGCTACAAGAACCAAACCCTAATCAAACGAATAAAATTAATATTGAAAACATAACGTACCTCATTGTTCCTGGTGTCGTTTTCGACACTCAGGGTTATCGTATTGGTTTTGGTGGAGGTTATTATGATCGTTTTTTAAGTATGTATAATGGACCTACTATTTCGTTAGCGTTTGATGAACAAATTATTCAAGCAGTACCTAATGAGGACTTCGATATTCCCGTACAATTTATTTTTACGGACAAACGCAAAGTAAAATGTAATGGAGCGAGGTAGGAAACTCATGAAAAACATGTATGATGTTATGCAATTATTAAAAAGATACGGAACTTATATTTACACAACGGACCGAACTTCAGATTTAATATTAATGGAAGACGAAATTCGTGAATTATTTAATTCTCAAGTATTAGAGACACAAGATTTTCAAATGGCGATTCTTTTACTTCGGCAAGAGAGAGCTAAATTAAAGAAAAATGAATAAGGAAATGTAAGTGATAATCAATAGGGTTATCATTTTTTATTGCCTAACTTACTTCGAAAATTAACTTATTTTAAAAGAAATGAAACTTTATGAGTTTTCATTCGTCTAATAATGGGTACTAGATAAATTGAGACTTTTAAATTTTTCCAGCGGATTGTTAACTACATGTTGCGTGGTTGTAAAAAATGAATTAAGATATACAAATGTTCTTCGTCACATCTATCGTGGATGCAGGCAGAAGAAAAGAGGAGGATGTTATGAATGAAGACCTTAAACTGGCCTAAACATTCGATTCTGGCAATAGCCATCGTACTTACTTGGATTAAAACATATATCGTGTATCATGTAAGTTTTAGTATGAAAATTGAGAATGTGATGCAACAAATGATTTTGTTTTTAAATCCACTTAGTTTCCTATTATTTATTTATGGGATCTCATTATTTTTTAAATCGGTGAAAGCCAGAAATCGATATTTACTTATTACTAGTTCAATTTTAGCGATTATTTTGTATGCAAACGTAGCTTTTTACCGATTTTTTAGTGATTTTATTACATTACCAGTATTATTTCAAACGAGTAACTTCGGGGATTTAGGTGCATCTGCAGCAGAGAGTATATTTTTCACGGATGTTTTTTATTTCACGGATGTTATTTTACTTTTTGTGGCAATGAAGTGGTTAGTTAATATAAAAGAAACTTCTATAATTAAACCTGCTATTCGACGTGCTTATTTTGTCTTAGCAGCTGCTATTTTGTTTTTAAATTTAGGATTATCTGAGACAGAACGTCCACAACTACTAACTCGAAGTTTTGATCGTGAGCTATTAGTCAAAAATATTGGAACGTATAATTACCATCTGTATGATATTTATATTCAATCCAAATCTCACGCACAACGAGCTTTAGCTGATGGCAGTGAATTGGTTGAAGTAAATAACTATGTGCGTTCAAATCAAGCAGAACCAAATTATGAAGTTTTTGGGATGGCAGAAGGAAAAAACCTAATCGTTGTTTCCCTAGAATCACTACAAACGTTTGTTGTAAATGAAGAGATGAATGGTGAAGTAGTAACACCTTTCTTAAATGAATTGACAAAAGACAACGATACGTTTTATTTCCCAAACTTTTATCACCAAACAGGTTTAGGGAAAACTTCAGATTCTGAATTTATTGTTGAAAATGGCTTGTATCCATTAGGTGGCGGAGCGGTTTTCTTCACGCATAGTGGAAATACGTATAACTCTATGGCAGAACGTCTAGGTGATAAAGGATACTTCACAAATGTTATGCATGCGAATAACAAAAGCTTTTGGAATCGCGACATGATGTATAATGCACTGAATGTTGAGAAGTTTTACGATGTAGATAGTTACCAGGTTGCTGAAGGTGATGCCGTTAACTGGGGGCTGAAGGATATTCCATTCTTCGAACAATCAGTTGAACACATGACAGAGATGCAACAACCTTTCTATTCTCGCTTAATTACACTTACGAATCACTATCCTTTCCATTTGGAGGAAGAGGATCAGTTAATACCTGAGTACGATTCGAATTCAGGTACTTTAAATCGCTACTTCCAAACGGCTCGTTATATGGATGAGTCAGTCAAAATGTTATTTGATGATTTGAAGGAAAAAGGTCTTTATGAAAATTCTGTTATCGTCATGTACGGTGATCATTATGGAATATCTGAGAACCACAATGAAGCAATGGCTAAGTATTTAGGAAAAGATATTACACCTTTTGAGAGTGCTCAACTCCAACGTGTTCCATTATTTATTCATGTTCCTGGATCTAATAAAGGGGAAGTGAAGGAAGAAGTCGCAGGGCAAATCGACATTCGACCAACACTATTACACTTATTAGGCGTCGAAACGAATAAAGATATGCAATTAGGTGCAGATGTTTTCTCTAAAGATCATGAAGAGTTTGTTGTTTTCCGTGATGGAAGATTTGTTACAAAAGACTTAGTTTATGCAGGTAATACTTGTTACGACAAAGAAACCGGTATAGAAACCGAAGAGGCTGAAGCTTGTGCTCCTTACATTGAACGAGCTTCAGAGGAATTAGGGTATTCCGATGAAATTATCAATAGCGATCTACTTAGATTTTATGATGTGAAAACAGGTAATTTGCTAATTGATGAAGCTACAAAAGCTAAATAGAATTTGTATAACCGTTTGAGGTAAGCCGTTAGGTTACTTCAAGCGGTTTTTTCTTTTATGAAACATATCGCTTAGTTAAACGTACTACTTATTAGGAGAGGAGTTGAGGTGTGATTTGAGGAAAAATTTATGGGTTATCTTTACTGTCTTATTTATATTTAGTAGTTGTGATAAAGAAGTTTCAGTCACACCTATTCCGACAAAATCTCCAGTTGTAATTTCACCACAACCAGCAGCGCCCCAAGAAACGATTAAAACATATACAGTAAAAAATAGTAATTTTGATCGTGTGGTTGGATGGATTTCAGATAAACGTCTTTTAATTGTTGAACGAAATCTTGAAGAATACTTAGTATACTCTTATGATTTATACTCGGAAGAAAAACAGTTAATTACAACGGTAAATGAGCCAGTTATCGATGTTAAGATTCATCCTTCTAAAAATTATTTAGCTATTATTATGTCAGACAACTCACTCCAAGCAACAATAAAAATTGTAAATGTTGACGGAAGAACAGTGGATCAATTAACAATTGAATCAGCTGAAATTTATTTGGATTGGCATACAACGAATTCAGATTTGCTTCTCATAACTTCCTTCAATAAAGATTGGTCTTTCGACATTTTTACCTATTCAAGCCAAACACAAGAAATGAAGAGAATTCCCTATATACATCCCATTTTAAAGTGGAGGGATGAAGAACACCTAATGGCGATTAATTGGGCTTTAGAGGATGCTCTGGCTGGTGGTACGATTTCTGAAATTTCTACTGTTACCTCTGAAGTCGTTGAAAGTGAGGACTCCGGGTATATATATTTCGATATGTATAAAGATATTTTGGTTACAGTTAAAATTGATCCAATTAAAGAACAATTTATTTATAGTCTATCTAATGTTAATACCGGTGACGTAAAAAGTTATCGCACTCCAGCTTTAAGCAATTACTCTCAATGGTTTGTTCCTGAGCTTTATTGGACGGAAGAAAATTCTTTTCTTACATATGTCGCAACGGATTCTGGATTAATCGATTCTGTTGATGAGAACTTACATTTAGAAGAGTTTAACTTGGCTTCAAGAAGAGGAAGAAATACAGAACTTACATATCGTATGCTGATGTGTAGCCCAAGTGGAGACTATTGTTTAAACGGTTCCCTTTTTGAGGAGATTGCGGATATAGATACTGGTGTTATGATGAAATGGTTAAATATAGTTGAATAAAAGAAAAAAGCTGACAATATATTGTCAGCTTTTTTCGTTAAACTTAATGTAATGTTGGGGGATAGCCTTGGTTTAAAACTGTCATAACAGTAAACCATCCAAAAATAGCGAAGGTACCTACATTAAAGAGTACACCTAAAAGGTTTTTTTCTTTAATTGCCTGAATCGTGCCAATTGCACCAAAAATTGCCACGAGGCCAAAAATAACCATTAATAAGTTCATTTTAGACACTCCTTTTGACATCAAAAAATGAATGCCGAGTACAAGTTTTCTTTTTCATTATAAGATTTTTTTCTCTCTTTGTCGAGGATTAAAAGTGAACGTTATTTGAACATCTATGATTTAATGTTGGCTTTTGCTACAATATTCTCATGAGGTGATTGGATGTTAAATATACGGACATATCCGCTAGGTCCTTTACAGACGAATTGTTATATTGTTTCAAACAAAAATAAGGAATGTTTAGTGTTTGATCCAGGTGAAGAAGGGTCCGCACTTTCCAAGGAAATAAAAAAACTACAGTTAAAACCTTTGGCGATTTTATTAACTCATGCGCATTTCGATCATATTGGCGCTGTTGAACTAGTTCGAAATCAATTTAACGTTCCCGTTTATATTCATGTTGCTGAAAAAGATTGGCTCGAGGATCCATCAAAGAATGGTTCGGCTAGATATAACGAATTAGAAAACATCTCAGGTAGAGCGGCAGATCATTTACTTTCGAAAGAAGGGCCATTAGAAATAGGAACTTTCACATGTGAAGTTCTACATACACCTGGACATTCACCAGGAAGCCTAACATATTGGTTCAAAGATGAAAGGTTCGCAATTGTAGGTGATACTTTATTCCAAGGCAGTGTTGGTCGAACAGATTTGCCTTATGGAAATGAAAAAGAGCTCATGAAATCAATTCACAACAAAATTTTGACGTTGCCTGATGATACAATTTGTTATCCTGGACATGGAACATATACGACGCCAGAGGAAGAAATGAATCAAAACCCATTCATTAATGGGTTTTGAAAATTTAAAAAAGACAGCCAATTTGGCTGTCTTTTTTGTTTGATTTAATGTCCTGCACCAGGCACATGGATAAACGTAGTATAGTACGAAAAGCCAGCGAAGAAAACGGTTAAGTATGCTCCGAAAATGTAGATATACATACGTTCTGAAAGGTTAAGGTAACCTAGAAGAAGGAATAAACCTGTGTTTGCTAACATTAGTAATGACGCTTCAGGCATATCACCTAAATAAAACATAACTGCAAAAATACCTGTCCAGAAACCCATCACTTTATACATATTGTTCATGAGTAGTCCCTCCTTTTACAACAATCCAATAATCTCATACTTATTATAAATGATTGCAATCCAAGATGTAAACTCTAGATTGTCTGTAGTTTGTGACAAACACGTGTAGAGTGATTTCATTATAGACATAAACAAAGAAAAGATAAAGCTACATAGTAGTTAATCAACTGCTTTTGTGTCTAATTAGAAAACAGTTGTAATTTTTTAAAAAACTTAAGTGATTATTAGTGACAAAACCTATACAAATATTGTACAGTTTGTATAACAAGTAATACATAAAAGAAATGGAGGAAATTATGATGAGCATTACTTTTTTTACATATCCCTCATGCACATCTTGTAGAAAAACTAAAAAGTGGTTACAAACCAATCACATTCGCTTTGAAGAGCGTCATTTATTTCGCCAATCGCCGACCTCAGAAGAAATATTTTTATTATTGACTCTTACCACTGATGGATTAGATGAATTATTGGCAACAAGAAGTCAGTCTTATAAAGACTTAAACGTTAATGTGGACGATCTACCTCTTTCAGAAGTAGTTGAATTAATTACTAATAATCCTAAATTACTTAGAAGACCCATCATTACGGATGGAAAACAATTAATTGTGGGGTATCAACCAGAACATTTAAAAAGTTTTAATAGAAAAAGTAAATTATGCCACGCAGTTTAGGGGTTAAAAATAAAATTTCCTGCCTTTATTGGTAGGAAATTTTTATTTTAAGGAAAAAGGTTCCATTAATTTCAAATGGGAAGTATACTACATTCATCAGACGAAGAGCGGTCCTAGTCTGTCTTGGATGATTGGTAAAAAGGCATGAGTGAAATTATTAGTGTTATTGAAAAAAAGTGTCTTAAATTATTAAATCGTGCTGTTTCTGCAAGTGCTTCAGATATTCATCTTGTCCCTTCATCAGATATGTATACGATTTATTTCCGACTTCAATCAAAATTGGTTCCCTCAGGTAAGCTTCAACTGGACACTGGGGATCGAATTATTTCCTACTTCAAATTTTTATCCTCTCTCGATATCAGTGAAAAAAGAAAACCTCAAAGTGGTGCTTTTCAACAACTCATCTCATTACAAAAATGCTCATTTCGTGTTTCAACACTTCCGTCTGTTCAAAATAAAGAAAGTTTAGTTATTCGTGTTCAATTACATGATGATTCAAAACCTTTACATGAACTAACACTCAATCCCGAAAGTGCAGCCACATTTCAAAAGTTAATGCAAGAGAAACAAGGTCTTATATGTATAACAGGTCCAACTGGTTGTGGAAAAACAACGACTATGTATTCGTTAACTAGTTATAGTGCTTACCAATTAAATCGCCATGTTATCTCTTTGGAAGATCCAGTTGAAAATAGTCAGTCTCACTTGCTGCAAATTCAAGTAAATGAACGTTCGGGCATTACGTACTCATCTGGTTTAAAGGCGATTCTAAGGCACTCTCCAGATGTTATTATGATTGGTGAGATAAGAGATGTTGAGACAGCACGAGCTGCCATACAAGCCTCATTAACAGGACATCTTGTTATTACGACCGTACATTCGAAAAATCCAATTGGGTGTATTTTTAGGTTGATTGATTTAGGTGTCTCAATAGAGGAATTACAACAATCGTTAGTATGTATTTCTGCTCAACAATTAGTTACCACCTCATATATAGATACAAAGAGTATAGATCGTTCATCAATTTTCGAGATGCTTTATGGTGAATTTTTACAGAAAGCATTAGAGACTGTAAAAGACGGTGGTATCTTTTTAATGCCTAAACAACATACCCTTCAAGAACAATTTATAAGAGGGGTTGAGAATGGTGTTATCAAGAATACTGGAACGTTTTATTAATGATAAAAAATTTAAAGTACCTAAGAACAAACAAGCTCAATTTTTGAAAAGACTTTCAACCTTACTGGATGAAGGGTATACCTTTAATTCGTCTGTGGGGATGCTTCTTCCTCATCATGTACAGAACGTAGAAGAAGCGAGTAGCAAGATAGATCAACTGATGAGGGATGGCCAAGGTGTATCTTCTGTTCTACAAATATTAGGTATCCCAGAAACGTATTTGCTACCAATCGATTTGGCGGAGTCTCACGGGCGACTAAACAAAGCGATTTTGACTCTTCAACGACATATTGCAATGGTTGAACGAGCTAACTCAAGTCTTCAAAAAGTTTTAATGTATCCTTTGTTTTTATTTTGCCTACTTGTCACGCTATTTATAGCGTTTCGAATATACTTTCTACCAAATATGAAATCATTAGTCGCTTCTAGGCATCATCAAACAACTGATTCTCTTTTAGATTTCACGACACTCTTACTACATTTACCAGATATCTTACTCAGTGTCTGTGTAAGCCTTTTTGTTTTCATTTTTCTCATAAGAGGAAATATCGTTCGAAAACCTATAGAACAACAAATTCGCTTAATAAAGAAAATACCGCTTATCTCCAAATGGATGAAAACATTTTGGACAAGAAGTTTTGCTCAAGAAACTGGCACATTACTTTCAGCTGGTCTATCACTTCAGGAAACACTTAATCAGCTATCGAGCCAAACATATCAGCCGTATTTGAGAGTCATTAGCAAAGAAATTCACAAATTTATTATGTTAGGAGAGACTGTGGAGAAAGCAGTTTTACTAACAGATTGTTTTTTAAAAGAGTTTCCAACATTTATAGCTCATGGTGAGACAAGTGGTAATTTAGCAAAGGAATTATTAATCTATAGTGATTTACTGACAGAACAAATTGAACATGACATCACTAGAAATTTAACTTATGTTCAACCTGTTTTGTTTGGCGTTTTGGCAATTTGTATTTTAGCTGCATATTTATCAATCCTTTTACCAGTATATGGGATGATTGATTTTATTTAGGGGGAGACTATGAAACATATCAAAAATCAATTCGGTTTTACTCTGATAGAAATGATGATTGTCTTACTAATCATTTCAGTCTTAATATTAATAGCGATTCCAAATGTTACTAAACATTCTGCAACCATCGATGAAAAAGGATGCCAAGCATATATGAAAATGGTACAAGGACAAGTAGAAGCTTTTCGAATTGAAGAAAAGTCAGTTCCTACACTTGATGATCTATTGAATAAGCAATATCTAAATGGTGAAACGAGTTGTCCGGACGGTCGTCCAATTGCCATTACTAATGGAGTTGTTACGTTGATAGATGCGGGAGAATGAAAGAGGATTTACCTTAATCGAAGTACTTTTAGTTCTTAGTATTGTGTTTGTCATTTCTTCAACTGTCTTATTTGTGAGTCATTCATATGTTGAGAAGAATTCATTTCAAGTATTTATGAATCAATTTAAATTGGACGTTTATCATCTTCAAAGTTTATCAATTACGAATGGGACCTATTCAGCGCTAGTTTTTGATAACAATGGGACAACATACATCACTCGAAAATCATTTTATGAACCAATCGTAAAACGTAAATTGCCTAAAGGTGTAAGCCTTTCCCCAAAAAGTAGTTTGACTGAAATTGCCTTCCATCCTAATGGTGCAGTTGAAAAGTTTGGGACGCTTATTTTTGATACACCAGAAGGAGTAATCTTGTTACGTATTTATATTGGAAAAGGGAGGATGACGATTGAAGAATGAACAAGGATTTTCATTTGTAGAAACGATATTAACTGTTAGCATCCTTATGTTGCTGTTTGGGACATTATTACCAATTAGTTATCAAATGATGAGTAAACTTAATGAGCGAAAACAAGACATGCATGTTTCATTTGTTTCTCATCAAGCTGCTATTGGAAGAGCAAAAGGGTTGTTCTCTGGAACTAGAGTTTTGGATAATGTGGAATACAATTGGCAATGGCAAACCAGAACATTATGTATAAGTTATTTGCGTGCTGGTAACCCCAATAATTCATGCGAAACATATTAACAAATGGTGGTTATACTTTAATAGATGCTTTATTTCAATTACTTGTACTTTTGCTTTTTTCACATTTAATCTTTTTTTATTCAATGTGGATGAAAGATTCAGAAGGAATGTTTCTTACGACAGTACAAGAAGAATGGGAGTTATTCTCTTTAGACTTTGAATCATACATTCTTGGCATTCAATCTATTGAAGAACAAGCGAATCAAAATGGGGTACGTTTGATAAAAGATGGCGTGGAATATGATGTTGAACTATCAGGTTCCTTAATAAGAAAACAAAAAAACAGATTAGGACATGAACCTATGTTGTTACATATTAAGAGAGCCAAATTTCAAGTGAAAGAGTCTACTGTCACTCTCTTAGTGGAGTTTGAAAACGACATGATAAAGGAGCGTACCTATGAAGTTTTACTATTTCCAAAATGAGGATGGTATATTGCTACCCGCAGCATTAATTCTCTTATTTGTCATTAGTGGATTACTAATTGTTTTTGTTAGTGCTTACTTGTCACAAACGAGCATATATGAGTTGTTGGAAAGTTACTACATATCTGCTACGATAGTACAAATGGAAAGTCAGTAAGATAGGATAACGGGATGATTGGTAATAAGCGGGGTAAAACATGAAAAAGATATATTTAATTGGGTTTATGGGAAGTGGAAAAAGCGCTATAGGAAGAAGATTGAGCTTTTTACTGAAAATACCATACTATGACATGGATCATGAAATTGTAAGGAAAGTCGGCATGTCTATACCTGAAATATTTAAACAACACGGAGAAGGCTACTTTCGAAAACAAGAACAAGAATTCTTGAAAACCTTTCGCGATGAGTGGTGCATCGTCTCAACTGGCGGTGGTGTGGCAATCAATCCAGTGAATAGCAAGCTAATGAGACAAACAGGGTTGGTATTGTTCTTGGATGCAACATTTCCTGACATATGGAAACGAATTCATAAGGATGTTAATCGTCCAATCGTTCAAGCTTCGACGAGAGAAGAATTGGAAAAATTATATATGATGAGAAAAAGGTATTATAAAGCAACCACTCATATTACAATTCGCACTGAAGGTAGAACGTTAAGACAAATAACTGAATATGCTGCATTTCAAGTGAATCGATTAAAAAGCGAATAATAATAATCGTTTCTCTTATAATGTTCGTGTTTAAGCGTGTTGGTCAAAAAAGATTGCGCTTACCTATTGTTCAATGTTAGGATATACACAAAGCAATGAGCTTTTGTACATTGAATTCTTCATATACCAAAACGTATGTTTTGGGCGGATGAGTATACGGGGAGAGAACGCATCATGCGTCGCCGAAGGAGCAAGTATCATTACGAATCTCTCAGGCAAAAAGACTCGTATAGGACGCATCTCTGGAGAGTGCTATGATTCTTATAGCCACCAAAGAGGAAAGCCGATTTAAGGTAAACTTTCAGGTGCCAGGACAGAGAATCCTCAGTTAAGGGGATTCTCTGTCTTTTTTTGTGCCGTTATAAAAGGAGGAAATGATGATGTCAACGCAATTACAACGTACACCTTTATTCGATGTATATGCATCTTATGGTGGGAAAACAATTGATTTTGGTGGTTGGGAATTACCGGTTCAATTTTCTAGCATTAAAGAAGAACATGAAGCAGTTCGTACCAAAGCGGGTTTATTTGATGTGTCTCACATGGGAGAAATTGTTGTCCGTGGGGAAGATAGCCTTGCATATCTTCAGAAGTTGTTAACTAATGATGTGTCGAAGTTACAAGATGGTCAAGCACAATATACGGCTATGTGTTATGAAGATGGTGGTACAGTTGATGATTTATTAGTTTATAAAATTGCACAACATCATTACCTACTTGTAGTTAATGCATCGAACATTGAAAAAGATTTTGAATGGATGCAACGATTCCTTTTTGGAGATTTAAGCGTACATAATGTTTCAGATTCTTATGGTCAGTTAGCATTCCAAGGGCCAATAGCACAATCCGTTTTACAACGTTTAACGAAGCAAGATCTAGTAGAAATTGGGTTTTTTAAATTTAAGACAGAAGTTAAAATTGGTGATCATGAATTTCTTGTTTCACGAACTGGATATACAGGGGAAGATGGTTTTGAAATCTATGGTAATCCACAAGAAATTATTACACTCTGGCACTCCATTCTTGAAGAAGGAAAAGAAGATGGGGTATTGCCATGTGGGTTAGGTTCTCGAGATACTTTACGCTTTGAATCGTGCCTTGCACTGTACGGTCAAGAACTATCAAAAACCATTTCTCCTTTAGAAGCGGGTATATCATTTGTAGTCAAGTTGAAAAAAGAAGATGAATTTATTGGTCAAAAAGCATTGGTTGAACAAAAAGAATCAGGTATACCTCGTAAACTTGTTGGATTAGAAATGATTGATAAAGGTATTCCAAGACACGGATATCCAGTTTATAAAAACGATAGACAAATTGGTGAAGTGACTACAGGTACACAATCTCCTACACTTAAGAAAAATATTGGATTAAGTTTAATAGAAACTCAGTTTGCGGAGCTTGGAACTGAAGTTGAAGTGGAGATTCGTGGTAAACGGTTAAAAGCAGTAACTGTTGAAACACCGTTCTATAAACGTCAAAAATAATCGTTGAAAAGAGGTTGTCATTTATGAAACATCGTTATTTACCAATGACGGAACAAGATCAGAAAGAAATGTTAGATACAATTGGTGTTTCTTCTATAGATGAACTATTTTCGGATATTCCTGAAAAGGTTCGCTTTCAAGGGCAATACAATATTAAACCAGCGAAATCTGAGTCTTCTTTACTAAAAGAGTTATCTGCAATGGCTGCAAAAAATGCTGATCATAAAACCTATGCTTCTTTTTTGGGTGCTGGAGTTTATGATCACTATAAACCGATAATTGTCGATCATGTCATATCACGTTCAGAATTTTATACGGCGTACACTCCTTATCAACCTGAAATTTCACAAGGAGAATTGCAGGCAATTTTTGAATTCCAAACAATGATTTGTGAATTAACGGGTATGGATTTAGCCAATTCGTCAATGTACGATGGCGGGACTGCCTTAGCCGAAGCGGGAATGTTAGCTGCTGGTCATACTAAACGTAAAAAACTTTTGATTTCTGGTGCAGTTCATCCGGAATCTCAAGATGTTGTACGTATGTATGCTCTAGGTCAGTCAATTGAAGTCGTTCAAATCCCAACTAAAGATGGCGTAACCGATATTGAAGCCTTAAGTGAAATGATTGATGATCAAACAGCCGCTGTTTTAGTTCAATACCCGAACTTCTTTGGTCAAGTTGAAGATTTACGCAAAGTAGAAACGTTAACACATAATGCGAACGCATTGATGGTTGTTTCTTCTAACCCACTAGCACTTGGTATTTTAACTTCGCCAGGTAAACTAGGAGCAGACATTGTTGTAGGGGATGCTCAACCTTTTGGCATTTCTGAAGCTTTTGGTGGCCCGCACTGTGGTTTCTTTGCTGTTACTACAAAATTAATGCGTAAGGTTCCAGGACGTTTAGTTGGTGAAACAACTGACGAAGTCGGTCGTCGTGGTTTTGTGTTAACACTTCAAGCCCGTGAACAACACATCCGTCGAGACAAAGCGACTTCAAATATCTGTTCTAACCAAGCTTTAAATGCTCTTGCGGCTTCTGTTGCAATGACTGCTCTTGGCAAAAAGGGTGTCCAAGAAATTGCAACTCAAAATATTTTAAAAACAAACTACGCTAAAAAGTCATTTGAGGCAGCAGGTTTTGATGTTGTGTACCAAGGATCACACTTTAATGAAATCGTTGTAAATGTAAAGTCATCTGTTACATCTTTAAATAAAGAGTTATTGAAAAAAGGGTTTATTGGTGGGTTTGACTTAGGTAAAGTAGACGAAACATTAGAAGGACACGCTTTAATCGCTGTCACAGAACAACGTACGAAAGAAGAAATCGATGCATTAGTGCAAGAAATGGGGGCTTTCCGTGCATAAAGATAACCAACCATTAATATTTGAAATAACAAAAGAAGGTCGAGTGGGCTATAGTTTACCAGAACTTGACATTCCTGAAGTTGACTTGTCATCTTTATTACCAGGAGGCTTACTTCGTGAAGAAGCAGCAGAACTTCCAGAAGTATCTGAGCTTGATATCATGCGTCATTACACTGCGCTATCTAAACGTAATCATGGTGTAGATTCAGGTTTCTATCCACTTGGCTCTTGTACAATGAAATATAATCCAAAAATTAATGAATCTGTTGCACGTTTTCCAGGTTTTGCGGACATTCACCCATTACAAGATGAAGAGACTGTTCAAGGTGCAATGGAGCTTATGTATGATTTACAAGAACATTTAATCGAAATTACGGGTATGGATGAAGTAACGCTTCAGCCTGCTGCCGGGGCTCATGGAGAATGGACTGCGTTAATGATGATTCGTGCTTTCCATTTAGCAAACGGTGATACTCAACGAACAAAAGTCATTGTACCTGACTCGGCTCATGGTACGAACCCTGCATCTGCGACAGTTGCTGGCTTCGATACAATTACTGTTAAATCGGATGAGAATGGTTTAGTGGATTTAGAAGATTTAAAACGTGTTGTTGGTGATGATACCGCTGCTTTAATGTTGACGAATCCAAATACACTGGGATTATTTGAAGAAGATATTTTAGAAATGGCTTCTATTATCCATGGTGTAGGCGGTAAGTTGTATTATGATGGAGCAAACTTAAATGCAGTTATGTCAAAAGCTCGTCCAGGGGACATGGGCTTTGACTGTGTGCATTTAAACTTGCATAAAACATTTACCGGTCCTCACGGTGGGGGTGGTCCAGGGTCTGGTCCAGTGGGGGTGAAGAAAGATTTAATACCTTTCTTACCTAAACCTGTTCTTGTTAAAACAGAAGAAGGTTATCACTTCGATTACAATCGTCCAGATTCTATTGGACGTGTTAAACCATTCTACGGTAACTTTGGAATCAATGTACGTGCGTATACGTATATCCGATCAATGGGTCCAGATGGTTTGAAAGCTATTACCGAGTATGCAGTTCTAAATGCGAACTATATGATGCGTCGTTTACAACCACATTTCGATTTGCCTTATGATCGTCATTGTAAGCATGAATTTGTTTTAAGTGGTCGCCGCCAAAAGAAATTGGGCGTACGTACATTAGACATGGCAAAACGTCTGCTTGACTTTGGTTATCATCCGCCTACAATTTATTTCCCATTAAATGTGGAAGAAGCAATGATGATCGAACCGACTGAAACAGAGTCTAAAGAAACGCTAGATGCGTTTATAGATGCAATGATACAAATTGCCAAAGAAGTGGAAGAGACGCCTGAAATCGTGCAAGAAGCACCTCATACAACCGTTATTAAACGATTGGACGAGACAAAGGCTGCTCGTACACCGGTTTTACGTTATAAAAAAGCTTAATCAAAAGAGTTCCGAATTTAACGATTCGGGACTCTCTTTTTTCTAAAAAAATAAAGCAACAAAAAAGCTCTTCCGAAATCGGAAGAACTTTGAATAATTTATTTTGTTTTGATTTTACCAGACCATTGACGGAAGCCGCCTTTAAGTTGATAAATTTGTGTGTATCCTTTTTTCTTTAAAAACAATGCGGTACGTGCACTTCTAGCACTATTTTGACAATATAAATATACAGGCTTGTCAGGGCGAATTTCTTTAAAACGTTGACGCATTTGTGAAGAAGGAATATTACGTGAGCCTAAAATATGACCACCTTCAAATTCTTTCGGTTCTCTCACATCGACTAGTTGCGCTTTTCGATAACCCTCAATAAATTGATCTTGAGTTAATCCAGATACCGCTTTTTTTAAACGGAATGTTGAAATCAGCATATATACGATGAGTCCGAACAAAACAGCTGTTATTACATACAAAAACTCCACTATAACTTTCCCCTTTCTATCTACATCTTTATTATAAAAGAACGAGTGGTCACAATTCAATAACTTTGATAGAATGAAAAACATTGTTAGGGGGAATTCGTTTGTCTAAACCAATTTGGTATTTTATAAATTCTGGGGCTTGTAGCCCTTCTTTTAATATGGCCTTAGATGAAGCGTTATTAGATTGGCATAGTAAAGGGGATATACCTCCAGTAGTTAGGTTTTATGAATGGAATCCAGCTACTTTGTCAATTGGTTATTTTCAAGCAGTAGAAAAAGAAATCAATATGGATCAAGTAGCTAATCATCAACTCGGTTTCGTTAGAAGACCTACTGGTGGACGAGGGGTTTTGCATGAACACGAGTTAACCTACAGCATTATTGTTAGAGAAGATTATCCAAACATGCCAGTTACGGTGACAGAGGCGTACCGGGTTCTAAGTGAAGGACTTTTAATTGGCTTTCAAAAACTTGGGCTAGAAGCGTATTTTTCGGTTCCGGATACCGAAGAAAAAAAGAATGATTTAAAAAATCCGAAAAGCGCTGTTTGTTTTGATGCACCTTCTTGGTACGAGCTCGTTGTTGAAGGAAAAAAAGTTGCCGGAAGTGCACAAACTCGTCAAAAAGGAGTTATTCTCCAGCACGGTGCGATTTTATTGGATTTAGATGTGGATAAATTAGTTTCCCTCTTTAATTATCCTTCTGAGGCTATCAAAGAGCGAGTTAGAAAGGGTCTTCCAGATAAAGCAGTCGCCATAAATCGACTTAGGGAAAAACCTGCAACGGTAGAAGAATGTATCGTTGCGTTTAAATCTGGTTTTGAAATAGGACTAGATATTGAATTTCAACCTTACTCGCTAACAAACGAACAATTTAATTATGTGAAAGAGCTAGAAGCTCGTCGTTATGCGAATGATGAATGGACACACCGAAAATAATAGGTAAAAAGAACTTATTTTATGATAAAAATAGAACTATTAACCTATAGACGCTGCGTTTCTATGCTTGAGTGACCCGTGAAAATGTTTGAACAAATCATCAATATGTAGTATCTTTAAAACAAATGAACACACTATATAGTGTGTTTTTATTTATTTTCTCTAGGAGGTATGGTAAATGGTCACCGTTTCAAAGCAAAAGAGTGAATCGTTGAATATTGATGCTCTAAATAACGATATTGCTTTATTCCCGCAAGTACATCCAATAACCTTAGATATGAAATTAACGCATAAAGGCGTATCCCGATTAGTTATGATAGATCGGTATTCATTTAAAGACACAGAGAAAAAGACATTAAAAGTAGGAGATTTTGTCGTTTTAACGGTGAAAGAAGATCCAAAGTTCCCTGCACGTGGACTTGGTTATATTGTATCGATTGATAAAACAACCAATAAAGCACAAGTTTTAATTGAAGAAGATTATCGGAGTGCGATTGATGACCCTGCCGAAATAGAAACAGGAATTGTTAACCGTTCTATTCATGTAATAGAAAAGCCATTAGAAGTTTACTATGAACAAATTGCTAAACGAAATGCTACTGGATTGGCATCTGTTGAGAAAACTTCAGAAAAACAAAAAGAATGGTTTGAAAGATTTTATCAACAACTTGTTGAATTGAAATTTATACCTGCTGGACGAGTTATATATGGAGCTGGGGCCGATACTGATGTTACATACTTTAACTGCTACGTTATGCCATTTGTACCCGATTCACGTGAAGGGATTTCCGATCATCGTAAACAAGTAATGGAAATCATGAGCCGTGGCGGTGGAGTTGGAACAAATGGTTCAACATTGCGTCCACGTAATACATTGGCCAAAGGGGTTAATGGGAAATCTTCTGGTTCTGTTTCGTGGTTAGATGATATTGCGAAATTAACTCATTTAGTTGAACAGGGAGGAAGTCGTAGAGGCGCGCAGATGATTATGCTCGCAGATTGGCATCCTGATATTGCTGAATTTATTATCTCAAAAATGCAAAATCCAAGAATACTTCGCTATTTAATTGAAAATATAAACGATGAAACAATTAAACAATTAGCGAAGGAAAAGCTGAAATATAAACCATTAACCCAACATGAAGAGCTGATGTACCAAGGAATAGTAAATTACAAAACAATTCCAGGGCAAGGCGGCTTTAATGATGCAATCATCCGTGACGCGGAAACAAAGTTAATGGATGGTGGAACGTATAGTGTTCACAACTCGGAATTTTTAACAGGTGCAAATATCTCTGTGACTTTAACTGATGACTTTATGAAAGCGGTCGAAACAGATAGTGAATATGCGCTACGTTTCCCAGCTGTTGAGACATATACACGTGAAGAAATGGCTGTTTACAACGAGAAATGGCACGAGGTTGGTGATGTCCGGGAATGGGAAAAACAAGGACATGCAGTTCGTACTTATCGCACAATGCAAGCAAAAGAATTATGGAAATTAATTAATATTTGTGCAACGTACTCAGCAGAACCTGGAATTTTCTTTATCGATAATGCAAATGACATGACGAACGCGAAAGCCTACGGACAACAAGTAGTTGCCACAAATCCTTGTGGAGAACAACCTTTAGCCCCAAATTCTGTCTGTAATTTAGCTGCTGTTAACTTAGCTCAATTTGCAAATAAAGAAGAGAAAACTGTGGATTTTGAGTCCTTAAAAGAGACAGTTCGTGTGGGTGTTCGAATGCAAGATAACGTAATCGATGCTACACCTTATTTCTTAGAGAACAACCGTAAACAAGCACTTGGTGAACGCCGTGTTGGATTAGGCGTAATGGGACTTGCTGACTTACTAATCTATTGCGAAAAAGAATATGGTTCTGAAGATGGTAATAAACTGGTTGATCAAATCTTTGAAACGATTGCTGTTACTGCGTATGAAACATCTGCAGAACTTGCAAATGAACGAGGAAGCTTCCCATTCTTAGAGGGTGAGTCTTCTGAAGAAACGAACCGTTTAAGACAGGCCTTCATTCAAACTGGATTTATGAAAAAAATGCCTGAATATGTTCGAGAAAAAATTGCGGCAAACGGAATTCGTAACTCCCATTTGTTAACAGTTGCACCAACTGGTTCTACTGGAACAATGGTGGGTGTAGCGACAGGATTGGAACCGTACTTCTCGTTCACATATTACCGAAGTGGACGTTTAGGTAAATTTATTGAAGTTAAAGCTGATATTGTACAAGACTATTTGGAATCAAATCCAAATGCTAACGAACAAAACCTTCCAGAGTGGTTTGTTACAGCAATGGAATTAGCACCTGAAGCACATGTCGACGTTCAATGTATCATCCAAAGATGGATTGATAGTTCAATATCTAAAACAGTAAATGCGCCTAGAGGTTATACCGTTGATCAAGTACAAAAAGTTTATGAACGGTTATATAATGGTGGAGCAAAAGGTGGAACGGTTTACGTTGATGGTAGTAGAGATGCGCAAGTTTTAACACTTAAAGCCGAAGAAAACGTAATGGACGAGCATCATCATGAAGAAGAAGTCATGGAGAAGCGCCCAGTAGTATTAATTGATACAATTCAAGACCTACGCTCCACTAATGTGACAATCGGATCTGAAGTTGGGAATACTTGTCCTGTATGTCGGACAGGCACCGTCGAAGAGATGGGTGGCTGTAATACATGTACAAATTGTAATGCCCAATTAAGATGTGGCTTATAAGAAAATATTGGCAAGGAATAAGCACATCGTATCTAGTAGATACGATGTGCTTTTTTGGATACTCAATTTGTTCCATTATCGAAGAAATTCCAACATTCTTCTCAAGTGCTAACAGCACTTTCTGCCTTCTAATCATTTCTATCGTGTGATTAAAATTTCCCGAAATAGAACTGGAAATGAATAGACTGAGTGTTCTTGGTCGAAATTGAACAGTATTAGGAGGTAAGATAATGAATTTCAAAACATACTTGGTAACAACTCTTTTTGCAACAATACTCTTCACAGGCACCTTATTATTTTTAAAGGTTTTTAAGTTTGTTAACTGGAGTCCAATAGGTTGGACAAAAAGATTTCATCTATTTCCAAATGAACATCCAGTTGTAAAATGGATTCTCTTAGCGATTCTTATTTTCATGACCATACTGATTATGCTAAAACTATTTTCATATACAAAACGCATAAACCCTGTTTTTACTTCAGTACTTATAGGATTACTCATTTGGGGATTCATTGAGTGGGTTATTAAAGGTGATTTTTCATTTATTAAAAAATCTTCTCTCCCTTTTTTGGCCGTCGTGATTATATTTTGTCGTGCATTAGTAGAAACGTCAGTTTTCCATGAACTTGCCTTTCATTCGGGGAGTCGAAATAAGTTGCCCTCTCAAACGGATATGATAAAATAAAGGAATATTGCATAAAGGAGGGTTTGAGGATGGAAATTCTTTGTTTAAATGGCCCGAATTTAAACCGTTTAGGTAAAAGAGAACCCTCGATTTACGGATCAGAGACATTAAATGATGTTGAAAATAATCTTTTAGAACATATTAAAAATCGGGGAGTAACGATTAAATTTTGTCAATCCAATCATGAAGGTCAATTAATCGACTGGATACATGAAGCGGACGACTCAGAAGTACAGGGCATTATTTTCAATCCAGGTGCGTTTACTCATACTAGCTATGCATTACGTGATGCAATCGCATCAATTAGCGTACCTGTTATTGAAGTACATATATCAAACATACATAATAGAGAACCGTTTAGACATCAATCTGTTCTAGCTGCAGTTTGCGAAGGACAAATTTCTGGCTTAGGAACATTCGGGTATCAACTAGCGCTCGAAACATTTATAAAGAGAAGAAATGGGGAAAACTAATGGAGAAGTTAAAGAAATTACGTCAATCATTTGAGGAACATCATATTGATGCACTACTTATCACAAGTGGGTACAATCGTCGATACATAACTGGTTTTACGGGAACAGCAGGTGTTGCCATTGTTACACAGGATAAAGCTGTTTTCATTACAGATTTTAGATACACACAACAAGCTCAAAAAGAAATTAGTGGTTTTGAAATTGTTCAACATACAAAACCAATCATGGAAGAAGTTGGCCTTCAGCTCGAAAAAATGGGCGTAAAATCCCTTGGTTTTGAAAAAGATGATATGAGTTATGCAATGTATGAAGTATACCAAAAAGCGGTGAAATCAGAATTAGTTCCTGTATCTGGTCTTATTGAAAAAATTCGCTTGATTAAGACAGAACAAGAGATTAAGATTATTAAGGCAGCTGCAGACATTGCGGATGCGGCATTTAGCCACATAATCACATATATATCTCCTGGTAAAACAGAACTTGAAGTATCGAATGAACTTGAATTCTTCATGAGAAAGCAAGGAGCAAGTTCTTCTTCATTTGATATTATCGTTGCATCTGGTTTACGGTCGGCATTGCCACATGGAGTTGCAACTGATAAAATCATCGAAAAAGGTGATTTTGTCACGCTAGATTTTGGTGCTTTGTATAACGGGTATGTATCTGACCTGACACGTACAATAGCTGTTGGTGAGCCAAGTGAGCAATTAAAAGAAATTTATCAAATTGTTCTCGAAGCACAATTAAAATCATTAGATGAAATAAAAGCGGGTATGTCAGGTATACAAGCTGATGCAGTAGCTCGAGATCATATTAAATCTAAAGGTTATGGTGACGCTTTTGGACATTCACTCGGCCACGGTATTGGCTTAGAAGTTCATGAAGGTCCAGGATTATCTTTCCGTTCTGAAACTGTCTTAGAGCCGGGAATGGTCATTACTATAGAACCAGGCATCTACGTGCCAGGTGTTGGCGGAGTCCGTATTGAAGATGATACTGTTGTAACTGCAACAGGAAATGACAAGTTAACACATTCGACAAAAGAGTTACTTATTCTATAAATTTTGGAGGAACATACATGATTTCAGTAAATGATTTTAAAACAGGTTTAACAATTGAAGTAGATAATGGCATTTGGCGTGTTCTTGACTTCCAACACGTGAAACCAGGAAAAGGTGCAGCGTTTGTTCGATCTAAACTACGTAATATTCGTACTGGAGCGGTTAATGAAAAAACATTCCGTGCAGGAGAAAAAGTAGCGAAAGCGCAAATTGATAACCGTAAAATGCAGTATCTATATGCAAATGGTGATGTACACAATTTCATGGATACAGACACATATGAGCAAATTGAACTTGATTCAAAACAAATTGAATATGAATTGAAATTCCTTCGTGAAAACATGGAAGTTCAAATCATGCAATATCAAGGTGAAACATTAGGTGTTGAACTTCCTAATACAGTGATTCTTGAAGTGACAGAAACTGAACCAGGTATAAAAGGTGATACTTCTAGCGGTGGTACAAAAACTGCAGTGTTAGAAACTGGACTATCTGTTCAAGTTCCATTCTTCATTAACCTTGGTGATAAATTAATCATCAACACAACAGAATCTTCTTACGTGTCTAGAGCGCAATAATAAAAAAGAGTTGGTAATGTTTTCTTCTGAAAAGAAGATCACTTTACCCACTCTTTTTTTCATACCAAATCCAATACCAGCATAAGATGCATAAACGGAGGAGGGGACAAGTCGGAATTTATAGATGTTCTCCGAGTTGCTGGAATTGGATTGATTTTGGCTTTTTTGCATTTATTTTTTGAGCAGACTGGAAAAAAAGAATTCACCTTTTTCCTTTTTGTCTTTGGCTATATGTACATGACTGCAGAAATGTTGCGGTTTTTGAGGTACTTTTTCACAGAAATATCAACTTTTTTCGAATGGCTAACTACGTCGGTTTAACATATGGTTAGTATCTTTCTGTCCATAATCATGATTTTTCTTCTCTTATTAATACACATGCTACTTCCACAGTTTACTCCCACCATTATGACATTTTTTTTCTTTATGTTATTGGCCCACGTACTCTTAAATTTATTGTTCCCATTCATCCAACAAATCGTCATAGCCATTCCATCAGAAGCAGGTCCAATTATTCGTGTTTTATTGATATCCGTTTTTTTCACCTTTTTAGGAGAAGCATTATCCGCATGGTTTCGAAACCTTCATTATGAATTGTTCGTACCCCTTATTCAGATTAGTTGTAATATCATCGTATTGTCACAATGGATCCCATTAATTAAAAAAATGTTCTCCATACTTTCAAATTTAATCATAGAGTAGAAGGGTTAGAAGGGAGAAATAAAGCAAATGCTTGAACCCTTATTATCCTACATATTCGGTATATCTAAGTATTTTGTTGTTTTAGTAATCGGAATATTACTGGCTTCGATATTAGACATCCTTGTTCCTAAAGCAAAAAAATGGACAAGATTTTCTTTATTCGCGCTTGCAGTCTTATTTACCCTTACTCCGGCAATACAGGCAATTCAAGATATGAAAGATTTTGCTGGACAAATGATTTCTTTATTTATGAGTGTTTATCCTATTTTAACTGCTGGATTACTTATGAATGGTGGAACATTGGCTTTTTCAATATGGAATCCAGCCTTGTTTTTCTTTATTCAGTTTGCTGTGTTTTTGTCGGAGAAACTATTAATTCCTTTATTAATTACCACAATGTTACTTGATTTTATTAGCAGATTTAACCCAAGTACGCCTTTTACAAAACTAACTGAACTGATTCGAACTTCGCTGTTGAGCGTGGTTTCTGCTGTTGTAGTTAGTTATAGTTTTTTCATTTCCATACAGGGATTTGTATCATGGAATATTTCAGGTGCGGTTAGTGAGCCGGTGAAAAAATTAATTCAACAGAACATTCCCTTTGTCGGGTCTTTTTTTTCAGAAAGTTTAAGTACCTTTACACGTTTTTCCTCATCTATTACAGCTATAACTGGAACCGGGCTTGCGGTTGGGATTCTAGCTGTTGTTTTAATTCCAACACTTAAAACAATTCTAATAGCCTTTTGCTATAGATTTGTAGCCGCTTTTGTAGAGCCTTTTGCTCCCGAGGATTTGGCAGATTTCTTAGATGATATTGGGAAATCTCTTTTTGTTTTAAGTATGATTTCTTTTCTTATAGCATTTGCATTCTTTTATACAGCCATATTTGTCGTGATTATATTGAAATTATCAATGGTTCTGAGGGGGTAATCATGGATCAATGGTTGAAAGGATTAATATCAATTATATTATTCAGCCAAGTCATACAACTCCTATTTTCAAACGCTGAATCCACTGATCATATAGAACGAATAACACGTTTGGGAATTGCCATCTATCTAATCTTGTTTTTATCTACGTTTTCTCATGCATAGACAGGCATACCACTTCATATAGTTTATCAAATGCATCGTTTTTGCGAGAGAAGGGAGTGTGGGTAATATCCATTCAACTTAAAAACAGGAAATTCCCCCCTCTAATCTTGATTGTCTCGATGCTACTTATCTTCTTCGTGATAAATGGTGTTCCGTTTTTCCAAGGTGCAAATGCTACACCTACACCAGAAGAAGAAGCAACAGAATTTCAGGATCTTAAAAAAGTATTACAAAAAATAGACGGAGTAGGTGATGTGGAATTATTCATTTATAGCGGAAAAACCAGTGAAACTGAATCGAAAAATAATCTTCCTAATTTTACTTTATTTAATGAACAAGCAAGCAAAGAACGAGAAATTCAGTCTATCCTTGTTGTTGCAGCTGGAGCTGACAATATACAAATTCAGAATAAATTAAAACAGTACTTGTCATCAGTATTTATCTTGCCACAACATCGAATTGTTGTCGTCCCTATGGATGAGAAAGGGGTTTTAAAATGAAAGTGAAAAAACGTACTGTGTGGATGCTTACACTTCTAAGTCTAGTAGCAGTGATTTCTGTTTATTACATGAACGAACCAAATAATATGACTTTTGATGGCTTAGCACTATTTACAGATAATGATCAAGTGCAAGTAGAAGAATCAGATCCAGAAAATGCTGTTCCAGTATTAGCTCAAAGTTCCCTTTTCGAAGAAATGAGAATGGAAGTTTCAAATCAACGTAGCCAAATACGTGAACAACTAGAAAGTCAAATTGCAACTAACGAGTTATCCGCTGAGGAAATAAATGAAGCATATTCCGAAATGCAAGATTTAACAAAACGGGAAACAACTGAAGCGATGCTTGAAATGCTTATTAAGAACCTTGGATATTCGGATGCATTAGTTCGAACAGGGGATGGAACTGTTCTTGTAACGGTCGTTTCATCAGAGCATTCATCTGCACAAGCTGACGAAATTGTCTATACAGTTAAGAAAGAATGGGAAGATGCAAAAGAAGTAAAAGTAGAGTTTGATGATGCACCTTGATTCTTCTCTTAATTCATAAATTAATGATAGATTCTATAAAAAAATAACTCGTAAATGCCGCAGCCAGATTGAGGTTGTGGCATTTTTTATTTGTATTAATTTTTATTCACTTTATATTGGCAATGTTGTTTTAGCTGTTGATTTTATGATACAAAGTGCGGGGTATTTACTAACTTTTATCCATTCTGGTTACCACAAAGTAAGTAATATCATAATAGATATCGACCCGATATAGGTCGAGTAGGAATAGGTAAAAAAACCGCCACTGCAAAGAGAAATAGCAGCAGTTTCAACTATTATTCTAGAATTATTAGCTTTTCATAGGACCAACTCTTAATTATTTTTAGGTTATCTATTTCAAATTGATTGAAAAAAGTCTAAAATAGAGGTGGTACGTAATTACATACATTTAAGGGGAGTTTCGGATGTTAAAAGTACAAGAAATACGTGAAATTATTAAATTGATTGATCAATCATCTATTGATGAGTTCGTTTATGAAGCAGAAGGAACAAAAGTTAAGTTGAAAAAGAACGGAATTCAAGTTCATTCGGAAGTTGTAGCACCTAAACCGCAACCTGTTACTCCACAAGCTGCTGTGCCGCTTAAGGAAGTTGCCGTAGCTCCAACTGAGGATAAAAAAGAACCTAGCGTAAATGAAGGAGTAAAAGAATTATCAGTAAACGATTCATCCCTTCATAAGATTAGTTCTCCAATGGTAGGAACTTTCTATAAATCATCATCTCCTGAATCTCCTGCGTATGTTCAAGTAGGCGACAAAGTAAAAGAAGATGCAGTGGTTTGTATTGTTGAAGCAATGAAATTATTTAACGAAATAGAAGCAGAAGTTTCAGGCGAGATTGTGGAAATTTTAGTGGAAGATGGACAACTCGTTGAATATGGACAGCCTCTCTTCTTAGTAAAAGCAAACTGAGGGGGCGATTTTTATGAAAAAAGTTCTTATTGCAAACCGTGGTGAAATTGCAGTTCGTATTATTCGAGCATGTAAAGAGTTAGACATTGAAACGGTTGCTGTTTATTCAGAAGCAGACCGTGAAGCCCTGCATGTTCAAATGGCAGACGAATCATATTGCATCGGACCAAAATCGTCAAAAGATAGTTATTTGAACTTCTCTAATATTATCAGTGTAGCTAAGTTAACGGGGTGTGATGGCATACATCCGGGTTACGGATTTTTGGCCGAAAATGCTTCATTCGCTGAATTATGTGAGCAATGTAATATTACGTTTATAGGACCGACATCTGATGCGATTTCTCGTATGGGTACAAAAGATGTGGCAAGAGAAACCATGCGTAAAGCAGGTGTTCCTGTTGTTCCGGGTTCTACGGGAATTATTGAAGATGAAAATGAAGGCTTGAAAATTGCGCGTGAAATTGGGTTCCCAGTTATCATTAAAGCCACTGCTGGTGGTGGAGGTAAGGGAATTCGGGTTGCACGTACAGAAGAAGAGCTTGTTAAAGGAATACAAATTACACAAAAAGAGGCAGCTGCAGCCTTTGGTAATCCTGGTGTATACATTGAGAAGTTCATCGAAGTATTCCGCCATATTGAAATTCAAGTATTGGCTGATGAATTCGGAAATGCGATACATCTAGGTGAACGAGATTGTTCAATTCAACGTCGAATGCAGAAATTAGTAGAAGAAGCACCTTCACCTGTCCTATCTACTGAACTTAGAGCGGAGATGGGTCAAGCAGCAGTTAAGGCTGCTTTGGCAGTCAATTACCGTAGTGCAGGCACAGTGGAATTTATTTTTGACCACATTAATCAAAAGTTTTATTTCATGGAAATGAATACAAGAATTCAAGTCGAACACCCAGTAACTGAAATGATTACAGGTGTAGATTTAATTCAACAACAATTAAAGATTGCTTCAGGGGAAACTTTGTCTTATAAACAAGAGGATATTAAAATTAATGGATGGTCCATTGAATGCCGTATCAACGCAGAAAACGCTGCTAAAAACTTCATGCCTTCTGCAGGTAAAATAAATATGTATTTAGCTCCGGGTGGTTACGGAGTCCGTGTAGACTCTGCCATGTATTCAGGATATAGCATTCCACCCTATTATGATTCTATGGTAGCAAAATTAATAACACATGCTGACACGCGTGAAGAAGCTATTGCTAAAATGAAACGTGCATTAAATGAATTTGTCATTGAAGGTGTTCATACAACGATTCCATTCCATGCCAAATTAATGGATCATGAGGTTTTTAAATCAGGTGAATTTAATACGAAGTTTTTAGAATTGTACGACGTATTAGACTCATAAGAAAGGACGGATAAAAATGGCTGAAAAGACTAACACATCCTATCTTCAAATGACTCCTTCTGGAAAAGAAGAACTCGGAAAAATCGAGGTTGCTCCAGAAGTTCTTGAAGTGATTGCTGGAATTGCGACAACCGACGTTGAAGGAGTAGCCGGAACACGCGGAAGCTTTGCATCTGGAGTCGTTGAACGATTAGGTAAGAAAGTACATGGTAAAGGAATTAAAACTGAGTTAACAGACGAAGGACTCTTTATAGAAATTTATTGTGTTGTTAAATACGGTGCTGCTATTCCAACTGTAGCTAAGGAAGTGCAAAACCAAGTACGTCAAGCTATTTATAATATGACGTCTTTAGAAACAAAAGAAATCAATGTGCACATAACAGGTGTACAATTTGAACATTCTAAGGAACAAACCCAAACTATTGAATAATCGAGGAGCATCGTTTCGCAACTGTGAACGATGCTTTTTTCTGAACTTTCGAAAAAAAGGGTAAGTATGTTTTGTATGTATGAAGTATGCTATGATATTTTCGACTACTTATAGCACGTTAAAAGGAGAACAACCACATGAAACGTAGAGAAGCTCGTGAAAAAGCGCTGCAAACTTTGTTTCAGTTAGAAAATACAGAGTTGACAATAGAAGATGCGATGAGTCATGTTTTAGACGGCAAATCAGATTCTTTTTTTGAACAACTTGTACTTGGTACGACTGGACACTTAGCGCAAATTGATGAATCATTAATAGCAAACTTGGAAAACTGGTCACTAAGCCGTTTGCCAAAGATTGAACGGACCATTTTAAGATTAGCTGTATATGAATTGTTATTTATGAAGGATGCTCCTTCAAAAGTTATTATGAATGAAGCCATTGAATTATGTAAGATATTTGGCGATGAGAAATCAAGTAAATTTGTCAATGGTGTGTTATCTAAATATACAGATCAGCCTTCTAGCTGACATCAGGGGGATTTTAACATGTCAGGTGAACTTATCAACGGAAAAGAAATTGGACAATCTATACGTAATGAGTTAGTAGAACGTATCGAGAAATTAAAAAAACAAGGCATTGTACCTGGATTAGCAGTTATTTTAGTTGGTGATAACGCTGCTTCAAAAACCTATGTTTCCAATAAGCAAAAAACGTGTGAATCACTTGGCATGCACTCTAAATTACTCTCCTTTGAATCAACTCTTACTGAACGTGAACTAATAGACACGATTCAATCATTAAATAACGACACAGAGATTAATGGGATATTAGTCCAGTTGCCTCTCCCAAAACACATTACCGAATCAGCTGTATTGTCCGCAATATCACCAGACAAAGATGTAGATGGTTTCCACCCTACTAATGTTGGCAAAATGTTTCTTGGGCAAGAAACATTTTTACCTTGTACGCCATATGGTGTAATGAAATTACTTGAACATACTGGCATTGAGTTAGCAGGGAAGCATGCAGTGGTGGTAGGGCGAAGCCATATTGTAGGGAAACCTATGGGTCAATTATTGTTACAAAAAGATGCAACCGTAACATATGCTCATTCTAAGACCCCTGATTTACAGGCTATTACCCGACAAGCTGACATTTTAGTAGTTGCAGTAGGAATTGTAAACTTGATCACAGCAGATCACATCAAAGATGGTGCTGTTATAATTGATGTTGGTATGAATAGAAATGAAAACAATCGATTATGTGGAGATGTGGATTTTGCATCTGTTCAACCAAAATCCTCTTTTATTACACCCGTACCAGGTGGGGTAGGTCCAATGACAATCACAATGTTAATGGAAAATACGGTGCAATCTGCAGAAAATAAGTTACGCCAAGACAAATGATGCAATTACAGGTAAAATAGTAAGAAGAAGCTGTTTTTCTAATAGAAAGACAGCTTTTCTATTTCTTCTCTAAGGAGCATACATATCCGTGTCATCAACAACCTACTTATCTGTTAAAGCCCTAACTAAATACATAAAACGAAAATTTGATGCAGATCCACATCTACGCAATGTGTTCGTAAAAGGTGAACTCTCTAATGTCAAAATCCATTCGAGTGGACATATTTACTTCACGTTGAAGGACGATCAATCACGAATGCCTGCTGTGATGTTTGCAGCTCAAGCAAAATCGTTGAAATTTAAGCCTGAGAGCGGCATGAACGTACTTTTACAAGGCGATGTGAATGTTTATGAGAATAGCGGTCAATATCAATTGTACGCCCACCATATGCAACCTGATGGAATTGGTGAATTATTTATTGCTTTTGAGCAACTGAAAGAAAAATTACAAAAAGAAGGCTTGTTTTTAGATGCACGAAAGAAATCAATTCCGAAGTT